>ERZ791858.619-NODE-619-length-27794-cov-34.637009_pt1 | contig 27794 bp, 26 predicted proteins | sample MGYA00510284_ERZ791858 | MGnify/ENA primary metagenome ERZ791858 (study PRJEB30046, sample SAMN00792077) | human gut metagenome | study: EMG produced TPA metagenomics assembly of the A metagenome-wide association study of gut microbiota in type 2... | reverse complement strand
CCGAGCGCGTGTTCTCGCAGCTCAACAATGCCGACCTCACCTTTGCCGACGCCACGGACTCAAAGGGCGAGAAGCACCCCGTGAGCCACGGCAGCTTCATTGGCCTCGAGCGCAACCACGACCGCGCGCTGCGCAAGTCTGCCTTCGACTCGGTCTACGCGAGCTACGGCGCGCACCGCAACACCTGCGCCGGACTTCTCTCCGCCCAGGTCAAGCAGCTCAAGTTCTTTGCGGACTCGCGCCGCTACAAGGACGCCCTGGAGTACTGCCTCGACGCCAACGAGGTCCCAACCTCGGTCTACGACAACCTCGTGGACGCGGTGCACAAGAACCTTGGAGCGCTCCACAACTACGCAAGCCTGCGCAAGGACGCCCTTGGCGTGGACGAGCTTCACTTCTGGGACATGTACGTGCCGCTTGTCGGCTCCGTGGACCTCACCTTCACCTACGAGGAGGCCTGGGACCTCATCCTGAAGGCGCTCGAGCCGCTGGGTGAGGAATACCTTGCCATTGTGCGCAAGGGCCTTGAGCAGCGCTGGATTGACGTGTACGAGACACCCGGCAAGCGCTCCGGCGCATACTCCTCGGGCTCCTATGGCACCAACCCCGTGATCCTCACGAGCTTTGACGGGAGCCTGGACGACGTCTTCACGCTGGCGCACGAGATGGGTCACTCCGTGCACACCTACCTCTCGTGCCATGCGCAGTCGCCCACCTACTGCGACTACCCCATCTTCGTGGCCGAGGTGGCCTCCACCTGCAACGAGGCACTGCTCTCGCACTACCTGCTCGAGCACACCACAGACCCCGCAACTCACGCTTACGTACTCAACAACTTTGTGGAGTCCTTCCGCGCGACGCTCTACCGCCAGTGCATGTTCGCCGAGTTCGAGCGCGACGTAAACGAGATGAACGCCGACGGCCGTGGCGTCACGGCCGATGCCCTCTGTGAGCGCTGGGGCGAGCTCAACGCCCAGTACTTTGGCGACGCCGTGACCGTTGACGACGGCATCCGCCTTGAGTGGGCGCGCATCCCGCACTTCTACTACGGCTACTACGTCTACCAGTACGCCACGAGCTACGCGGCGGCCATCGCCATCTCGAACCGCATCCTCGGCGAGGGCGCACCCGCCGTGAGGGACTACCTGGGTTGCCTCAAGGGCGGCTCGAGCAAGCCTCCCATCGAGCTTTTGCGCGGTGCCGGCGTGGACATGGCAACGAGCAAGCCCGTCGAGGATGCGCTTGCATACTTCTCGCAGCTTGTCGATCAGCTGCGCAAGGAGCTCTAGGGCAAGAGAGACACGCTTCCCGTCACCCCAGGCGGCGTCCGGCTTTGTCCGGGCGCCGCCTTTGCGTGGACCAGCCCAAGCTGGCGTCCTGGCCGCAGCGTCATTCCGAAAAAGCTACCAGTGTGTATCCCACTAAGCAACTGGGATTTTAGTGGGCTACAATGGGCGCCATTGCATACGGACATGGGAGAATCGCAGATGAGCACCAATCTTTATGGTTCGATGAATCGCAGGTCTTTTCTCGGCGTGATGGCAGCGGGGGCAGCCCTGGCTCCGCTTGCTCTCGCTGGTTGCGGAAGCGCGCAGCAAAGCGACAGTTCAACCGGCTCCGCGGACGCAACCGCCACGAGCAGCGCCTCGACGACCGACCTTTCCGGCCAGCACCTCACCTTTGTGGGCGATGACGCATTTGCGCCGTACCGCTACATCGAGATGCAGTCCGACGGCACCCAGAAGGTCGTTGGCCTAGACATCGCCGTGGCAGACGAGATGGCCAGCCGCCTGGGCTTCACGTACGACTTCGAGCCGCAGGAGTTCGCGGCCACGCTTGCCTCCGTCCAGGCAAGCGACACGTCCTTCACGATGGCCATGTCCTCAAACGCGGAGCGCGAGCAGACCTACGACTTCACCCGTGGCTACTATCAGCCGCTCGTTGGCGTGCTCACCCTGGGCGGCGACGCCATCACGAGCGTCGACAACCTTGCCGGCAAGAGCATTGCCTGCACCACGGGCACGGTGCAGAACAAGTTTGTCACTGCCGTGCTGCCCGATGCCGACGTCCACACCTACGACGGTGGCGACCAGTGCCTGCAGGAGGTTCTCGCCGGCCGCATCGACGCCTACGTGTGCGACGGTGCCGAGGGTCAGTCCATGCGCGACGCCAACGAGGGTCTGGTGCTTGGCCTTCTCGGCCGCGACGAGACCAAGGACTACGTGGGCGTCTACCGCATCATGGCCACCAAGGGGGCGTCGTTTGTCGCCGCCTTTGACCGGTGCATTGGCGAGATGCTCGAGGACGGTACCATCGACCAGTTCATCGGCACCTACGTGGGCGCCGACTTCGAGTGGGGCGGGAACTTCTCGGCCTCCGGCTCTGCAACCGAGGGCGTGGGCTCTACCAGCGCAAACTAGCGAGAGAGCGGCATGAACTTCTCGGTCATCGAACCATATGCGCCAATGTTCATAAGCGGCCTCTCCGTCACGCTTGAGGTGACGGGGGCCGCTTTGGTCCTGGCGTTTGCGCTGGGATTTCTCATCGCAGTGCTCAAGGTGCTGCCGTGCAAGCCGCTGCGAGTGGTACTAGACTTCTACACGTCGATTTTCCGAGGCATCCCGCTCATAGTGCTTCTGTTTATTGCGTACTTTGCAACGCCGCAGCTCACGGGGTACAAGATTTCGATGTTTGCTGCCTCGGTGCTCACGCTGGGGCTCAATGGATCCGCCACCGTCTCCGAGACCGTGCGCGGCGGCATCGAGGGCGTTGACCGCGGCCAATACGACGCCGCGCGTGCGCTGGGCCTCCCCTATCACCTCATGATGTGGGAGATCGTCATTCCCCAGGCACTGCGCTCGGTGGCCCCTGCGCTGGTCAACGAGGTCATCACGGTGCTCAAGAGCTCATCGCTCGTAGCGACCATCGGCCTCATGGACATGATGCGCGCGGCTCAGAGCGTACAGGCGCTCACGTACCGTGCGTTCGAGCCGTTCATCGCCGTTGCCGTCATCTACTACGTGATTGTGATGGCGCTCGTTGCCGTAAGCAAGCGCCTAGAGCGCCGTTTGAGGCAGGGCTAGGGGGCATTCCGACTCCCTGCTGCATCAAACTTCTCTTCGTTACACGATTTTCGTTTTCCGTGCGCCGAACTGCCCTTCGTTACACCCAGTTTCCGGAGTATCCAAAGTATCGGAGTCTACATATTGTGCCTATCGAAGCACTTGATACAACATATTGCTGTTTCCAAGGCTTCGATACTCATGGTGTTCTTAAAACTAGGTGTAACGAATGGCAGTTCGGCGCAAAGCGAACAAATTTTGTGTAACGAAGGCACGTTCGATGCAGTGTGCCCGGTCGCGCAATCCACGCGGCCGGGCACACTGGACTCAATCGGCGATTCAGGCCGCAATCTACTGCTCCGCTGCCTTCTTTCCCGCAACGATGCTCTTGAAGACGCCGCTCTGGTCGAAGTCCTCGGGCAGCAGCACCGTTGTAGCCTTGCCGCTCGCCGCGTAGTTGTTCATCATGTCCGTCCACTGGGTGAACTCAAAGAGGCGGTTGGCCTCCTCCTCGGTCACGCCGGACTCGCGGATGGTATCGATAGAGTCCTTGATGCCGCGGGCGATGGCAACGCGCTGGTCGGCAATGCCCTTGCCCTCCGCCGCCATGGCCTCGGCCTTGGCCTGCGCCGCAATGACGGTCTTCGCCTTGGCAGCGTTGGCGTCGTTGGTCGCGCTCTCGAGGTTGTTCTTCGAGGCGATGATGTGGTTCATCGACTCCTGAACCTCCTGCGGCAGCTTGATGCGCGTAATGAGGGTGGTCACCAGCACGTAGCCGTAGTCGAGCATCTTGGCGGCAACAACCTCATCGATGGCGTGGGCGATGGCGTCCTTCTCGGAGAAGACCTCGTCGAGCGTGCGCGCAGGAATCTGCGAGCGCAGCGCGTCGGCCAGGTAGTCCTGCATCTGCCCCACGGGATCCTGCAGCGTGTAGAAGCTGCGGTAGACGCCGGAATCCGCGCCCTTCTCAACGTCGCCGTAGTCAACGTGATACTGAATCGAGACGTCCAGCTCGATGGTCACGTTGTCCGAGGTCTTGGCGTCAAACGTCATGTGCTCGTCCTCGGTCATGAGGCTCACGTCGTGCGTGACGTCAATGAAGGGAAACTTCACGTGGAAGCCGGGGCCGGCGAACCCGTGAAACTTGCCCAGGCGCTCGATGACGGCAACGTGCTGCTGGCGCACAACGTAGCCCGTTGAGAGTACGAGAACCACAATAAGGACGATAAGAATAATCATGAACATGAGGAGCTCCCTCGGTCTGTCGTCTGCGGTAGTGGCATTCTGAAAGCATATCAGGAATAGCTTTCCAACAGTGGAAGAGCACGGTGTCGAAGCACAAGACGCCACCGCATAGGTCTGGGCGTCGTTGCGAAAGGATCGACGATGACTGTCGAGAAAAAGCTGCCGTTTGCATCCGACTACCAGCAGGGCGCGCACCCGCACATCCTCGAGCGGCTGTCGGCGGCCAACATGGAGGCAAACGCGGGCTACGGCACGGATGCTCACAGCGAGCACGCTCGCGAGCTCATCCGCACGGCATGCAACGCTCCGCAGGCAGAGGTGCACTTTCTGGTTGGTGGCACCCAGGCGAACGCCGTCGCAATCGACGCGCTTCTTGCCCCGTGGCAGGGCGTCGTCGCCGCGGACTCCGGCCACGTGAGCATCCATGAGGCGGGCGCCATCGAGGCGTGCGGACACAAGGTCATCCAGCTTCCAAGTCACGACGGCAAGCTGGACGCCACGGACGTCAACGCACTGGCAGCGTCCTGGGAGCAAGACGAGAACCGCGACCACATGGTCATGCCGGGGCTGGTCTACATCTCGCAGCCAACAGAGTACGGCACGCTCTACTCGCTAGACGAGCTCTCCGCGCTACGCGCCGCCTGCGACGCGCACGGCATGCGACTCTACGTCGATGGCGCGCGCCTTGCCTACGCGCTTGCCGCGCCGAGAAACAACGTACAGTTGAGCGATCTGGCGCGTCTGGCCGACGCGTTCTACATTGGCGGCACCAAATGCGGCGCGCTTCTCGGCGAAGCGATGGTCTTCCCCAAGCCGTCGACGTGCCCCCACTTCTTCACACTCATGAAGCGCCGCGGAGCGCTTCTCGCCAAGGGAATGGTCACGGGCATCCAGTTTGAGACGCTGCTCGACGATGGCCTCTACCAGCAGATTGGCACCCGGGCGGTTGCGCAGGCGGCGCGAGTTGCCCAGGCCCTCCAGGCCGCCGGCTGTGAGCTCATGCGCCCACAGGAGACCAACCAGGTGTTTGTCGCACTGGACGAGAAACGCTACGCGCGGCTATCCGCACGCGTGGAGATGAGCTTCTGGGGGCAGCTGCCCGATGGCCGCACGGTCGTGCGTCTGGCCACGAGCTGGGCGACTGCGGATGAGGACGTAGATGCGCTTGTTGCGCTACTTGACACGAGCCGATAGGTCTCGCGGGCGGCTCCACGCCAGACGAAACCTTAAGGGTGAGCGCAACAGTCCCCCAACGAGCCGGTAAGAGTGCCCATGGCCGCGCGGCGGTTGTTACCGGGCCGTCGCGACGCCCGAGCGTTTTCCCAGGTAACAGCATTGTCCACCCATCGAGCCGGTAACAATGGCGATGACGCAGCGCTCGTTGTTACCGGGCCGTAGCTTTCGCCAGACCTCACCTGCGAAAATAGCCAGCTGACAATACGGGCCGGTAACAACGAGCGAGCCGGGTGGGTACAAACGGGATTATGTTGCCCGGCAACTCAGTTGCATGGGCGCCCGAGGAACCTATCTCTCCAGCAGGCCGTACTGCGCGTACTTGTCGAGCATCATCTTGTAGAACATGCGGTTGGAGAAGTACTGGCGGTACGTGACCGTCTTCACCTTGCCCTCCGCCTTGAGCCTGTCCATCTCGGCCTGCTCGAACGCCGCTTGTTTCTGAACGTCCGCGAGCATCTCTTCGAACGCAGCCAGCCTGTCCATTCCTGTCACACCCCCAGTAGACGGCTCACCCCGGGACAACAGGACAGATGCGGGAGGTCTGCCCTACTCCGCCGGCTAGCGCTTGGAAACTGTCTACGCCATTCTCGCACGTTAAGCCATGGCTAGATTGCGGCTTGGGGGCTTTAGCCTCCAGGTTCGACCCTAAATAGCAAGCCGGGCTTGATGTTCCCAATTGCCTTCGAAAAGTAAATTGAAATTGCCAGGCAAGGAGAACCAACAACAGAAAGGAAACGCCATGGCTATCCAAATCAAGCGCTTTGAAGTATCGGAGAACTGCAAGGACATCGACACGGAAGCAATGCTCGCGGAGGTGGCCAAGCTTCGCGAATACGCACTGAATGGCATTGAGTCCGACTCGGACCTCATGGGGTCAATCCAGGCAATTGTGGCCTTCCAGCTGCCTGATGGGTCCTTCCCCGTGACTGTGGGCACTCCCTTGCCGTCCGACGCAAGCGTTGACCTTGTCTTCCGGCCGACCTACTCCTGCTGCCAGGCCCTCGTCCACGCGCTGTCGCTCGGCATCAAGCCTGACGACGTTCGCGAGCCCCTCTCCCGCGGGCTAGCCGCTTGCTGCCGACGCAATCTGGAGGGACACGGCTACGAGGCCCTCGAGCGCCAGGCAGAGGACCTCGCGGACTTTGGCCATTGCGGACTTGCCAAGCTCCTCGACGAGGAGCCCGGCCTGTGCCCGGCATTCACACGCCTTGTTGGAAAGACCGTCCAGAGCTACAAGCACTCCCTCGAGACCGGCCACGTCGTCGATGCATGGGGCAAGGACCTCACGTCCAAGGTCTCGGCGGCAGTAGATGCCCTTGGCTGCGCGGACAGCAATGCACGAGAGGCCCTCTGGGCGGCTGCCGTCTAATGTGACCTCAGCGTCAGGCAAGTCTCGAATACACTTGGTGTCCTGCCATCGGCGGGACACCAAGTGCATCCCGTGGAGAAGGGAGTCGCGTTGAACATGGCCTTCGGAGTCCTTAGGTCGAGCGAGAACACGGCTAGACAGCGCAGGTCTGACCTTCGCGATGGCGTACGCATTGGGGACATGTGCGTGCAAGCCGATTTTGGCTACGGTGGTTCATTCGAGTCGTCCGTGCATCCCATCATGCTGCCGCTCAACCTCTCCGAAGTCTACGTTATGCTCGTTGCCCTCAAGAAGTACGAGCTTGCCTGCGGAGAGGGCGACCCTCACGCCACGCTGGCAGCACGTTTGGCAAACATGGCATATGGCGAGCTCAGTGCCTACGCAAAGAAGAAGCTCGCTGACCGTCTCAGCGAGGCTGGATACGTTTTCCGTCCCGAGGGACCCGCATTCCGCGACGACATGCACGGGTCCTCGGAATGGGTCAAGTTTGAGAAAAGTGGCGTACGCGTAGCAGTTGAGCTGGATGAGGGCCAGTCGCTCGTGGGTGTGATTGTGGGCGTGGGCAGGTGCCGAGGTGACAAGCCAGGAGACCGTCGCCCGGGACTCACACTGCGCCTGGATGACGGAAGCGAGATATCTGTACCTTGGTCCCAGGTGGTTAGCATCGATAAGACAGAGGGGTAGTAATCGCAGGCGGCGCCCCAGAGCGTTGCATCACGCGGGATTGATTTGCCGAGTAACTCAATCCCGCAGCACCGACAGCCGCTCCAAGGCACTGATGTAGGTGCAGAGCGCCCGCCTTAGCGACCCCTCAGATGCCGCCTCGTTTGGTCCGTGTATCCCGCCGACCCAAGACGGGGTACTCTCATCGGGGTCGCCAATCGGCCCAAATCCCACGGCGTACGGAAAGCGTTTCGCATAGGTTCCGCCGCCAAGAGTTACAGGCTTGGCCGCATCGCCAAACCACTCCGCGTAGCAGTCTAAAAGCACTTGCACCTCGCGCCTCTCGGGATCAACGTAGAGCAGCGAGCCCCTATGTACCTCTGCATACTCGACTCCGTACTCCACGCACACCTTCTCGATACCAGCGGAGATGGCATCAGGGCTAGTCGACTTTGGGTATCGGCAGTCGGTGGTCTGTACGAAATGCCCGTCCCTTGTCTCAATTGTCCCGCTAATGATGGTCAGCGGCGTGAATAGGTCGTCCGTCGCGTTGATACCAAACGCCGAGCCATCCGTGGACGAGAAGACAATGTTCTCGAACTCGAGCCATCGCCGCTCGCGCACTGAGCCAACGCCATTCTGCAGCAAGTACCTCACCAGCACGCCAATTGCGCTCACGGTGCCTTCGGGTTCCGCTGCATGTCCACCCGTGCCCCGTGCCAGAACCTCAGACAGCCCTGCTCCGGCCGCCCTCACCGTAACGCCTTTCTCTGCCGGAAGCTCATCAGCGCTCACGCGGACAATCGCCCTGGCAGACGCGGCAACCGCATTCCTAACCGTCCCTCCGGCGATCTCGACGATCTTCCCCTGTGAATCGCACTTCCAGGCAAGCTCGGCATTGTGAGAGCCCTTCTCACCACAAACCACGGGCCATGCAGAATCCGGAGTGAACAGGAAGTCTGGCGCGGCATAGTTGCGAACGTACCACCGCGCGTCATCCATTCCTGTTTCCTCGTTCGCTCCAAGCAGGATGCGGACGGCCTTTCGATCTGCCGCACAGTCGTGCGTCGAAAGGAAGCGTGCTGCCCACAGCGTCAGAACAGCCGGTCCCTTGTCGTCAAGCACTCCCCTTCCCACAAGATAGCCTTCGCGCCGTTGCAGAGCGAGGGGATCCGAACTCCATCCAGGACCCGCAGGCACTACATCCAAGTGCGCGATTGTCGCCACCTGGCCATCACGCTCGCCCGGAACATCGGCAAAGCCGATAATCCCGCCGCAGTCGTGAGCCTGGAGACCAAGCCTCGACGCCATTCTCAGCGCACAGTTGAGGGCATCCCGCGGTCCCTTGCCCCATGGCGCATCGGGCCCTGCAGTGGCCGAATCCCCAATACTCTGAATGCTGACAAGCTCTGCGATGTCGGCAACAATCGCCGACCAGTTGTTGTCAACAAAACGACTAATGCACTCTTTGCTTGATGCCATCAGAGTTTCCCTCCAGCACCTCAAGTAGTTCCTGATACCTCATGCCGGAATGGGGAGAGGCAACGGTCCCAAGCATTGAGTAGAGGTACGAGAATATCGAGCTCTTATCCTCCTGGCGCTTGCTAACCAGCACCACGATAATCAGGCTAATGGGTTCATCCTCGACTTTGACAGGTGTGTCAAGCGTGAGCGCAAGTAGCCGTGGCCTGTCTGCCGGCGTTAAGGTAATGCAATGCGGTACCGCAACGCCGTTGAAGCGCAGACACTGGCCCTGACACTCTCGCGCCATTATGGACGCGACCTCTTCCTTTCGGATAACTCCCCTCTCGAGGAAAAGCTCGAGGCCGCAAGAGAGCATGGAAAGATATCCGTCACCGGCAACTCCAATCTCCGCGAAGGAGACTTCGGGGAGAATGTCTGGAAGCGACGTACGGTACTGTGAGTCCGTAACTGCGCGCTTTAGAGCTGCCAAGTCTGCATCGCTCAGAATCCCCCGACAAACAAGATTCCAAGGGAGCCTCTCGAGGCCCTTGTCCGCGAAGGAGTCGTCTCTGATGAGTATCGAGTACGCACCCGTGCCATACTCCCTTTCTGCCGATTGAACGTCATACACGGAAGTAACCGTCACGTTGTCAAACGTATTCTCGAGCATGGCTCGGTTCACTGACTCAAGTGACCTTCTCCCGCAGAGCAGCAGAATCGCAAGGGACTGTCCTGTCGAGCAGAGCCCTGTACCTATCACGTAGAGGGCACAGAGCTCGTGCTCCAAGAACACGTCCTTGCGCAGTGACTCAAGGTACTCGCAGAGGTCCTGGGCAAAGTCGAACTCAATGGGATGATCTATGCGAATGCGGTTAACCTGAGTTCTAAACTCATCTGTCATGAGCGTGGTGAACATTGCAGAGCGGGCAATGTGCTCGAACATGACGGTGGGAAGGTCGGGCCGCGATACCCTCATACCGTGTGAGGCGAGAAGATCGGAAGCTCTGCCAATCAACTCGTAGCGATGCGCAAGGAGCCACGAGTGGAGGTCGCGCTTCCTCGAGATGAGCCTGTCGATTGACGCGCGCGCAACAGTGAGCGAGAGGGGCTCTCCAAGCTCGAACGGGGCTGTGACGATTGCCGCATAGACCTGCGTGCGTGCTTCCTGGAGCGTCAGCCAGGGCTCCATTTCCTGCTGGAAGGACTCTATCTCCTGTGACATAAGCCCGGCGGCAGTCATCCAGGGACCAGCAAGCGTCTGGAGCTCAGTGAGCACTGCACGATCGCGGGCAGCGAGCGCTGCGACAAAGTCTGCCGGTGAAGACTTCTCGAACACAACCTCTATACCCCGCCCACTCTTCATCTCGATAGAGAGCGTGCGGGAGTATCGACGGTTTGCGGAACCAACGCATGCCCTCACGGTGGCATTCGAGAGCCCCGTGCGCTCCTCGACGTCCATCACGGTAGGACGAGGAGAGCTAAGGATTGCCAGCAGCATAGCCGTCTCATCATCGAAGACCGAGGAGAGAAGTGCATCGAGGGCGTCTTGAGACTGGATTGAGAGCCTGTAGATTGGCTCGGCCTCGATAAGTCCGGCCCCGGTCCTCCGCAAGATGTCATTCGCCCGTGCTATGTCACGAAGTACCGTCCTCCTAGAGACGCCTAGGCGAGTGGCCAATTCGGCGCCGGATGCCGGTCCCTCTCGCAGCGCGAGCACTATAGAGCGTTCTCGACCGCTGAACCTCATAGGCTCCGCACCCCCGCCAAAAGGCCTTTGAGACCCTCCTCTAGTTTTGACCGCGGACATGCCACGCACATTCTCAGGTACTTGTCATCGCCGTAGGCAGCACCGTTCATGATGCCAACATGCCCCACGTGCACCAACGCGTCCTGCAAACGCGCAGCGCTCACGCCAAGTGCCGAGGCGTCCATCCAAGCAAGATACGTCCCCTGAGGAACCGAGAACCTAATCTCCGGAATGTTCGTCGAGAGGAACTCCCCAATGGCATCCATGTTCGCACGAATGTAGGAGCGCAGGTCGTCGACGTACTGGTCGCACTTGCGATAACCTGCCGATTGAGCGTACATTCCCAGGATGCTCGTGCTAGATAGCGCGTTGCGCTGCTTGAGCTCAAAGAGAAATTCCTCACGCAGGCCCTTCTCGGGAAAGAACGCGTACGACCCAATAAGCCCAGCGGTGTTGAACGTCTTCGATGACGAGCAGGCAAGCGCGGTGTTCTTCTCGGTAACCTCTGTGATAGGCGTATAGGGCACATCGCCAATGATGATGTCGCGATGGATATCGTCTGAGATAAGGAAGGTGTTAGTCTCAGCGCATATCGAGGCAATTCTCTGCAGCTCGGCCTTCGTGAACACCTTGCCAGTTGGATTGTGGGGGTTGGTCAGGAGAAACACCTTTGCAAGGGGATCAGTGCATGCCCGTTCGAGACCATCCCAGTCAATCTGGTAGTCATCCATGGCAGACGAGAGGCTAACAGGAACTAGTACCCTCCCGTTTCCGCGGATAGCGCCAAAGAACGCATCATACATTGGGGAGAAGGTTACAACCGCATCCCCAGGGTTTGACTTGAGCCTGATCAGCGTTGCGACCGTAAAGATAACGCTAGGACTGTAGACAATCCATTCGGGATTGACGCGTGCCCCTCCCCTGCGGTCAAACCACTCCACGATGGGCTGCTTGAACCCATCGTGATTCCAACGCGTATAGCCAAGTATGGGGTGGTCGAGACGACTTTTAATGGCGGTGAGAATCTCATCGGGAACCGAAAAGTCAGCATCGGAAATGGAGAAGGGAATCACGTCTGAAGACCCAAAACGGTCTGCAGCGTAATCCCACTGTGTGCAATAGGTTCCATGCCTGTCAATGACCTCATTGAAGTCCATATTGCGCTCGACCCCCTTGATTTCATTGGCGAGCTGGCACCCGCCTCACAGGACAGGTGCCAGCGTACCAGCAATCAGTTACATCACGAGATGACGTCCTATGCGGCCTGCTGCGCCTTCTCGGCCTGGCGCTTAAGCCAGATTGACTTGAAGATAATGATCAGAGCCACGTTAAGCACAAGCCCCACTGCGACTGCGATGTAGTAGGCCCACGCAGGAGAAATCAGTCCGAGAAGAGGATCGAAGATGCCAATCCCGGGGGCAATGCGCTGCACACCCAGTGCCATGGAGATTGCGCCAGCAACGCCACCGGCAATGACGTTCGCAGAAATCATTGGCAGGGGAGCGGCAAGTGCATACGGGATGGCGGGCTCGGTTGCGACCGTAGCGCCAACGATAAGTGCAGGAATCGCAGCGTCACGCTCGCCCTCGGTGAACAGGGAAGGACGAATCCAAGTTGCGATGGCGGCTGCCATGGGCGGCAGGATGGTCACAACGCCAACGATGCCATACCAGTCGTAGACGCCAGAAGCAACCAGCGAGAAGGAGAAGAACCACGCAGCCTTATTGACAGGGCCACCCATGTCGAAGGCAAGCATGGCGCCAACCAGGAAGGCACCCGCAAGCTTTGCACCCTCAGGAATACTCGAAAGCATGACGACCAGGCCGTTCATAAGGGCAGCGGCGATGGGTCCAATGAAGTAGTAGGTCAGAAGCGCAAAGACGAGCAGACTGACAAACGGGATAATAAGGAAACCCATCAGGCCGTGCATGTTCTTAGGCAGCTGAATCTTCCTCAGGGCGTTAGCAAAGTAGCCAACGAGGATGCCGATGATCACCGCGCCAATGAAGCCGGCACCCGTCTGGGTACCCAGCAGGTCAGCGCTGTTCGCAAGGTAGGAGCAGATGAACGCGGGGGCGAGTGCGGGCTTGCCGCCAATGGACTGTGCAATCCACGCGCCCATGACGGGAACCATGAAGGAGAAGCCCAGCGAACCAATGGTGTTGAGCACCCACGCTATGGATGCAACCTGGCCATCGGCCGGCTCGATGTTGGGGGCACCAAACTGAATCATGATCGAGCCGATGGCCATGAGAAGGCCGCCGCCAATCACGAACGGCAGAGCAGCGGAAACACCAGCCATCAGGTGGTTCATGAACCCGGTCACAGCGCCGGTGCCATTACGACCACCGAGGTCAACCGAGGTGGCTCGATACAGCTTTGCCTCTCCCTCGAGATTGCCCATCACGGAGTCGATGTTCTTCAGGGCCTCGGACACCGGGAGCTCGATGACCTTTTTGCCATCGAAGCGCACACGGTCATCCTCGTCCATACCCTTGCCAAGGGCGAGGATGACATAGTCGGCATCCTTAATCTGGTCCTTGGTCAGCTGGTTCTCGACACCATTGGCACCCTGGGTCTCGACGTGAACTTCGTAGCCGAGGGCCTCACCTTTGGTTTTAATCGCCTCCGCCACCATGTAGGTGTGCGCGATGCCAGCTGGACAGTTGGTCACCGCAACGATCGATTTGGACATTGCCCGCTCCTTTCTACTGGCCGACAACGGTCGGCACGCCATTCAGATAAGCCCCGTCCCCTCGTCCTCAGGAGGCGTTGCCCGAAAGCACTCCATCGATTGCCTCGAATACCTCATCATCAGTGCCCTTGTTGAGTATCTCTACGAACTCGGGGTGCACGAGCTTGCGGCTAAGCGATGAGAGCAGCCGGAGGTGCTCAGAGTTCGCCCCGCTGGGAACCAGGATGGAGATAACGGTCTGGACCGGCTTGCCATCAATCGAGTTCCACTCGACAGGTTGGGACAGCCGCGCAAAGAGCACCGTGGGCTCAGAGACATCATCAGTCTTGGAATGAGGAATGGCGATGCCTCCTCCAAAGCCAGTCGATGCCTCCTCCTCTCGCTCCTTGTAGTCACGCACTATTGCCTGCGCATCGTGGGCAAGCCCCAAGCTCACCGCACGTTCCGCGAGCCTCTCGAAAACCTCTTCCTGGGTTTTCACATCAATTGTTCCGAGAATGTTTCCGCGAGTGAAGAGCATGTCCCCTCCCCTTCCACATGGCCTCACCCAGCCGACGGCCAGTAAATTGAGGTGCTCCGCTTGGACTTGCCTGAGTATCCCATCATCGAATCCACACCTTAAGAGTGGTTTTGTCGCAGCCCCTGTGACAAAGGCTGGCCGTTATTTAGGACTGGGATGCCCCAGGCGGGGGGCGAGATAACTTTGCCCGGCAATGGGATTCCATCGCCGGGCAACGGAGTTGCATAAGCGGACTAAGCGACTGATGATTGCGACGTTATCTCTCCTCCGTGGCCACTGATACAATTCCTCTACCGCCTCCGAGGAGGGCAGCGCCCATGGACGAGAAATGCAAAGATTCCAGCGACCGCACGACCATCGACCTCTCTCAGGAGGGAAGACCCTCCCTCGCCGTGAGCGACGTCCGAATCAAAAGCATGATCTACACCGTTCGCGGCGAGCAGGTCATGCTCGACAGCGACCTCGCGAAGCTGTACGGCGTGGAGACCAGAACGCTCAACCAAGCCGTCACGAGGAACCCCGACCGCTTCCCGGAGCGCTTCTGCTTCAGACTCACAAAAAAATGGGATGGTGATCCGCGGGCATGTCCGTCACGATATGGACGCACCCAAAGACCGAACTCACCGGACGCGACGTAGAAGCTCGACGGGATTGAGTTGCCCGACAATTGAGTTAGATGCAGAAAATGCTACTGGGTGATTTGAGGAATCCAATCTGCCAAAGTTCCCAACTACGCCGATAAAAGCTGCAATCACATTAGCAGTGAAGAGGACCAAGCTGAACGAGCGCAGCATCCCCGTTGACGACGACGGGAGGCCCTGCTCCCGCAGCAACAGGCGCAGGCGGGTGTGCAGACACTACGTCGGGCTCCGCTTCCACGAGCTGCAGCGCACGAGCATCTCGCTATTGATCGCAAACTGCGTGGACTTCCGAATCGCCAGCAAGCAAGCCGGACACAGCAAAGTCTCTACCACGATGGACATCCACAGCGATGCCTTCTCCGAAAACGACAGAACATCCGCGAACGTGGTTGGAAAGTTTCTAAACTAACTAACAAGGTACCGAACGGCGTCGAGAGCCGAACGGTACCTCAAAGGTGTTTCCCACCGCAAGAATTGTAATAGTTAGCTCAACACAGCACCGGTCTTCGCAGAAGCCACCTGCTTCGAGTAACGTTCGAGCAGATGTCCTCCGTTCTCGTGAACAACCGGCTCCCACGATGCGCGACGTACACTCAGCTCCTCGTCTGAGACGTTCAGCTCGATGAGGTTCTTGTTGAGGTCAACATGGATTTCGTCGCCATCCCTCACGAGGGCGATTGTCCCTCCCTCGAACGCCTCGGGGCAGAGATATCCTACCGAAAGGCCGCCAGAAGCGCCTGAGAAGCGACCATCCGTAATAACTGCCGAATTCGGAATGCCCTTCATTATCTCGGTGACGCGGTGCAGTTCCTTCATTCCGGGTCCCCCCTTGGGGCCCTCGTAACGCACGACTACACCGGTGCCAGGCTTGATGGCATGCGCATTGTATGCAGCAAACGCTTCCTCCTCAGATTCGAAGACCTGGGCCTTGCCTGTCCAAACATGCTGCTCGGCCGGCACGGCGCTGGTTTTCACGAGTGCACCTTCGGGAGCAAGGTTCCCGTAAAGCACCTGTATTCCATTGCAAACTGAATCTGAATCATCCTGCGTCCGGATGACCGAGCGGTCAACAGGAACGTCCCTGTCGAGGTTCTCACCCAGCGTCCGTCCAGTAACGGTCATCGCCGAGGTGTCGAGGTCCCCCTCTATGGTCTTGAGCACAGCGGGAACTCCGCCCGCCTTGTAGAGGTTGATGCAGCTGATGTCACCATTGGGGACGACGTTGCACACGACGGGAGTGTGGCTAGTGATGTCGGCAACCTTGTCCCAGGTGACCTCCAGTCCAAGCTCATGCGCGAGGGCCGGAAGATGCACCATCGCGTTGAGGGACCCGCCGATAGAGGCAAGGAGCTTTACCGCATTGTCAAGCGCCCCCTGGGTCATGATGTCGGAAGGGCATATCCCCTTGCGGACAAGCTCGACGACACGCGCACCGGTCTGCCGTGCGCTGAATCTCCGTTGACTTGTTGAGCTCGGCCAGAGGGCACCGTACGGAAGCATCATACCAAGCGCTTCCGAGAGGCATCCCATGGTGTTCGCGGTGCCCAAGAACGGGCAGATGCCAGGCCCGGTGTAGTACTTGAGCGTTCCCTCTATCACGTCGCGCTCCGAAGCCTCACCACGCAGAAACGCCGCACGAAGAGCCTTGGATTGCGAGGGCTTTATCTCGTCATAGCAGGGTCCTGCGGTAACGATGGCGGAGGGGAGGTTAATACGCGCTGCAGCGTTGAGCATACCCGGGATGATCTTGTCGCATGATCCCATGTAGACGACTCCGTCGAAGACCCCCTCTCCCACAATCATGGCCTCGCAGGAGTCGGTGATGAGGTCGCGGTGCGGCAGGCAGTAGCGCATACCGGGATGCCCTTGGGCGACGCCATCGCACATGCCAATAGTGTTGAACTCTATTGGCTCCCCACCGGCCTCGAGCACGCCCTTCTTAACCTCGGCAGCAAGCTGTCGGAGTGGCTCGTGGCCGGGGCAGACCTCATTCCAGCTGTTTGCGATCGCAATGAGCGGCTTATCGGGGTCCTCCAGCGAGTCAATCGCAATTCCTGCCGACGCAAGGTGCGCCTTTGATATGGCCCTCTGGAATGGTTCGAGCTGATCGATCTTACGTTGCATTGTGGGTTTGCCTTTCTTGAGATTAAACAATGTGATGGCCGGACAAGGTAACACGCCTTCCCTGTCCGGCCAATCGTTAGCTACTGCAATCGTAGTAACGGAATGTCTATTCCTGTGCAGAAGCAACTTCGCGAGGCTTCACGTAGAACTTGTAAATCATCCAGAAACCGACGCCAAAGAGAACGGTAAGAGGAATGAAGATTGCCATGTTACCCTCGATGGCCATGACAACATCCCAAATGAAGGGACCAGACTTGAAGTAAGTAATCGCTGCGGCTCCGCTCGGGAACTCATAGCCAACGCTCGCAGCAAGCTGCGTGAAGAGAGGGCCAATTGTGGTAGACGAATAGAGGGCAACGATGATGATTGGAATGCCAGTGAGGAACGTCTTTACAATGTCCCCACGGAAAAGAACCGCCGCGCCAATAATGAACGCGCAGAGGTTGGCAACGTCACCGAACGGGAGCGTCTTGTTGCCAGGCAGAACAACGGCAAGCAGGATGGTCACGGGAATGAGCAGAACTGCACTCGAGACAACTGCCGGGTTTGCAGTAAGGATTGGCCAATCGAGACCAATGTAGAACTTCCTGCCCGGAAAACGCGACTTCATAAACGTTGTTGCTGCATTCGAAATCGGCATGAGAGCCTCAGCAAAAAGCGCTGCAAGACGAGGAAGGACAACCATGTAAGCTGCCACGGCAATCGAGAGTTTCAGACAGCCAGCAACATCCTTACCCGCAATCAAACCAATGAGGATGCCCATAATGATGCCGATGATTGCTGGGTCTCCGAGAAAGCCCATGCGCTTCTGAATTGTAGCTGCATCAAAGTGCTTGTCCTTCAAAAATGGAAGCCTGTCGATAAGAAGGGCAATGGGCATAACAGGAAGAACGTTTGCAAGACCAGAGTGGGTGCAGGTCACATCGGGAATTCCGGTTGTATCTTGAACATCCTTTGCAAAGAAGTCTCCGAGCTTAAGCTCAGCAACCACAAAGATGCCGGCCGCGATGTACGCGATGAGGAGGTTGCCACTTGCGGTATAGACAATTGCAGCGATGAAAATCTTGGTCCATACGTTCCACATGTCAACGTTAAGGGTATCAGTCCAGTTGAGGGCCAGCATCAGCAGGTTGATTGCAATCTGGAGCGGAAATACGGTCGCTGCCAACGGCCATGCCCAAGCAATCATTGAGGCTGGCGTCCAACCAACGTCGAGGTACTCGAGAGAGCTTCCGCTGTTCTCCATTGCGGTCTGTGCAACAGGAGCAATGGTTCCCGACAGAAGCGAGCTGTTCACCGCATTGATTGCAGTAAATGCGATGCCGAGCAAAATGCCCGCTTTAAGCGCTTGAGCCGGCTTCATCTTAAAAATTAGGCCTATGATAAACATCACGATTGGAAGGAAAACCGCCGCTCCCAGTCCGACAATCCAATTGACTACGCTGCCTAGTACGTCCATTACCTCAGCTCCTTCTGCCCCGGCTTGCGAACTTGGCCCATCTAATCCTTCAGAATCTCGTACACCTTCTCGAGAACCGCTTCCTCACCCATGCCCGTGAGAAGAGCCACACCACCAACGACAGGAATCCCATGTCCGTCAATGTTGGGATTTGTTGATACGAGCACATCAGCTGAGACTCCACCGCTGTTGACCGCACCGAAATTCGTCGTTTCAACATCGGCATCAATGCCCTTTGATGCGAGATAGTTCTTAACTTTGCTCGCAATCATGGTCGACGTGGCAACACCAGATCCGCACACGCAATAAACCTTCTTCATGTCAAGCCCCTTCCTAGTTGGCTCGCCGATACGTCGCTAATCCAAAGTTGGATCGAGGATGACCTTGAAGCACTCACCTCGCTTCATAAGGCCAAATCCTTCATTGATCTTCGAAAGCGGAAGCCTGTGCGTGATAATCTTCTCCGCCGGAATTCGCTCCTCCACTAGAAGCTTCTCTGCTTCTTGGAACTGCCTTGGCGTTGATCCGAAGGAACCAATCACCTTGAGCTCTCGGTAATGGATTAAGTTGCCATCAATCCCCAGCGCTGGATCATCCTTAGGGAACCCTGCGAAGTACTCTACCGTACCGCCCTTTGCCGCAATCTCCAGCGCTTGGACTGCAGACGCTTTTGCGGTATTAGCAACGCACACCTTATTAGCGCCCATACCATCAGTGACGTTCATAACGAATTCGCGAAGGTCGCCATCGGTCTTTAGACAGAAGTAGTGGTCAGCAACGCCCATCTGCCTAGCCTTTTCGAGCCTTTCGGGAGACCTGTTGACCAAGATGATGGTGGAAGCACCTTTGAGACGTGCAATCATCGCGTGCAGGATTCCAATTGAGCCACTGCCCAAGATGCACAATGTATCCCCGAGCCGGACATTCAGCTCCTCTTCGCCATGTAGCGCAGAAACCGCAGGATCTCCCAGGGCGGCAAGTTCGTACTTCTTACCCTCTGGAATGTGGAAGACCGTTCCCGCCTCTATAGTCTTGCTTGGAATCTTGACATACTCCGCAAACGCACCTGGCAACACCGTGCCAATACCCGGCCTGTCAACGCAGAGATTCTGAAGTCCCCTTTGGCAGTAATAGCAGTGCCCGCACGGTATTCCTGGATGGACGCTAAGCCGATCTCCAACCGATACTCCCTTTACATTCTTGCCGACCTCTACCACATCACCCGCGAACTCGTGACCCAGGATCTGCGGGGTGACGACCTTCGAATGGCCGTGAAGGAAGGTTCTGAGATCGCTTCCGCAAATTGCTACTGCGCGAACTTTGAGGAGATACTCATCGTCATTAATCTGAGGCTTGGGCACCTCTTCATAACGAATATCCTCGATTCCGTAGTAGACGCCAGCCTTCATAGAGTTGGCCATCTCTGCCTCACTCCTTTCTCTACCACTCAGCAACCGTTCCGTCATAATTCCTCCATCGAGGGTTCTTCCAAGAAAGGCCCTGCTGACTGACTTCCCTAATCTTGTTTTCGTCCAGCTCAATTCCCAGTCCAGGAAGTTGAGGCAGCTGTACGAAGCTGTTCTCGAACTCGAACAGCTCTTTGTTCTTCACGAAGTCCAGCAAATCGAACCCCTGGTTGTAGTGGATTCCGAAACTCTGCTCTTGGATGAATACGTTTGGAGTGCATGCGTCGAGCTGGAGCGTGGCAGCAAGGGCAATGGGGCCATATGGGGCATGAGGCGCTGCAGCGATGTCACACGCCTCTGCTGTTGCACATATTTTTCTTGCCTCGAGAATGCCTCCAGTCAACGAGACGTCTGGCTGAATGATCGAAATTGCATGCTGTCTGAATACCTGCTTATAACCCCATCGGGTCATTAACCTCTCGCCACAAGCAATAGGAATACTTGTGAACTGCGCAAGTTCAGAAAGATACTCTCCATTCTCGGGAAGAACTGGCTCTTCGACAAACATAGGATGGAACGGCTCAAGCTCTCTTAGGAGCGTCTTGGCCATAGCTTTATGAACACGTCCGTGAAAATCTATACCTATGTCAAGCTTTATTCCGACCGCATCACGAATGGAGGACACTCTCTCAACTACGTCCTCGACTTTTGTGAACGAATCGATATAGTGCATTTCGGCACAACAATTTAGCTTTACTGCAGTAAATCCGGCCGTTACCCGAGCCTTTGCCTGGTTTACCACGTCACTTGGACGGTCTCCACCAATCCAAGAGTAGACCCTGATCTTATCTCGTGCTCTCCCTCCGAGCATCTGGTATACGGGCAGGCCGGCTGCCTTTCCTTTGATATCCCACAGCGCCATCTCAATCCCAGAAATCACAGTCATGTGAACTGGGCCGCCTCGAAAGAAATACCTATAGAGGCACTGCCAAATATCCTCGATATCTTGAGGATCTCTGTTCAACAGATGCTCAGCAACTGTTTCCTGTATGCAAGAGACAATCGTTTCCGTTCGCGTTCCGGAAACGCATTCTCCCCAACCGTCTATCCCCTCGTCGGTTTTCAGACGGAGGAATATCCAACGTGGTCGAAGTTTGAAGACCTCTACCCCCGTAATCCTCATGACTATGCCGACCTCCCGCCAAAAGTGATCAGATTTGGTGGAACCTGGCCTCTCTTAACTGCAATCACGTTTGCTACAGCTGTGTCACCCATACGTTTGTTGGATTCGTATGTGGTCCCTGCAACATGGGGCGTAAGGATGACGTTTGGAAAGTCAAAGAAGTCCTGCCACGCCGGCGGCTCAAAGTCATATACGTCCACCCCATACCCACGCAGCGTCCCATCCTTGAGAGCCTTCGTTAAGGGGCCGACCTCGACACACTTCGAACGAGCAGTATTCACAAGGATTGTCCCCTGTTTCATCAGGGAAAACGCGCGCTCATCGAGAAGGTGGTATGTGGACTCGTCGAGTGGGACATGCAGGGAGATGATGTCCGCTTGTGAGTACACCTCATCCTTGCTCACATAGTTCGCGCCCATCGCCTTCACTGCGTCGCGCTCGACCAAATCGTTCACGAGAATCTTGTCTGTAAAGCCCGTCGCCCTTCGCACGAAGGCGGTCCCAATATTACCGGCTCCGATAACTCCGATGGTTTTTCCGACCACATCAACACCCGGATACTTAATCCATTGATGATTCTTGGTGTAAGAATTTAAGGTATGGAAATCTCTGGCAAGCATCAAAGCCAGACACATCGCCGCATCAGCGACCTCATCCTTATTGGTCCCTGGAGCGTTAGTGACAAGTATCCCCTGCTGATGCGCCTGATCCTTGTCGATAGCGTCAACTCCAACGCCATGCTTGGCGATTATCTTCATGTTCTTAAAGTGTTTGATGACTTCCGCGGGAACCTTGTCATTTCCAACAATAAGCGCGTCACAGTCCCCAGCAAACTCAATCATCTCATCGTTCGTCAGCGGTCGACCATAGGGGTTGAGTTTCACCTCACAGCCTTCGGCCTCGAGCTTATCGATACTCCCGGTATAGAATTTTCCAAACGTTACGGCTGTTCCAGCGACTTTCCAATGTTCATTCGAGTAATCACGCATTGTTTCTCACCTCGCCAAGATCTTGTCAATTCTCGATTAGATGAGCTTCTCGGATACCAGCTCATAGACAGCATCAACACTGGTAGAGGAGACAATTTTCTTCATAAGTTCTTGGTCTTGGATTAATCCAACGACCTTTTGAAGCATCTCTAGGTGCGCATGCGCCTCGGAAAGCGCAAGCATTACAATAAGGGATACTTCACAAGTAGCATCAGGGTCATCCATCTTTCGCCACGTAAGGGAATCGTTGAGCACGCCTACACACATTGCCGGTTTAATTACGTGGGCAACATCACAATGAGGCATAGCCGCATTGATGCCATTGATGTCGAGCGCGGTTGGATACTCTGACTCTCTTTCGGCGATTGCTTCGGGGAATGTATCCTTTGCATAGCCAAGCTCAACCAGCTTATTTGCAAGGATTCTTTCTGCATCTTGATATGTACTAACCCCGTCAAGCATGACTACGAGGTTCGAGTCAAATGCCACGTTAGCCATATTTCCTGAATCCTCTCTACGCCGCTACCAGCGGACCTTCTGCTCGAACGCCTCAATGTCGGCCTTAAGAGCGCCCTCATCCATCTCGATGATGTGCTTGGGATTGAAGATGCCGGACCCGATGCCGGCATATGAGGCACCTTCGTCGAAAAACTCCTGGCAGTTGTCACCATTCACGCCGCCAACAACCATGATTGGCATGGGGTTAAGAGGGGCCTGGATGTCCTTGATGTACTTTGGGCCAAGCGTCCCCGCCGGGAAGATCTTCACGATGTCGGCGCCCATCTCGAACATGTTCCAGACCTCAGACGGAGAGAAGGCAGAGGGCACAGTGAGAAGGCCATTTGCCTTGCAGATGCTAAAAATCTCCTCGGTAAAGCAGATTGGGGAGAGCGCGAAGCGGGCTCCCGCCTCGACGGCCGCGTAAGCACGCGCAGCAGAGATGACGGTTCCCGCGCCGACGAGAACGTCATCGCCAAATTCATTTACGACTTTCTCGATGGTCTGGGCCGCACCGGGCGTGTTCATCGCAACCTCAACGGCGCCCAGCTTGGTTCCGACCATGCTCTTCACAACGCATCGAACTTGCTCATAGTTGTATCCACGGAGAATGACCGTCACCTTGGGAAATTTAGTAAGACTGAGGTCTATCACGTCTTCCCTCCTGCTATTGATATTTGTGATGCAAGCTAGGAATGTATTTATCTCGCTTGTTGCTCATATTTGAACACAGTTTCATCACAGACACAAGCAGCGTTTTTTGAAGGGCATTATTTGTATTTAATTGCGGGTAATGCCCTTAATTTATCTGCGCATATCTATATTGATACGTATATTTTTCTTTATGAACGATTACTACTACATAGTTTCTACATATAATTTCGCTCAGCAGACACATGTATGTCTGCAAGTGATTGTATTAATGTGCTATGAAAGTGAATAACCTGATTCTTCGGAGTGGAGGCTCTCCGACGCTTGTGCATTGCTCCTCAAGAGCATGGCACCATACCCTACTCGCTATCTGCCGACTGTCCCATCACCATCATGGACTCATACAGGTGCTGGGGGGTTATGGGATCCGGTGGTTCGACGCCAGACTTAACAGCAAGGATGTTGTCCACGACGATATTGCCCATCCGGCGGCTACTCTCGTAGGTATTGCCCGCCACGTGCGGGGTAACGAGCACGTTGTCGTAGTCGTAGTAGGGCTGGTGCTCTGGCGGCTCCTTGGAGAAGACGTCTATCGCAAAGCCTGCAAGCCTCCCCGACTGGAGCGCGCTGTCAAGCGCGCCATGGCGCACGATCCCCGCGCGGGCGGTATTGATGAGAATGGCACCCGGTTTCACAAGCCTAAGCTCGCGTGCACCAATGAGGTTCTTCGTCGACTCATCAAGCGGAAGGTGAATCGTAATGATGTCTGATCTTCTCAGCAGGTCATTCAGTGTGGTGTAGACAACGCCATAAACCGTTGCCTCATTGCGTTGCACAATGTCGTAGCCCAGGATGTCCATGCCGAAACCCATGGCCCTGCGGGCGACGGCGCATCCAATCTGCCCGACGCCGATGATGCCGATGGTCTTGCCGTATAGGCTCGTGCCCGTCAGCTTGGTCCAGCCGCCCGACCGCGTGTCTATGACCATCTGCGAGATGTGCCGCTCCAAGTCGAGAATGAGCCCAAACGTGAAGTCCGCAGTCTCCTCGCGGTTAGACGCAGGGGCATACGTGACCTCGATGCCCAGGTCACGGGCCTCAGCCACGTCCACACCGTCAAAGCCGACACCGTAGCGTGCGATGATCTTTAGCTTCTTGAGCCGCCGGATAACGCTAGCGGGCAGGTCATCGTTGCCGAGAATGATGGCATTGGCATCTCCCGCAAAGTCCAACATCTCCGCCTTTGTCAGCGGACGCCCATAGGGATTGAGTCGAACCTCGCAGCCGGCAGCCTTAAGACGCTCGATGGGTTCGTCCGAACCGCGCCCAAAGGTCACAGCAGTAGAGCAAACAACCCAATTGGAACCCATGTCATTCTCCGCAGGATGTTGGTGTGGCGGCGTGAGGTCAAGTCACTGCCCAGATACCCCCATATAATAATGGAGAAAGCCACGAGAGAGACATTCCCACCGTCATGGTCGGAAGCCTTCACAGAAACTTTTTCAGCGCCAAAGCACTGCCCTCAAGATAAGCGGGGTTGAGTTGCCCGGCAACTGAGCTGCGTTGATGGGCCTTGTTACCGGGCCGTCGCGATGCCCGAGCGTTTTCCCAGGTAACAGCACAGTCCCCCAACGAGCCGGTAACAACGGCAATGGCCGCGTGGCGGTTGTTACCGGCCAGCAGCTTTCGCCAGACCTCACCTGCGAAAACAGCCAGCTGACAAGACGGGCCGGTAACAACGGGCGAGTGAGCCGGACGGGTGCAAACGTGATTGAGTTGCCCGGTTATGAGCCTATGTCACGCAGCCTGGCATCACTGCGCTAGCGCTAGCCATTGGCTTCCCCAATAAACGATCGGCTGCATCGTTCAGATCGTCCACCGCCACGGGCGACCATACGAGTTCCATCTAGGCCTCCTGCGCAAAGCGCCCCTCGAAGATGCCTTTAACCTGTTCGGTCGTGAGAGACCCACGCTCGTCAGCAACGCGCTTGCCGTAATCGAGCTGGGCAAGGAGGGTCTTCTCGGCCTCATTGCGCTCGTAGTCGGGGATGTCCTGAATGACGTAGCGCCCGCGCCCATTCTTAGTGAGGAACACCGGCGATCCCTGCGCCACCTCGTCGAGCACTGCCGTGTAAGAACGGAGGTCGGATATCGGCCTGATGTTGGGCATGTCACGCCCGCAATACTGTTTCCAATACTGTTACTGTCGCCGAGAATCAACGGCCTTCAAAGCAAAAACCCTGGCCTGTTTTCGCAGGTCAGGGTTTGAATTTATGGTCGCGGGGGCAGGATTTGAACCTGCGACCTTCGGGTTATGAGCCCGACGAGCTACCAAACTGCTCCACCCCGCAATGGGTTGCGCCTCAGCGCAAGAAGTAACTATATGCTCAAGCCCACTCTCGGTCAACACCGCAGCGCGTCTCCATAGAGAAGACAAAAGTGCGCCGAGACACGCAAGGAGACGCCGCAGTCGCCCTACCCCAGCTCCTCGAGGATCCTGCGCATCTCCGCCTGCACGCCGTGCTCGACGTTGGTGCCCACGACCTTCTCGGCAATCTGCTTCACCGCGTAGCGCGCGTTGCCCATCACGTACGGATGCCCCACGTAGCGCAGCATCGCGTAGTCGTTCATCGAGTCGCCAAACGCCACCACGTCCGCACGGTCAATGCCGTAATAGCCAAGCAGCGCCTCCAACCCCGTGGCCTTGCTTATCCCGCGCGGCGTGACGTCAATCCAGGTGTTACCAGACGGCATGAACGAGAAGACATCGCCCAGCTCGCGCTCGAGCACGTAGACCATGTCCATGATCTCGTGCGGGCGGTCGTAACAGATGGCTGCCTTGATAATGCTCACGTCCGGCGACGGCGGGTCGTACACGCGCTCGGCGTTGGGAAGGTCCTTGTCCAGCTCGCGCACATAGCTGCTCTGGTCGTTAAGCAGGTAGGTGTGCGTGCGATCATAGAGCACCAGGTGGAAGCAGTCGAACTCCTGGCACGTGCGGAAGAGCCTCAGCACCGCGCGCGTCGAGAAGACCTCGCGGTCGAGAAGCACGCCGTCGGCATAGACCTGCGTGCCAAGGGACCCCACGTAGTCCATCCTGTCGGCAACCGGTTCGAACATCCAACGCAGCGTCTCGTACCTACGCCCGGAGCTTGCACAGAAGATGACCCCGCGGTCGCGCAGCTTCTCGATGAGCTCGAAGGTCTCCTCGGGGAGCAGCGAGTTCTCGTCGAGCAGGGTTCCGTCCATGTCAGCCGCAATCAGCCGTACCATTAGCCCTCCCTTAGGAACGCCGGGACCTCATGCGCACGCGCCGCACGGGCAATCTCGAACAGTGCGTCCGCCACGCCCTCGTCCGCAGACGCGCCGCAGCTAAAGTTGCAGATTCCCTTGACCTCGTCCGTCGCGTTTGCCACAGCGACGGAGTAGTGGACCTCGCTCAGGATTGCAACGTCATTGCCCGAGTCCCCAAAGACCACAACCTCATCGCGCGTGGCGCCCACCGCATCGAGGATGGTGTCGAGCGCAGAGGCCTTGTTGACCCCACGCGGCAGCACGTCGAACCAGTTGGGAACCGACATGATGGTCTCCACCTCGGGGCATGCCTCGGCAACGAGCTGCTGGCAGTAGGCATGGCGCTTCTCGTCACCGTTGCAGGCGATGGCTGCGGCAATGAAGTCGATGTTTGGAACGTCCTCCACGCGACCGCCGTTGAAGTGGACGAGCCTCTCGTACTTGCTCATCTCCTCCTCGGAGGCACCCACCGCGTAGCCAGGGTTAAAGAGGTTGGTGTCCAGGGGGAAGCAGACAAGGAACATGCCACGCTCGGGCTTGAGCGCGTCAGCTACGCGCTGGAGCCAGTCGTGCGGTATCGAGTAGGTCCACACGTCGCGCCCGTCCACGCGCACGCGCTTGCCGTTGGACATGATGCCCGTCATGAAGCAGGACTCGTCCATGTGGAAGAAGCGCATGAGCTCCACGTAGTCGCGCCCAGTGTCCGGGCCAAAGTGAATCCCGACGTTGATCACGTCGTGGATTGCCTCGAGCGTGCGCGGCGAGACGTGGCGCGCGCCAAACGGGATGAGCGTGTTGTCCATGTCAGAGAGAACGAGCTTGATCAAGGCGATAACCCCCGGAAAACGCAGTTGTGCGGCTACGTACCATCATAGGGGCACGAAGCCGCAGGGCGAATGTCATACGTCAGGTTCAGGCAAGCTCCGCGAAAGCTGCCGCCATGGGGGCGGCGCCGCGCGCAGGCGAGAGACCCCCAGCTAGCGCCGCTGTGGCATGCCACCAACCAGCGCGTCGTCGCGATCGATGCGCACGAGGATGTGCTCCAGGTCGAGCACGCCCGGCAGCTTCACTGGGAGCTCCCCCGCTGGGTAGATCACGAGGCTCCTAAAGCCCGTCCCGCAGCGCACACCAGTCCACTCCATGCGCTCAATCTGGTCGTACTTCACGGTGCGCATGTGGCCAATGTAGGGCCGCACGTCCATGAAGTCGTCGTAGAGCGAGACGCGGTAGCGCCGCATGAACGCCCACAGCACAAAGAGCACGACCACGAAGGACGAGAAGAACGGCACCACCACGTCCGCGCTGGCGTCAAAGCCTCCCACGTCGCAGAGCCAGCCCAGCATGAGCCCAATGGCCCCCATGAGCACCATCGCAAACGCCAGCGAGCGCGAGAGCGCCGAAGAAATCACGTAGGTGTCGTGGTGGCTGTGGTGGCGCTCCGAGATGCCAACGCTGCCAGCCCACTCGACAAGGCAGGCAAGCACGGGCAGCACGGCTGCGGCCACCGAGAAGAGATCTGCCACCTGGGGGCTCATCGCGCCACCTGCT
>ERZ791858.611-NODE-611-length-28189-cov-36.566716_pt1 | contig 28189 bp, 31 predicted proteins | sample MGYA00510284_ERZ791858 | MGnify/ENA primary metagenome ERZ791858 (study PRJEB30046, sample SAMN00792077) | human gut metagenome | study: EMG produced TPA metagenomics assembly of the A metagenome-wide association study of gut microbiota in type 2... | reverse complement strand
TTGTAGGCTCCGAAAAGCCTTGTATTTACAGTGTTCCTAATAGGAAGTAATCATACGCTGTGCAAACATCGGAAGCGTTCCTCTGTTGTTTGAAGCATCACGGACTTTAATAGCTTCGCAGCACTCTGCGAAATTCTTTACCCAGACATCTCTCAGCTTGCTGTCTTCTTCAAATTTTCCCCATTGAGAATGGTCGTCCCATCTCTTTGCATTTGATTTTTTGTTTCCGCTGTCAAAATTCTTTTGCTTGCTCTGTAACATCTCGTAAACTTCTTCGGCTGTATAAAGATAACCTTCCTTTCCGTCAGGAGCAATGTGCATACTTTCGCCGTATTTTGACAAGGTTATACTGCTCGCCTTGTCGTCATTCTCGTGCATAATAGTTGAATTTATCACTATATCGGCGGCAATATTATACCGTTCGTTATCTTTGTACTCACCTCTTAAACAGTGTTGAAGAACAACATGAAGTATCTCGTGCATCAAAACATAGTCTAATTCTTTATCTGACAGTTCTTCAAGAAAAAACGGACTGAACGCAATACGCACTCCGTCGGTATAGGCAGTTTCGCAGCCCTCATCAATAGAATAAATCATATGCATTAACAGCAAACCGTAAAAGCCGTGATTACACAGAATACGCATTCGTGCCAAAAGAAGCCGATTGATATACTGCCTTACTTTTTTGTTAGATATTTCCATTTAACAACTTCCCTTTCGAGTTCAGCCATGCAGAAAATTCGGGGATATTAAGAAGCTTCTTTCTGTAATCCTTTTCTATATACATATAGTCTTTAAGCAAAACTGTTGAAAAATCGGGAGCCATTTGTTGGGCATATATTATTGAATTTGCTATGCGCTTCATATCATCTTTATACTCTCTTGCGTAAGCAGTCATAGAAGCACACAACGCATACATGGCATCCGTGCGTGTAGGCATTGGGGGCTGTTTTCCGTCGAATATTTCTTCTATATCGGGCAGGTCCTTATACACCTTTGACCATGTTCTGAATTCAATGGCAGGTCCAGACCCGATTACACCGGCTATCAATGAATACATCTTGTCAACATCTGAATTGACATAATTTAAAATGTTGCTCACCATCTCCCACGAACGAGGTGTTGCAAAAGCAAGGTCGTCGGAATTAGAATCAAAATTCATAAGACGCTCACGATTAAAAGTAAGAAATCCGACAACCTTTTCGTTTATTCCACTTTGAATAGCCCACTGTTTCCACGAATTGAAACTGCCTTCAACCTCAATGTGCAAAAGTCGGTTGGCAAGTGCTTTTGGCATCTTAAATGCCACGGATTTGTCGGTTGTTCTGTTGCCGGCAGCAATGACTATGCAGTTTTCGGGAAGTTTATGTTCTCCAACTGCTCTGTCAAGCGTAATCTGATATGCCGCCGCCTGAACAGATTGAGGCGCTGCTGAAATTTCATCAAGAAAAAGGATGTTGACAATGCTGTCGCTTTCGTCCATTTGAAAAATTTGCGGTTTTAACCAAACGGCAAGCGTCTTGTCTGCATTTGAAGTCGGAATACCACGCAGGTCAATCGGATTAAAAAGGAGCAACCGCACATCGGTGATATGCACCTTTTTCCCTGTTTGACTCTCTATTTCTTTTCCAATCTGTCGAACAGCCTGTGATTTGCCGACACCGGGCGCTCCCCACAGCATAACTGAGGGAAATTTTCTGATAGGCACATTTGCATTGATTATATTACAATATGCCGTTGTCAGTTCATCTACAAGTCTGTTAATATTCATCTGCGGAATATTTGCATTTTTTATTTGTTCTTTTCCGCTCACTTTTTGTTCACCCCTAATTTATCATCTATTTCTGCAAGCTTTTCTTTTAATTCGGCAATAACATCCGCATAGTTTTCATCATTGCCAAGTTCCTTTTGAACACCTTTTTTGCGCTCACCCATATTGAATAATTGCTTTTGCTGATTTTCTATATACTTATCAAGATTGTTCAGATAGTTGTCGATTCTGATTAAAACGCCAACCTCTGTATCGCCAAGTTCAACATAATATTTGCCCTCCCGTTCTAACCAAATAAACGGCTTTCCCTTTGCCATATTTGCAGGCAGAATAATCTTAAATCCGCAATATTCGAAGGCTGTCCTTTCTTTGATTTGTAATTCATTGTTTTTGACTGCATTAAACAGTGTTTCACGCAACAGCTTTCTTTTTTCCGCTTCTTTGTTTTTGTCAGCAGAGGTCACCGCAACCGGCACGTCTTTGCGATATTGGTCGAAATAATGCTTGTCCTGCATTGCCTTGTTGATAAGCTCTTTCTGATGAAGCATTTTAGAAGGGAGCTCTTTAAGTTCTTTATCGAGCCGAATTCGTGTTTCAACTAATTTTCTTTGCAAGGTATAATAGCGAGAAAGCTCGTTTGCTGTTTCAACACGCTTTTTTACAAGAGGATTGCCTACTGCAAGAGCCTTAATTTCAGCATAATTCAAAACGGTATCCTCAATATCACTCCCTTCACGCTCTGTGTACGAGCCTGACAACAAGCTTGTAATAAATCTCTGTTTCGTTTCGAGCAGTTGCCACGAATACGCATCAAAGCTTCCCTCGGTGATATAGCGGAATATTTGAACTTTTGGATTTTGATTTCCTTGTCTGAGTATTCTGCCTTCACGCTGAGTCATATCAGCCGGTCGCCACGGAACATCAAGATGATGAATTGCTATCAGTTTATCCTGAACATTAACTCCGATACCGAGTTTGAATGTTGAACCGATTAAGACACGAATTTCACCGTTTCTCATCATCTTGAATAATGTGTTTCTTTTTTCCTCAGTTGTTGCATCATGGACGAACGCAATTTGCGACGGCAATATGCCTTTTTCAATCAACAGCCGTTTGAGTTCGTCATACATATTGAAACTTGATTTAGGCGTTGATGTGTCACAAAAGACAAGTTGCGTTCCGTCGGTTTTTAGATAAATATCAAAAACATTTTCGGCACATCGATACACTTTAGACTGCTGTGTAAACGGCTCATTCGAATCAACCAACCTTATATCAAGTGCAGCTTTACGACCGTCTGTTGTGATTTTAAGCATATTATCAACGCTTCTGTTAACAAAGCCGGCTCTGACATCATCCGCGCGAGAAGAAATAAGATTCAAATAATTTTCAAAGCTTAGCGTTTTACCGATAAGCGCATCCGAATAGCCATCAAACGCAGGGATTCCGTTAACCTCGTCCATATGATGAAAATCGGCAATCTGTGAAAACAGCGTTGTCAGCTCCGGCAGATTATGAAATTTTGAAAATCTTGTGGCAAGGCGGTAGCTTGAGGTATCAACATCTATTTCAAACTCAGTTGATTTTTCGGCAAACATACCTGTCCAGCTGTCAAAGTTCTGCAAATCAAGAAGTCCGAGTTCTCCGTTTTGTAGATATTTTTGCATAATAAACGCATCGGTTATTGAGTTGGTTATCGGTGTTCCTGTCGCCATAACAACTCCCCCTCCGCTTTTTTGAACTACACGGACCTTATCAAACATATCTTTGCATTTTTTTGAGCCGCTGCGAGTAATTCCAAGCACATTGTCCGCTTTTGTTTCGATAGGTACATTTTTGTAATTGTGTGCTTCATCAACATAAAGACGACTTATACCAAGTTCATCAAAGAAAACGCCGCAATCAATATTATTAAGCGTGGTCGCAAGTTCGGCAATTTGCTTTTTCAATTTTTCATTTTTCTTTCTAAGACTCTTGGTTACCTTTTTCGAATCACTTAGTAAGTCATTTACTTTTTCTTTCATATCCCGAAGCTCATCAATGTAAAAATCTTGCGAAAGCGGTATCTGTTCGAAGCAGCTGTAAGCCATAATGATGCCGTCAAATTCTTCGTCTCTGATTTTTTCAAGCACCGTATCTCTCTTTGAAGGAACGAAGCTTTTGGGTTCAACAGTCAAAAGCTTTGCATTAGGATACATTTCAATAAAGATTTTTTGCCATTGACCGACAATGTTGTTTGGAACAACATACAAATTCTTTTTGGATAGCCCCATTCTTCTGAGTTCCATACCGGAAGCAATCATTATATAGGTTTTTCCGCTTCCGACATCGTGAGCAAGAAGGGTATTCGGTGTGAAAATAATTCGTGCAACTGCATTTTTTTGATATGGAAAAAGAGTTATATTTGGAGATAAATCTGGAAAAGTCAAGAACGAACCGTCAAATATTCTTCTGCGAACACAGCTGTATTTGTTTTCAAATATGGTTTCCAGGCGTTTCTTACGCTTTTCGTCTTTCCACACCCAATCCTGAAACTCTTTAATCATTTTCTGCTGTTTTTCAAGTGCGAGCAAAGTTTCCTCTTTATTGATAACACGCTTTTTGCCCGAAGCATTTATCTTGCAAGCAACCTCGTTCTTTACGGCAATCGTTTTCATATTAAGCGTTCTTTCGAGAATATATAAGGCCTCAAGTCTGCTTGTACCATAAGAGTCTGTATCTGTCACGCCATGTCCATAGCGAGTTTTTTCCGGTATTTCCCATGTTCCGGTGAGCTCGTCATGTTTTACAGAAAGGTATTCTTGTGTGCTTTTACTGTTACTCCAGTATTTTGCTTGTCCGCCAAAAAGATGCTCAATGAAATCATCAATAACATCTGACGGCACCCACGGTGAACCAAGAGTTATATAAATATCCTCAGTTGCAACAGTCGGCGGAAGAACCGACTCAATGGCCTTGACATTATCTTTAAAATATCCGTTATACTTTTTGTTTGCCTCCTTTGCCTCTTTCCACTTTTGCATAAGATTGCCGGAAAGATATTCATCGGCTGTTTCCCAACCCTGATAAAAACACTCGTTCCAAGTTAACGGATTTTGATAAATTGAACCTTTCAGGGTGGTTATAACGGTTTTGTAATCACTGCCTGTAACCGATGCAATGAATTCAATATCGACCCTTCCGAGCGTTGTTAAAGATTTTACAAGTGCGTCTGAGATACTTTCGATATATATTCCGGATGCGCGCTCATCCGCATTAAAAGGATTGTTCCAGTCAAGTGGAAGATCCATACAGGTTACTTCTTTAATATGTTCCTTCTGCTTGCGTATTTTTTCTTCTTTTTCTCGCTTTTCATCTTCTTCTCGTTGCTTGCGTTCGGCTTCTTTTTTCTTTTGTACGACTTCTCTTTTCATAAGTTTCAAATCTTCAAATGCAATTTGAAGCGATTCAACGGCGACATCTATATCTTCCATGGAAAGTCTATCGCCAAAATCCTTTAAGTTTTGAAAAAACTCGTCCAATATATTCTTTGTATTACTGCTGCTCATATTGTCACCACCTTAACAGGAGTATACAAAAGCAAGTGGGACAAAAATAGGCCATCCGCTTTATTGAAAACACCGCCGAACACTTTTTTGCATATAAAAGCACCACGATAAAAAATATCGTGGTGCTTTTATATTTATATTCAATTTCTAAATTCTTTCATATCATCAAGGCGGAGGAGGACAGGCTCGGTTTTGCCGTCTGCTGCGCCCATATCAATATCAATCCAAGTTCTTGTTTTGATTATTTTATTGCGATATTGTTCGCCGTAATTCATTGTCGGTGTGTGACCGAAAACGGTTATAATATCGTCAAAATAATCATCGCCAATTTCAGGCCACGCCCAAATAAAAGCGTCGGCAGGATAGCTACTGATTTTTTTGCTCTTTTCAAATTCATCAATGCCGCTGTGACAAAGGAAATAATCCTTTCCGCCTGCCGTAACAGCTTCGTACAGCGGGCAGTCACGCAGGTAATCGAGAATATCCGCAACCGTTTCGGGTGATTCTTTGTTCAGTTTTGCAAGCGATTTCAGCGTAACATCACCGCCGTTAAGCTGATAATTTGATAGAATTTATATTTTTTTGCTGTCAAAATCAGCAATACTGTCGTCCGTGATTTCATCAAACAAAAACTCGCAAGCAAGAAGCATTGCCTCGTGATTGCCGAGAATAAGCTGAACATTAGGCCGAGAGAGCAACCACCGCAAAATCCCAACACCGCCGTCACCGTTTCTGTCAATCACATCACCGAGTATGTAAAGAAAATCATCCTCGCAAAACCCGGCCTTTTCAAGCAATGTTTTTAATTTTTCAATAGGATAACCGTGTAGGTCAGATATTACATAGGTCATTAATCAAATCTACCTTTTATAATCTTTATTATATCATCACGACACAAGGGGGTTTTTCTGCTAGAAATATGTCTCGGATGGTAAGTCCAAAAAGTCGGTATTTCAAGCCCGGATACAGAAGTGATATCTATGCATCCAGTTTCATATGACAAATTCAGGCTTCGTAAAACACCTTTTTTAATATTCATGGCTCTTTCCATAGTTGCATGATAATAGGGTCCTGTGATAAATACTATTATATCAGGTTTAGTTATTTCCACTTCATTTTGGAAGAGTGTTTTATCCGTGTTTGGCAATTTTTTATTTAATTCCATTTCTATATCAACTGTCAAACTCTTTGTTTTACCATTTATATACCTCTGTGCCTTGTCAATATTATTCCAACAAGGAACAATCTCATCATTGCTAAAAGGCTTGAAAAAACTCCAAAACGGAGAACTGTTTCTTCTACCAAATTGTAATTTCAGATTTGGGTCATTTGAATAATGAAGCTGATAGTCCAAATAATTAATAGCCCATTTTTGACTGTCTGCTATCGTCCAATCAGGTTTATACACAGACCAGCCGTTTGTTTCCTGCCCGACTATCATTAATCGCTTCTTTGCACACAAATATTTTTCTGAAACGCCTGTAAAAAAAGGATATGAAATGTTTTTATCAGCATTTTCGCTAACATATGGTTCAAAGATATTTTTAAGCCATATTTCTTGATAATAATTTAATTGCACATTAATATTTTCCAAAATCTTACCTCAATTAAGTACATCGTTAATTTTGATAAAGTGCAAGAGCGTTCTCCATATCCTGCTTGCACATATCGACAAGCTCTTTCGGTTCGGTGATTTTGATTTGGCTGGCGTACAGTCTTGCCCAATAGCGTATGTCATTTTCATTAACCTTAACGCTTGTAAGCACATTGCCGTCGCCGATATCAGTGAAATTAACATTCGCTCCGAACGAATCAAGCACATCTGAAATTAAATATTTAGGCATTTCAAATTTTGCCCTGATTGACTTACCGCCGAACATAAAAATATGCTCCTGCATATACTTTGCAACATCAAGACCCACAAGCCCCTCAACCTGATTTTTAGGCTTTCTGGGTGTGTCCAAAATTTCAATATTACTGATTCTGTCAATGCGATAATGAGAAAGATTATCGTACTCATCGTAATTGCAAATAAGATAATATTTACCGCCGTTTGCCACCATAGTATATGGATTGATTATGTATTCTCTGACATCACCGTTTTTGTTTATACGGTGATGAAGTTTTTTATCGACACCGTATTCGTTATAGAGAAACTTAACCTGTAAGCCATTTGAAATCGCCTCGTCAAGCACCTCTATAGTGTAAAATAATTCTTTGTTAATTTCTCTGTCGGCTGCTTCATAGAACCGAATATTTGCCGTACTGAATTTAAAATATTTATTTGATAAATCCTTGAGTTTAACAAGCAGTTCCTTTTTATTTTCCATCGGAATGCTTTTTGAGAACAGAACCGAGTCCATAAGCAGCCGAAGCTCAGAATCTGTAAATACATTGTTGTAATAAAAGCCGGTTAAAATTTCGCTTTTCTCAATTTCTCCCGTTGAACGATTTGGGGTAAAACGAATTTTGGTTGAATATTCAATGTTGTATGAGCCGTCATTGATTAAATCTTCAAGATTAGCTTTGACCGCTTTCCTATCAACCGTCATATCGTATTCGCTTTCAAGCCGCTTTTGGATTTCCCTCTGCGTCATAGGATGCTCGGCATCGGTGTTTCGCCTTAGTATATCGTAAATATACATATTCATCATTTTCTTTGGTCTGCTTCCAAGCATAATGTTCACCTCAAACTTATTTTATATCTTATGCTCACATTATGCAATAGGCTATGCGACTTTTTCAGTACATAATATTTAATCTTCCCAACTGATACAATTGAGCAGACCGCCATATTCGGCAATTTCATTGATATTAACCGGGATAATTGTTTTATCAAAAATGGTTTTTGCTTTATTTATTGCCTCGTTATCCGTGTCAACGCCGAACACCGACAGGAATATAGATTTCTCCGTTTCTAAATAATTAAGATAACAACCGACGGCACTGTCACCCTTTGAGTAAAAATATGGAAAATCAATAACATTAAATCCGTAATTTTTCAAAGACTTTTTAACTTTCGTTTCAAATCCATACGGCGACAGCGGAGCATTAACGATAGCGGTATTTTCACCGACAAATCGCACCATACCGTCGGCATGTCCTGTCATATCGCTTTTGAGCGATGGAATGATTATTAAACTTGCTTCGAGCAATTTTTCAAGTTTGGCTGCGAGTTCTGATTCACTTATGCCGTGATTTTCCGAAAAAACTCTGTCGCTTATGATAACTTTTTCTTTGGACGGAGAAAAGACCACATTCCCGCCGTCTAAATTTATATCTGAATAAACAAGGTTTTTGAAATCAAAATTCGGCACAATATCTCTGCGAAAATCGGTGCGAAGCTCGGGAGAGCCGTCAAGATAGCTCGGCTCGTATCGAAATGATACATATTTGCCCGACTTTGTTTTCACCGGCATATAATCCCTTGCCCAAATATCATTTGTATTATTTAATAATTTATATTTTATATTAAATAAATCAAGTGCGGCGAACATTCTGTCCGCCGCAGGTTTGTATTTTGGTGTGTTTAATTGAGATGAAAAATAGAGCATTATATAGTCCTTTTGCAACAGTCTACAGCAGTTTAATAATTGAATTCCTTTATGAAAAATCTATACTTTGCTTTTGCATCCGGATTTTTTTCATCCTTTAATCCTATTCGTTCACAATTTTCACTCGTAAACGATAATGAACTATCATAAATTCTCAGTGTCGAGAGGTTATTATCATCGATTTTCAAAGTTTTGACCAAGGTTGTCGGTCTGCCTTCGCCAAAATTCATGTTTATATTATCATCAATAATCAGAGTGTTATCTTCTACTTTGACAGCGCCTCTTATAAGTACATTATCAAGCTCAATTCGCGCTTCTACCTTATTCGCTTTGCCGGCTAAATGAAGCATTCCTCCGTACAGAAAAAACTCACCGACCATGTTCTCATCGGTCAGAATTTTATACGCTTTACCATTTTTATCTATCTCATTTTCACTTTTTTTAGTACCATCTTCATGAGTTGCTCTGTAAATATAACTGTAAGAATCATCTGCAGGATATGCTTCGGTTACTGTTATTAAGTAATCGCCATCAGCACAGTGTATTATTTTACCTAGCAAATAATGTGCAAGGGTTTGTGCATCTTTATCTTTATCTTCAACTAAGTCTCTTCCTAAATTTAATTTTTCTAATTTTAACATATTACATTCTCCTAATCACACACTACCAATATTTCAACAGGACCCTCTGCATCTCATTCAATGTCTTCTGTTACTATGTTGTACCATGCATCAGGCTCGACCGAGGTTGTCCAAACGCCCTCTCTTTTCTTGAGCTCATCGACAAGCTCACAGGTCGGAACAGCACTTAAGTCAAAACTCATATAAATTCCCCCCTTTGCTTATTTGCTTTCATTATAGCAAATTGTATTTTTTCGTCAACTGCCATCCGAGGCACTTATTTCGCCGTTTTATACGAACAACCGCATAACACCCACATATTTATCTTTTTTCGGACATAAAACATTTTTTAAAGCTGCATATTATTAAATTCTTCATCATTTATCTTTATTGAATCAAAGGTATAAAAATTATCAAGGCTTTGCACCGAAACTTTTGACGGGGTATCGTTAATATAATTCCACACACTCCAGTTTTCAAAGCTCGCTGTATTATTTGAAAACGAAGTAATGTACAATGCCTCCATAGGCAGAATTTTCCCTAACACGCAAACATCTAATTTATGCTGCGGATAAAACAAGCAATCATCATTTGCGCCTTTGTATTGTTCAAATGACGACAAGGTTGAAACGATACAAATTTTCTTATCAAAAGCAAAATCATAAAAGTATTTCAACACATCAATTTGTAATTTTGGGCTGTATTTTTTAAGCAAGCCCTCAAGATACGGTATGTAGACAATATCTATATTCAAATCGAGAATTTTTGATTTAATATCCTCTGTAAAAGCAATTATGTTATCATCGGGCATGCACTCGCAAAAATAGAGCTTTTTATCATCAAACCAAAAAAGGTTGTTTTGGTGATCCTTTCGTCCAACAGCTTTTAAGAAATTGCGAACAATTGCATTAGAAAAAGGCGATATAATTAAAACTCGTTTGCCTACGTTAACGGCTTCGATAACAAAACTGTTCACCATTCTTATAAGATATGTATTAAATTCATCGGTACAAAACAACTTAAACATATCTTTTTCAAATATGCAAAGCTCATCTAAATCATCGCTACTCGTTTTTGTAAGATTTTGATTTTGTTCTTCCTCAAACGGGTTTAAGTATTCTTTAATACGATCGGTGAAAGGAGTTATTGCGGGTAAATTGTTGAGATACTGTTTGTCGGCATCTAAATCTTTAATTTCAAAGCTGTTGCAATTATCAATAAAATTTTTTGCCATTTCAATTATATGATCGTTTTTTGAGCGATTCATAATTTCTCCTCCGTTTTGCTTAATCTAAATAACATTTATAATGCTTGCTGAAATCCAACTTAATAATCGGTTCGCCCTCAATTTCAAACGCTTCTTTTATGCTTGAAATAAACTCGTTTGATATATCTGGATTCATATAAACAATCGCTTTGTTTTTAGTTCCTTTGACAACCCTGCCACGAGGGTAGTAATTGTATGGCTTGTTACAATTTTGGAGCTTAACATATTCCCACAGTTTTTCGTGATTATATGTATCACCCGATTTTGCAATGCCGTCGGGATATTTACTTTTGTCAAACGGAATTGCAAGCAACTTATTATCAATTAACCAAAACACGCCTTGCTTCATATCATCACCCTTTCTTGATGTGATTATATAAAACGCTATGTGCCGAATTTCGGGCATAATAAAACACCACAATGATTTCTCACCGTGGTGTTAATGTTATATTAGATTTTTCAAATATGGTTTGTAATTTTCAGAATTAAAACCACATCTCGCAGAAGGATGACGAAGCCCATAAACGTGAACATCTCTCTTTAGCATTGTTTTTGCATTTTTATGTTGTTCACCTTTTAAATAAACACAATGTCTTATAAAATCTCTTTTTTTGCCCACAAACAAATTACCGTTATCTAAATCAGGTTGTTTTTCAGCAGCTGTTTTATTTTTGGAACAACTCGGCAGATTATTATAAACTGCTCTACCGAAAACAAATACTATATCAATTTCATTTTTATTTATAAATTCAAATAATTCATTATTGTATTTTTCTTTATTGTTTTTAATTAAAATTTTTGCTTTTGAATCACCTATACCACACAATCCGTCAACATAGTTTGCAAAATATACATTATTCCAAAAACTTTCAAATTCATCATCAATATCCTTTACATTTTCAAAAAAGCATTTAGCAATTTTATGAAAAAATTGATATTTCTTTTCACCTGGATTTGAATAAAAATTTTGAACTACTGAATCAGTAGTAAAATCATTATACCCATCTTTATCATAATGCGACTCTCCTAATATAAGTATTCTTTTACTTTGATGTTTTGCATTTTTACCTTCATAAACACCTTTAAACATTTTCATCACCCACCTAATAATAACAAATCAAACAGTTAATTACAACATTCATCAATCTTTACCGCTGAGCATATCGGCTAAGGCATCGCCGTTTTCTTTTGTGCCGAAGCCTCTAAATTCTTTGAATGTGCGACACGCTTTGCATATTGAATTTTGAAATGCGTTTCAGAAAAAGAAAAAATAAAAGGCAGAGATTATCTCTGCCCTTGCAAAGGACGGTTAAAATCGATATTTTTGTTTTTGGTGCAGAAGGTGCCGCAGCTTATAAAACAGGGCCGGTCTGCTCAATGCCAGCTTCCTGTGCTGGGGCAATATTCAACTCAGGCAGATCGTTCAGATAGCGTTCCACATTCCGGTAATGCACTCCATTTTCCAATGCGACATCCTCGCCGCGGTACAGGACATATCGCCCTCGGATCGGGCCAAACCGCTGTTCGGTCTTATCACATTTTTCCTGGTCAAGCAGATGCCGGTATTGTGCCGGGACCTGTTTGCCACTGTGCTTGATCTCGAAAATCTCGCAGCAGTTTTCCTTCTCGTCATAGATCACCATGTCAAACTCGCCGACCGCAAACTGCAGCTTGAACACCCGGTGTTCTCTGTCAGCCGACTTCATGGTTTCCAGCAGGACAATATCCTCCAGCATCCGTCCCCGTACTTCTTCGAGGATCCTGCCCGCAGCCTGGGTCTTCTCCAATTCGCTGAGAGCTGAAAAGGTCTCGTCCTTCATCAGCGAGTGGACAAGAGCCTGTGCCTGACAGTATCGCATCCCCGGCTGGGTAAACAGGATGTGTTCCACAGACTTTGCTCCTGGGTCAGCGGTTTCAATGGGACAGTTTACGATCAGTTCCAATGCGGAGAGATACTCTTTGATCTCCCGGATATGGGTATCTGTGATACCGATGGACTGTTCCTCTTTGTTGCGGATATCCAGCAGCTCCATCAGGCGCTGGGTGACCGATTCCGTATCGATATGATCCAATATCTCGGTACGCTTTTCGGGGTCACGCTCTTTCCGAAGATTCGAGGCGGTCAGCCGTAGATCGTGAGATTGGAAGTCATCGGTCAGAACCGAGAGCAGGAACCGGTGGTTCATATCCTCGATGATCCGGTTGATGGCACTGGTCAGCTCACCGGCCTCATACAGAGCGTACAGATGGCGGAAATGTCCGCCTGCCTCATAGCAGGCCAGGGAATGCTGAATGTTTTTGCAGATCGCTGTATCAATGTACCGCCGTGTGGACTCATCATCCCGGAAAGAGGCATCCTGGGCGTTGACATCTTCATCATCAAAGGCAAGCTCACCGGCCCGCAGCGTTCCTCCGTAGCGGATATATTCATCAATGCTGTCGATCCCCAGCAGGCGGCTGTATTCCCGGTATGGGATGAAGGTGGTATGGATGGGCTTTGCCCGGTCATACAACTCCTGATCCATCGCCAGCCAGAAGCCAAGGGAGTCCGTGCCGGAGAGGACGATCTTCATGCCCATCGCCGCAAATACATCGGAGAAAAGCGCCGCAGAGTCGATGAAATCCCGCATCAGAGTGACCTCATCGATGAATACATAGCGGAAGCCCGCATCGAACAGTTTTTTCAGATCCCGGTTCATCATAGCCATGGTATCGCTTCTGCGGGCTTTGATATAGGTCGTGCGGCTGAGATCTTCTTTGTTCATTCGGGCAATGGCCTGCCGGAGCATGGTGGTCTTTCCGGTCCTGCGCAGGCCAAAGACCAGGCAGACCCTGTCGCTTTCACTGCTGTAGAGATAGTCCTCCAATTGCCCAAAGCAGTCACGGAGGCCCCAGCCCTTTACGCCCTGCGACATAGCGACCAGCCCCTTACCGATGACTACGCTGGTTTCAAAATCCAACTTCGGCTGGCGCACTTTTGGCATCTTGGCTTGCAGTTCTTTCAACTGCGCCTGCAATACTTTGCGCTGCTCTATTTGCTCCCGCAGCGGCTCCAGTTCGCCATCCCGCAGATATTGGCTGTGCTTCTTCCCATTTTCTGTCCACTGATGGTAATAGCGCGTCTTTCCGTTGATCGTCTTTTTGGAAATATAGCCGATGGGCAGGGCGGCGATCTGCCGCTCCAGTTCCTGAATGTTCTCTTTCATACCGCACCTCCATTCTGCTAAATTTATTATACCCCATTCCTCTTATATATTCAAGGGGTTATAAGGGGTTATATTGTTGTAAGCAGTGCCGCACAGAGCAATTTCTGTGCGGCACTGTTATGATTTTCTCGTTTACTCAAATTTCTAATCCGGAAATCTGCTCCCACTGGAGGATATATCTGTCATTGATGATCCGGTTGTCGTGGTAATGCCCGAAGAACCAGTATGTAAACTGGCACCGCTGATTGACCGTTTCCAGAAAATCGGTGAGCTGGTCACTTCCATAGGAGGGGTCGATTTTCCGCACGACACTGCTGGGACCGCAGTGGGACAGGATGCAGTCTACCTTCCAGTTTACCTGCTCCAGATTTTTCAGTGCCTCTACATATTCACGGGCATTTGGCATTTCTTCCGCCCACCAGGAGCGTCCTTTGACCCGGAACATTCCCCGCATTCGGCGCAGCAGCCAATACTTTTGTTCGAAGTCGGGGTCCTCCGGATCAAGGACGCCATCCTGAATGTCGTGGGAGGAGGCTCCTCCCATCGTGAACCATGTGAGACCGCTGAAGGTGAATATCTGGCCTCTCATCAGGTGGAGGATATTTTCCCTCACCTCATGTACTCTGCCGCCGTGCCATTCTTTTTCCGGCAGGGCATTCAGCAGATCAAAGTTTTCATGGTTTCCATCCACAAACAAGGTGGTGAAGGGTTTCTCAGCCAGCCAGTCCAGCCAATGCTGGTCTTTCTGGCCGCCGTCCCACAGCCCTCCAAAATCACCACAGATGATCATGTAGTCATTTCGGCCCATCTGCGTTTGCTGGGGGAAGTATTTGCTTCCGAACCGCTGGAAGCCGCCGTGGGTGTCACCGGTGATATAGATCATGCGGTCTGCCTCCTTTGCATGGCCTGAGTGATCTCTGTTCCGTCCTTGAAGCAGATGAGCAGGCTATCCTTGTCCAACACCTTGATGTTGCTGACCAGCTGACGGACGGTGAGTTCATCAAAATCCGTAAGGGTACCGCTGGCCTGCTCCAATGCCATGTCAAGTTCTGCCAGCCTGCTCTCGAAGGCCGCCGCGCCTCGCTGTTCCTTTTCCAGCTCCGCTTTTTGGGCCATGAGCCTCGTCTTGGCTATGTTGACCTGTTGAAGCTCCTCATCATAGTCGGTACAGTCAGCGCCGGCACTGACGATCAGTTGGAACAGCTCCAGCTGTCGTTCCTGCAGGTTCCGGATCTGAAGCTCCACGGCAGGCAGGCTCATCGTCTGTTCTTCTCCGGCAAGGACGGCCGCAATACCGGCTTTCACCGCGTCCTTGGCGGCCTGCATCCGGAACAGCTCGTTCATAGCGGAGATGACGGCGTCGTGGATGTCGCCCTCATCCAGAGTGGGAGACTGCTTACAAATCTTCCTGCCATGCTCCAGCCGGTTCTGGCACCGCCAGACGACCCGTTTGACCCCTTTCTGCGTCCAGATCACCCGGCGATAAGGGCTGCCGCACTCCCCGCAGACCAGCAGTTCGCTGAGCACATACTTTCCGCAGTATTTCCCGAGCTGCGTCTTCGCCTTGGAGGATGTTTTCTTTAGGCTGGACCGGCGGGCAATCTCCTCCTGTACCTTTTGAAAGGTTTCCCGATCAATGATGGCCGGGTGGCAATCATGGACATAGTATTTGGGCAGTTCGCCGTTGTTCACCCGCTTTTCTCTGGTGAACAGATCCGCAATGTAGGTCTTTTGGAGGAGGGCATCACCAATGTATTTTTCATTGCAGAGCATCTTCTGGACCACACTATCATGCCATACTGTTTTCCCTGTGGCTGTTTTGATCCCATCCGCCATCAGATCGGTGGTGATCTGCCGGACGCTGTGTCCCAGCAGGAACCGGGAGAAGATGCGCCGGACAATGGCCGCCTGCTCCGGATCGATCTCCGGCTGGCCATCCGCACCCCAGCGGTAGCCGAGGAAGTTTTTACAGTGGTAATAGACCTTTCCGTCCTTGAAGTTCTTTCGGTGGCCCCACCTTACATTGCCGCTGAGGGATTCGCTTTCCGCCTGGGCCTGGCTCATCATGAAGGTGAGTATCATCTCGTTGTCCATGAATAGGGTGTTCACATTCTCTTTCTCGAAGTAGACGCCCACGCCATGTCGTTTCAGGCGACGGACATAGTTCAGGCCATCCAGCGTGTTTCGGCAGAACCGGGACACCGATTTGGTGATGACCAGGTCGATTTTGCCGCGCTCACAATCACGGATCATCTGGAGAAAAGCCTTTCGCTTTTTAGCCGAGGTACCGGTGATGCCCTCATCCGCATAAAGTCGGACCAGCGTCCAATCTGGATTGGCGTTGATTTTTTCCGTGTAGTATTCGATTTGGGCCTCGTAACTGGAGAGCTGCTCCTTTTTGTCTGTGGATACCCGGCAGTAAGGCGCGATCCGCAGGTGCTTGTTTCGAATATCCCGTTCTGTCATCTGAGGGTCAGCCGGAATCATGGTGACCAGTTTGGGGGTGGAGGCAGTTTGCTGTATGTTCATAAGGCACACTCCTTTTGATCTTTTTGGTGTAGACTGATCTCTCCGCCTTTTCCAATGCGTACCTGGGCTACTGCCGACTCAAAAACTTCCCACAGGGTTTCTTCGCTCTCTGGCTCCAGCTCCAGCTTCTGCCGCAGCAGTTCCAGCTTGTGTGCCGGTGTTGGATCGTTCAGTCCGGCATACCGCTCGGCAGCGGCGGCCATGATCAGTGTTTTCATATATTCCGGGTTGATATCGGCCCGGTTAAAGCAGAGGGCCAGTTCATTTTCGATGCGAAGGGCATCTGTTGAGGCAGGGGCGGCTTTAGGAAGCCGGATACACTCAGGAGAATGAGCCAGCACTTTGAGCTTCTGCACCACTCGTTCCAAAATGATGCTGTCATCAAGATATACACTGCCGCCGCACTCTGGATTTTTACACCGCCAGCGTGGGCGGCCACGGGATTTGGTATCCCGCGCCATCTTTTCTCCACAGAGGGCGCAGACCGCCTTGTCCCGTATAGGGATGATCTCGCTTGGGCATGGAGCGTAGGTGTTCTGTTCTCCCCGCCGCAGGCGGGCAGCGAGAAATTCCTCATCTGTCACCAGCTGGGGATAGCCATCCATCCCGAGATACCGTTCATTCTCCAAAATCCGCTTGACCATGTGTTTGTTCCACTGGGCAGTATGTTGATGATAGCGCACACCTTGCTGGGTCATCTCGTCAGCAATCTGACTGTAGGAGCCGCCCAGCAGATAGCGGGAGAAGATAGCCCTTACAAGCTCTGCTTCCTCCGGATGGCAGTTGATCCTGCCGTTCTGGACCTGATAGCCGAAAGGAATTTTTCTTTGCCACGCCATTTATCGCACCGTCCTCTCTATGTTTTCTGCCAGTTCCATCCCATTCAGCAGGCGGAACTTCAGCCGTTCCGGGCTGATAATGATGATCCGCTCAATCAGTTCCCCAAACAGTTCCGCGGGAACCTCATCCAGCCATTCCGGACCATCCTCCAGATACTCCATCATTCGCTCTGTGTCATGGATCTGCCGGTCTTCACCGGCTGCCTCCAGAAGACGGCGTCGCAGCTTCCTGAGCTCCCGCAGCTTACGGTCGATTTCATCCATCTGGGATAAATAGAGAGCAGAATCCACATACCCTTTCGACTTCAGCCGAACAAGGACGAGATTCTGCTCTGAGATACGGGCTATTTCATTGTCAATATCACTGATCTTGCGATTGGAGCGGAGTTCCCGTTCCCTAAGCTCCTGCAGTTGGCTGAGGACAGGCCGCAGGACGGTTTCCTGACCAAGTTTCAGCTTGTGGTAGAGCCGCAGGACAGCCGCCGCAATTTCTGGTTCTGGAATCTGCGGGGTAGGGCAGTCTGCTTTGTTTCCATCGTGGCGGCGGCAGACCCAGTAAGTCTTTCCCCCTGTGATTTTTTTGCGACAGAGAGAGCCGCATCCCCCGCAGTAGATGTGTTTATCATAGCGGCTGCCCTTACTTATACGGTGCGTCCCATGGAACTGCCCCTTGCGGGAGGACATCAGTTCCTGTACCCTCTGAAAATCCGCACAGCTTACGATGGCCGGGTGGCTGTGCTCCACAAAGTAGCGGGGCTTCTGGCCAAGGTTTCGAACCTGCCGGAATGGAATCGTATCTGTGGCGCAGCTTTTTTGCCAGATCATATCTCCGGTGTAGGAGATATTGGTCAGGATGTAGGCCACCGTACTGGGATGCCACTTCTCGCGGTTTCGGCCTCGGTCCACCCCGAGCTGGTTCAGCTCCCTGGCGATATCATCCTTTCCCTGGCCGCTCAGATAAGCGGAGAAGATGCGGCGGACCACCTCGGCCTCCTCCGGTATGATCTCCAGATCCCGCCCTGCCAGCCGGTAGCCATAGGGGACGGAGGATGGGACAAACAATCCCTTTTCCATCCGCATACGGACACTGAAGCGCATATTACTGGAGTGGTTGGTGGATTCCATCTGGGCGAAAGCCCCATAGATTTGGGCAACCTGCTCCGAGGTCATCTTCCCGGTATCGATGTTCTCCTTCTCAAAGTGGATCGAAATACCCAGCCGGAGCAGTTCTCGCACGAACTGAATGTACTCCTGTGTGTTGCGTGCAAAGCGCGAGATAGATTTGCAGAGGACCCGGTCGATCTTTCCCTCTCGGCAATCGGCCATCATCCGGTTGAAATCATCCCGATTCCTGGCTTCCAGCCCAGAGATACCTTCATCGGCATAGATATCTACCATCTCCCAGTCCTCTTTGCCAGCGATGTGCTTGGTATAAAAGTCTACCTGGGCGATATAGGAGTTGACCTGGTCTTCGGAGTCACTGCTGACTCGGGCGTAGGCTGCCACCCTCAGTTTTGCTTTTTCGGGGATTCTGGGGTCAATCACCGTGACCTGCGGAACTCTTGCGATGCTTATGTTTGTTTCCGTCATATCTTTTTTGACCTCCTCTCAGCAACACACACTACCACAGTCCTTCCGCAATAGCCATTACCAACACCAACGAAAAAGAAGCGGGGAAACTGGGCAATCAGCTATTCTCATATAGAGCCTGTTCAGGCGAACAGCAGAGTGGGCCGGAGCTTCCGCTCCAGCTCAATGCGGGACTTCTCCGCTTCATCCACTGTCAGTAGGCCCTTTTCGGTGAGCTGCTCCAGCAGCTTCAGCGCGGAAAGAAATACAAGGTTATCTTGAAGTTCTATCTTAGTCATAAAACACCCTCCTGTTATGGAGGGGCCGCCCACCGGAGCCGATGAACGGCCCCGATCGTATGTTTCTTCTTCCTGGTCTATCTTTAAATGGCGGTATCCTGCGTGCGGGTAAAATCAGATGGTATTATAGATTGGGAGAAGCCCAACGCTGACTTCCAGCGCATGGTCAAGCTTGCACATTTGGTCTTCTCCAAGAGAACCAAGCTTATCCCTCAATCTGCTTTTATCGATGGTGCGAAGCTGTTCCAGCAGGATGATAGAGTCGCGGTAAAGACCTGGGACTGGAGCATCCAGGTTCACATGAGTAGGAAGTTTATGCTTACCTTTCCGGCTGGTAATCGCGGCTGCGATCACTGTGGGACTGTGCCGATTGCCCACATTGTTCTGGAGAATGACCACAGGACGGATTCCGCCCTGCTCGGAGCCAACTACCGGCCGCAGGTCTGCATAGTAGATATCACCCCGGCGGATGTCCTCTTTGCGGTATGTTTCCATCATTTGCACCCCCTGTTTTTCTGGCTTAATACCACAAAAATAGGGATCGCTTCTCTGATAACCAGATCCCTTGCAGGATTGGAATGGTGACTCATACAGCAGTCATTCCGGTCAGTGAAAGGGCTGGCATAGAGCAGAAGCGATCCCCATTGCTTCTGATATTAAGACTTCACATTCGTGTTGTCTTTCTTTGGCGCTCGTATTCGACACTACTTCCCCAAGCGCAGGAGACTGTGCCACTGGCATCAGCTCCATAGGGCGACCATCTGAACCGCGGCTGGCTTCACCGCGTCATGGGACTCTCACCCCCGGCAGGATCTCTGTCGGCCGCCCTCATTGCTTGATCCCCATTTCGGTGGGGGCTGTGACTGGACGGAAGTATCATTGTCCCTGACGGAATCGTTGCGATACAGCTTGCCACAGGCTGTTTTGTGGACGGATGGACCCGCTTGGCACCTTATTTGGCCGTCGTTGATAGATGGTAATCAGCTGATTGACAAAACCGAACAAAAATGTATAGGTGTCTTCGTTTTCAACCCATGCCGCTCATCTACAGGTGGTCTTGGCGCATCCTCCAGCGTCGCTTGCTTTTTTCAAAAGCCCCGCCAGGAAAGTATTCAGACAATCGGATATTTGGTTTTCAAGGAACAAGTGAGAAGCAGTTCCTTCTCGCTTGTATAGGGGAAGATGTCGGCATTTTAATAACCCTCCAATTTCAATTTTCCAAAAGTTTTTTCAATTGTTTGAGGATGCGGACTTTCCGCTTATGGACCGCAGGCTGAGAGATGCCAAGTTCCCCTGCGTAATCCAGTTCGCTTTGGCCCTCAAAAAACAAACCCTGCACCAAAGCTTGATCCGCAGCAGACAACGCTGAAATCGCTTGGTACAGGGCCTCTTTCTTCATTTGTTCAAGGACGATATGTTCCGGGGTGTTGATGGCGTCAATAAACTCCCGAAAGTTTTCATAAGCGCCATCCTGACCGCCGATCATCCCGCTCATCTGGATCTCATGGCCAAAAAAGCTCTGATCATTGTCCTTGATGTTCCACCGGGTTCTGCAGTAAGTGCGATAGACCTCCTCTGTCACCATGACTTCCTCATATTCCCGAGTGCAGGTGTTAAAAACAATAAGGGTAAACTTCCCGTTGGATTCCATGTGCCTTTCCTCCAAATTTCAAGATTTTGACGGCGAATCAAAATCTTGAAATCAGGGATACTTGGCAATATAAGCCTCCCAGCCCATGCCGGCCCTCCCAGTGCCGGGCAGAAAAATAGCCGGGGACGCATTTCTGCATCCCCGGCCGATCCCTGCCGCCATATTGCGGCAGGAATACAGCGGGCCGGGACACTTTACAGCGTCCCGGCCCTTGTCAGCTGGTCCTATTCATTTTTGCGCATACCTGCCACTGTACTGAGTATAGCAGAGGCAAAGTCGGAAGGGAGTAGGGATTTCGTCGGTTTTTCATCGGGAATCAGTCGGGATAAAGTCGGGGCATCTCCAATTCTTCCTGAAGTTCCGGCACAGCATAACCAAAAAGGCAGAGAGACAATAAGAAGATCGCCTCGCGCTTCCGGTCATAGAATACGCTTCGCTCCATATTCAGCTCATCCAGCAGTTCCTTTTCTGTGCTGTTGAAACGGTGGATAAATTGTTTGGTCAGGATCTCATAGTAAAGTTCCCCCCGGTCAGGGTATCGTTTCAAGCGGAGAAGGGCACGGTCGATCACATCCACCAGCATCCGGTTTTCCATCACACAGCAGACCCGTTCCTCAAACTCCTGCAGATCCATATCCGGGGCGAAGCTCTGCAGATAGATAAGCCCGGTATCAGCGTCCTGAGCGCCCAGCTCCCAGGCATACTCACGCAGTTCTTCCACCCGCTCACTGAGGACCCACACCACATCCCGGTAGATTTTCAAAATCAGCTTTACCCGGTGATAGGCCAGCTGGCTGTCAAATCCAAGGGTCGCCATCTGCCTTTTACATTTCTGCACAGTGGAGCTTTCTTTCCTCATGCCATTCTCCTCCTTCCTTGTTCGCTAAACTGCGAACAAAATGCATATAACAAAGCCTGTGAACATTGGTGCGGCTGCGCCCCTCTCTTAGGAGGGGGGCTTGCCGTACCAACCTTATATGAGATTGCGTGTTTCCAACCGAATACGCATGGCCTGCTTGGAGACTTGGAAGATCTGAGCCATTTCCGCAACCAGCTGCTCATTGCTCCTGCCTGCACGCAAACGGTAAAAACTTCTTTTGATTTGCGGCAGGGGCATGAGGAGAGCAGTAGCCAAAGCATCCGCCTGCCATTCGACCAGACCGTGGCTTTCATCCAAAGATGTTTTTCCTTCGTAGGCAGCCACATCGCCTGTGCCGGAGTACAGCTTCTGGTGCAGGACCCAGTGCCCCAATTCGTGAGCACAGGTGAACCGCAGCCTGCCGAGGAGCCTGTCCACACAAAGCCGCTCCTCCACCAAGATCGTTCCGGCCTTGACTGCAATCAAGCGGTAGCGTTTTTCATCTTGGTCATATAGAATAGCCGCTCCTTCATCAAAAATCGTTTCCCCAAGGATGCTCCCGTTTTTGCGTAGGCAATGATATTCCAGAGTTAGATCAAACTTGGTCTCTATGATAGTTTCAATGGGAACTGCCTGGGGAGGCCCGTCCAACAAAGCGGGATCATACTCTTGCAGGATCTTCCGTCCAATGGTTTCAATTGCGTCCAATCGATACTTTGGTACAGACAAGAAAATCCCCCCTTAGTTCTGGCGGTTCTGCAGCATTTCCATAAATGCCTTCCATTCCTCATCGGTAGCATCTACTTCCTTTGCCACTCTCAATGCTGCGCGGACGATGTCATGCTGGCGGATATAGTCAGGCAGGTCGGCCGGAACCGTCTGCCTGGAATCTGCGGCCAGATCCAGCAGCATTTCATGCTCCTGCTTATCCAATTCCAGAAAAGAAGAGATCCGCTCTACAAACGCTCCCTCTGGCGCCGGCCGGCGTCCCTGCTCAATATCACACAGGTACCCATTGGAGATACCAAGGTGTTTCGCGGTATCCCGGAGGTTTAATTTGGCCTCTTTGCGCCGTGTGCTGATGAAAGCTCCAAAGGTCACTGGTATCCCTCCTTCATAGAGTTTCGCTGGTTTGCGAACATCTTGTTTATATTATAGCCAGTACATCTGTTCGATACAAGGATAAAAAAGGAAACGGAGGTCAGGTGTTAAAATTTCATAACACCTGACCTCCGTTTTAGAGAAAACTGCGGGCGATCCGCTTCATTTCTTCCACACACTCCTGGGGTGCTATGATCTGAATACCGCCCATAAATTTGAAGACCCAGCCGTAAAAGGTGCTGCTTGGATCGACTTCGATTTTTGCAGCAAAGTGTTCCTCGTCATATGGACGAGTGGGTACAGATTCTCCATAATGGTCTATGATGGTTTTCATCAGTTTGTTCTCGCAGAGCAGTTCAACAGAAATCGTGCGGTCAGCAGCAAACATATCAACGATCTTGTTGGTGTAGCCCGCCACATCAAAGCCTTCATCGGGTGTAAAGCCGGCGGGAAGTATCTTGATCCCCGACAGGCGGTCTACTCGGAAATGGGCCATCCGCTGGTGCTTGTAAGAAAAGCCAATCAGGTAATAGTGGTCATTCTTCCATTCCAAAGCATAAGGGTCCAGTTTATAGAGGTAACCGCCATGCTTGAGAACTCGTTTTTTCTCGGGCGTATATTCATAATACTGGAACTGTACCTGCCGCTTTTCCAAAATCGCCGTTTGGATGGCATCGATGATGTAATAGACTTGCTCATTGTCCGGTTTCACCCGACTGGATAAGCTGGCGAGCTGACGAAGCTGCTCTGCCTGATGTGTGCTGGTCAGACGGCATAATTTCTGCACCAGTTCCTCGGATTTCTTGGCAGAAATGATCTTCGAGGATGCTACTGCGTCTGTCAGCATTTTCAGTTCTGGATACTCAAACAGGCGGCTTCCCATAAAATATTGGTTTTGGGTACTCTTGACCACCACAATATCAATCCCTGCATCGATCAGCGCATTGGTATCTGCGTAAACAGTCTGCCGCACTGCCTGAATTCCTTTTCCATTCAGATGGGCAATGATGTCAGATACTGTGGCGGGATGGTTTTCATCGGTCCGCTCATAGAGAAACCGGAGTAATTCCAGTATCCGCATATTTGTTGAATTCTGCATACTTCACCTCCTCGATTCTTAAAATGGCCTATTTTGTATGGTGTCCAGCCCCAAAGACCAGAAGCAGGGCGACAGCACAGAGAAGCAGGCCGATCCAATTTCGATCTATAATCAGCTTGATCACCGCCACAAGCAGAAGTCCGCCTACCAGGAGCACAACGCCATTCATTCAGCGTCCTCCCGAAGCATAGTTTCCCATGTTGATGTCCAGCACCCCTCTGGGCGGCTGGATCAAGGCATCTTCATATTGGCACTTCCACTGGATCTCCCGGCACATCTGGCCATCCGCCACGCCGTCTATGGTTTCCCCATCCTCAATGGGGTTATCATGCTCCAGAATATAGGACGCTGCATTATAGGCGTGGTTTACCACCCAGTTGGGGTCCATGCCGTGGAAGTGGTACTGGAGATCCGGCAAAAACAGGGTGCTCATGCCCACCGTGTCGATGAGCATATCCTCCGTGCCCTCGATGTTGAAGAAACGGACATTGACGCCAAAGCGGATGAACCGATCCGGCCCCTCAATCTGATGGGAGCGCACATCCTCTGCCAGAAACAGCTTGCCGCAGTTCTGGAAATAGAACGCCTCACAGATGGGGTACAGCTCTGCCAGAGCCTCCAGAAAGTCGGCATCCAGGTTGGCACGCTCCAGCGCTGGAAGCGCCGCAGTCAGCATATCGGTGGCCACCACCTGATATTTGCACTCCCGGAAGATCCGGTCACGGTCCTCCTGGCAGTCCCACATCTGGCTCATCAGAAAGGCATCAAAGCCTTTGCCCTTGAACTTGTCGCATTTCATCACCATCAGCTGTACCGGGCACTTGCCGTCCTGAAATTCCGCGACATGATCCAGGGCGGCAAAGCCGGCCATTTTCTTATCATAACAGAAGCACTCTGTTGATCCGATGTGCTTCTCCATTATGGCAGTCATTTTTTCTTTATCCGGCATTTCTACCGGCTCTTTGAACAGCATCTGAATGAGATAGGGACCTCCGGGCTGGGGGCCTTTTTTGTCGTCCAGATTTTGCTGGAAAGCTTTATTGCTCATTTGGTTTCCTCCTTCTTTTCTGGGAACAGTTTCCACCGAAACTCCAGCTCTTTCTGGACAAACTCTTTCGGCAGGCCGCGGGGGTTGGCGATGAGATACCATACCCGAAAGGTGCGCTTCTTCGGATCTGTTTCCTGCCGGTAGAGCTGATAGCCCGCCTCATCCTCCTGTGTCCACTGTCCTGTCTGCCGCTTGGCCTGCACAAAGGGTTCCACCACCTGGTCCAGTTCCTCTCTGGTGCGGCTTGAGGCCCAGGCTTGATCCACATCATTGGCGTGGGAGAGGTGGAACAACATCGAACCCATCCAGTTCTTTGCCTTGTGTCCAGGCGTTCCGCGCAATTCTGCCTGACGGCGGTACTCCTCCATCTGCTCCGCCGTTCCGTACCGTTCCACCATCTGCTCCCGCACATAGATGAACCAGCTGTAGTCCTCCGCCTTGGTAAAGGGGGCGCAGACCGGCTGTAATGCCTCCACGGAGTCTGCCTCGAAGCGGTCGATGAAGTCGAGGTAGTTGGCTTTGACCAGGGGCAGGAAGGTGTCCAGCGGCTCGGTGTCCAGCCGCAGGTCCTCTGTCAGCATCCGAAAGAATGAACCGCCTGTTGTGGGTTCAATTCTGAAAGAGTAGAGGTAGTCATCTCCCTGCTTTATGATACAGCTGAAGCCCACCTCCACATTTCCATGGCCGATTTCGTAGTCTATGTAGTTGTAGCGGCTCCGGTCAAACCAGATCTGATAGGTCAGCCCATTTTTCATTTTCTTTTTGAAGTCGCCCTTTTTCAGACGCTTCCAGCCCTTTTCCTCCAGGCCCAGGCCGTTCCACAGGTAGTCCAGAAGCTCCTGAAATATATCTGCCGGCCGTTTTTGCTCCACGGTCTCCACCCCCTGACGAATTCTCTTTAATAGTCAAGCAGGATAGGCACCTGATGCTCCTCGGCAAACCGCATGGCCCGCCAGAACATGGAGAAGGCAAACTTGGCAAGGGATTGAGTGTCATACTGGGTGTGTTCCGGGATGTCTGCCTTGCTGTACTGTCCATCTGAGTCTACGGTTCCGTCTACCGGGTATCCCTCCGTGTCTGCCCAGCCAAGGATAGTGTCCTCATCGGCCTGCCATGCCAGCTGGTTCAGCTTTTCCAGCTCCTTCCGCAGTCCGCCCAAGGTGGCGATAGCGGCGGTGTCATCGGTAGGCAAGGACCCTTGGAACAGAAAGCTGTCAGAAAGAGGGAGCCACCAGGTAGCCCCACGAAACAGGGACCACACCCGCTCCTCATCTGATGCAAGGCGGGCGACCAGAGGATGCTCCCCGAAGTTCCAGTCCTTCTCCACAGTGGAAGGCACCGGCTCATCGTATGTATGGCAGGCGGCCACCAGCAGCATAGCGCCGAAGGCATCCCAATCCGGCTTGTCGGTGTAATAGGGCTTCTCATTATCCTCCGGCCAGGGGGTGTAGGGGGTCTGACCTGGCTGAGAAATGGCGCTCAAGATCTGATTCCGCCAGTTCTCTACCGCCGCTTGGATTTCAGCAGGGGACAGTTCTTCCTCGTTATCAGCAGATTCTCCATCCGGCGTGATTTTTTGAAAGCCCCATCCATTTTCTTCCGCCCACTGCTGAACAACAGTTTTCCAGTTGTGAGAATAGTACCGTGTCAGTGTTCCGGCGTAGATGTCAAGTCCCATCGTGATGCCTCCTTTTCTGCTTGATCAAAGCCGTTCCAGGGTACAGTCGTGCCCGGAATGGTCTGTATCCAAATGATTTCCACAATGGTGTCCATAATCTCTTTCCCGAGATCACGGACACTTTTTTCATAGGACAGCCACTGGATATGGATAGGCTGTCCATACTCATGCCGCCCAAAACCGCCTCGGAGAATATCGTTGAAAGCGTTCAGGTTCCGACCGGTCTTCCAGTCCAAACTGAAGGTAAACACCCGCTCCACCTCGTCATAAAAACCGGCCATGTTGGAAAAGCGGCGGCCGTCGATGGTGAACACCTCTCTCATGTCCATATAAACGGCTCCTTTAAGTGGTATTTCTCCATGATCTTATTTTCCAAAGCTTCATAGGCATCCATATCCTCTGGCTGCGCTGGAATACCCTTTTCCCACCAGTAACCGTTCCCATAGTAGAAAGACATAGCCCAGTAATAAGGCAGGTCATGGCTGAATATCGCCACTCCCATGGCATCGGCCACTGGCTCTGCCAGCGGTGAGCGTTCCACTATCTGAGAGGCTTCCTCATAGGAGATCCCCACCAGCTCCACCAGCAGGTGCTTCACCAGTTCACAGAAGCTGTACTGGTTGAATATGACCTGACCATCCTCATCTTTGAATACAAGTCCATCTCTCACCATGGTATTTCTCTCCGTTTCTTAACCCGTATCCTTGTCATGGGCATAGTCCCGTCAAGTCATTTCATACAGCAGGGCTGTATTGCCCCGCACCAGTTCCAGATGGGAGCGCAGCGTTTCAAGCCCGCTTTGCACCGTCTCAGCGGGCAGATCCCAGTCTGGGGCAATTTCAGCGGCCAGTTCCGGGAGGTCCCGCTCCCGCAGAGCTGCCAGCAGTTTAGATGCCAGCTCTCCCTCCAGCAGGGCGCAGTCCAAGGTATCCTCCGTCTGGGGAGCAGGAAAACGGACATCCAGATCCAGCTCGTACTCACACCAGTCCCAGATGGCCATATAGACCGCGCCGGAGCAGTTGCCGTCGGACAACTCCTTCCGCTGGTTATTTTTTATCAGATAAAAGGACGCAATTTGTGACATGGCAGTTCCTCCTAAATGTTATTCTTTTTCCATCAGCCCTTCTGCCTGCATCCGGATTACATAGAAGGCCCGCACCCAGTCCAGTTCCTGCTCCATAGATTCCTCCAAAGCCAGCAGGCGGCGCTTTCCCAGTCTGCGATCCAGGAGGGCGAAGATGCGGACCAGGGGATTTTCACTGGCAAGGCTTTTTTCAATGCTCTGGTTGTCAAATATCGCAAACGCCTCGTAGAACACCTTTTGGTCAAAGGTGCCCTGCTCCAGCGCATAGGCATAAGCCCGGTCGATGGCCTCTTTTGCGGAGTTGTGATCTTTCAGCGTTGTGGACCGCAAATGATGAAATTTCGTCCACGCATTTTCAAAATAAGTGTAGTAGTTGCTCCGCAGCACCTCCACACCGTCCACACGAATGGCTGCCCGGCCCTCATGGTCGGCGCTTTTGCTGTAACTGGTGGCAAAATACTGGATGT
>ERZ791858.595-NODE-595-length-28804-cov-54.124596_pt1 | contig 28804 bp, 20 predicted proteins | sample MGYA00510284_ERZ791858 | MGnify/ENA primary metagenome ERZ791858 (study PRJEB30046, sample SAMN00792077) | human gut metagenome | study: EMG produced TPA metagenomics assembly of the A metagenome-wide association study of gut microbiota in type 2... | reverse complement strand
TTGAAGCAGGAAGCTCCCGCCTCTATAGGCGGGAGTACGTTCACGGCTGCCTTGAACCTATAAGTCGACGTACTGCCGGAGTTTCTTGACATACGACCGGCCGATGGGCACGGGCTGGTCTTCCATCCCTTTCAGGATGAGGACGTATTGATGGTTGAACCACGGTTCAATTTGCTGGACTTCATCGATATTAACGATGTAATTGCGGTGACAGCGGAAAAAGATGTCTTCAGGCAGACGCTTTTCAAACTGGACCAGACTGAGATGGCTGGGATAAGTCCGGCCTGAGAGAGTAACCAAATAGACCTTGCGCTTTTCCGCATAGACCAGGCGGATATCTTCCGTTGCGATGAGTTTTATCTTATCACCTTCATCGACGGAAAAGCGCCGGGCATAACTAGGCCGTTCGCCGCCGTCGGCGGTCGTCAGAGAAGCTCCTTCCTGTGAAGGGGCTTCTTTTTTTGTATAGACGGCACAGAACTTTTCGACAACCCGCCGGACTTCAGCTTCCGTAACCGGCTTGACCAGATAATCGAGGACATTGAGCCGCAGCGTCTGAGAAATGAAATCGCGCTGGCCCGTGACAAAGACAATGGCCGGATGAGGCTCTTTTTCCGCTTCGATCTGCTTGGCAATAGTCATGCCGCTGACCCGCGGCATTTCCAGGGTCAAAAAGACGATATCCGGTTGATGAGCTGCCAGACAGGCCATGGCCTGCTCCCCTTCATAGCATATCGCTTTCACCTCGATAGCTGGTTTCCCCTGCTGTAACAGTTTTTTCAACTGCGCCGCCATCAGTGGTTCGTGATCGATGATCACGGCTTTCGCCCCCATATCAACACCTCCTCTTCGTGATTTTTTACCATCATTATACCACAAACTGCATTACCGCTAGTAGGAATGAAGCCTGTAAAAAGACAACCTCAAATTGCCTATCTTTTAATACATATAGTAAGAAGCTGGACAAATGCTGCAAAGACACAAGGGACTGTGGAACGCCGAAGCCGAAAAAATGATTCTCAAACACTTCAACGTAGAAATCTAAGAAAGCGCATTACAAATAAAGTGAAACACGAGTATAATACTCATGAGTATTATACTCGTGTTTCACTTTATTTATGGAGTTAAGCGCCGTATTTATGCAAATAATCGGCATAGTAAAATTCATCGGTCGTCATGTTGAAGTAGCGGATGCCTTCGCGCAGGCCCAGGAAGCCTGGGATGAGGGTCCAGCAGAAGAGGGCGTAGATGGCCCCGCGGACAGGGCGCTTCAAATAGAAGTAATGGATGCCGAAGGAGCCCAGGAAGAAGGCCAGGACGGCTGTAATCAGGCGCTCTTCGTTGATTTTATGGCGCAGTTCCGGTGTAATCGACGAGAAGGTCCCGTCCGTATAGGCATCGAAGCGGTCGGCGGCTTTCTGCTTCCACTGAGCCAGGGAACCTTTCAGGGACGACGGCTTCTTTCTCCGCGCAGCTGCCTCCGGGTCGTACAGGCCTTGGGCAGACAGGTTCTGGGCCATGACCGTCGTTTCTCCGTCGATGGTCACTAATTCCGCTTCCATGACCTGCGTGAACTGTTCTTCATAGGCCTGGTCGAGTTGGCTGAGCAGGGTCTTGAGCTTGTTCTGCGTGTTGACCACTTTGTCCGTCTTGACGCCCGTTACGGCCAGTTTCTTATATTTATGGACCATGAAGACGGCCCGGTCCTGATAGTAGTCGATGAAGTGTTCTGCCAGTCCGATCCGTTCGGGGTACTGCTGTAAATAGTAGAGGAAGTTACGGGCAATGTGCTGCATATTGGCAACGGTCCGGCGCATGTCCGGGTCGGTCAGCCCCAATCGTTCCGCTTCCATGCGGTTGAAGTCGCTGACGGCCTTTTCAAAGGCCGCCTGGTCACGGCTGGCTCCCTTCCCTTTGCTACCGGGCCACTTCAAAGAAAGCTTGTGCGGCTGCCGTTCCAGGCGATACAGGATGTACAGCGACAGGATAACGCCGATGACACCGACAGGATGGTTATAAAAGAACCAGGCACCGCCGCCGATGAGCAGGCAGAAAAAAGAAAGAACATATAAAATATATTTCATCGAATTCCTCCTCCATCTCATTGCCTTTATTGTAACAAATGTAGGGAGATATAGCAAAAGGACCTGCCGCAAAAGCGACAGGTCCTTTTCTGTAGGGGCGACCACGTGGGGCGCCCGCTCCGGTGCATGTACGATTTCCCGGCCAGTCTGCTAGAAAAATCATCCAAATCCATAACGGGTCGCCCACGTGGCGACCCCTACGAGCCACTAGCCACTAGCCACTAGCCACTAGCCACTAGCCACTAGCCACTAGCCACTAACTATTTTACAACAGCATTGTTGATGATAGCCAGGAAGTCGTCGGCTTTGAGGCTGGCACCGCCTACGAGGCCGCCGTCGATGTCGGCAGAGCCTGTGAGTTCAGCGACGTTGCCGCCTTTGACGCTGCCGCCGTAGAGGATGGAAACGTCTTCTGCCGTAGTTGCGTCATAGAGGGCAGCCAGTTTCTTGCGGATGATAGCGCAGACTTCTTCTGCCTGGGCAGCGCTGGCCGTCTTGCCCGTGCCGATAGCCCAGATCGGTTCATAAGCGATGATGACTTTCTTGACGTCTGCTGCCGTCAGGCCTTCCAAGGCTTTTTCGATCTGGCCTTCGATCCAGGACTGCATGATGCCCTGTTCGCGCTGTTCCAGCGTTTCGCCGCAGCAAACAATCGGCGTCAGGTTATGAGCCAGTGCGGCTTTGGTCTTCTTGTTGACCGTTTCGTCCGTTTCATTGAAGTACGTCCGGCGTTCGGAATGGCCCAGGATGACATGGGTGACACCGATGTCGACGAGCATAGCCGGCGAAACTTCGCCAGTGAAAGCGCCTTTTTCTTCCCAGTGCATGTTCTGGGCTGCGACGTGGATCGGCGTACCTTTGGTCATTTCGACAGCCATGGGCAGGTACGGGAAGACCGGAGCGATGATGACTTCCGGTTTTACGTCCTGCGGGACTTTGGCGACGAGGCCCTGGATAGTTTCTTTGGCGTCGGCACCGAGATGGTTCATTTTCCAGTTGCCGGCAATGATGGTTTTACGCATAATGAGTTTCCTCCTTTAAAGGTGAATGATTTTATTTATCGCTCAGGGATACGACACCCGGGAGCTGTTTGCCTTCGAGGTATTCCAGGGAAGCGCCGCCGCCCGTGGAGATGTGGCTGATCTTGTCGGCCAGGCCGGTCTTGTTGACAGCCGAGACGGAGTCACCGCCGCCGACGATAGAAACAGCATCGGAATCAGCAACGGCTTTGGCGACTGCTTCCGTACCTTTAGCATAGTTTTCCATTTCAAATACGCCCATAGGACCATTCCAAACGATGAGTTTCATCGGAGCCAGTTCTTTGGCGAAGAGTTCCTGTGTCTTCGTGCCGACGTCGAGGATCATCCAATCAGCCGGGACCGCATCGACGGGAACGACTTTGTGATCAGCATCGTTCTTGAATTCAGCGGCGACCATGACATCGACCGGCAGGAGCAGTTTCGTACCCTGTTCCTTAGCCTGGTTGATGAGCTGTTTAGCCAGGTCGATCTTGTCGGCTTCGACGAGGGATTTGCCGATGCCATAACCCTGGGCAGCCAGGAAGGTGTTGGCCATGCCGCCACCGATGATCATGAGGTCGACTTTCGGCAGAAGGTTGGAAATGACTTCGATCTTGTCGGAAACTTTAGCACCGCCGATGATAGCTGCGAAGGGGTGAGCCGGATTATCGACAGCACCGCCGATGAAGCGGATTTCTTTTTCCAGGAGGAAGCCGGCAGCCATGGGCAGGAACTTCGTAATGCCAGCGACGGAAGCATGAGCGCGGTGGCAGCAGCCGAAAGCGTCGTTGATGCCGACTTCAGCCAGGGAAGCGAGCTGGCGGGCGAAATCTTCGCCGTTCTTTTCTTCTTCTTTATGGAAACGGAGGTTTTCCAGGAGCAGGACTTCACCCGGTTTGAGGGCGTCAGCCATGGCTTTCGTTTCTGCGCCGACGCAGTCCGGAGCGAATTTGACGTCGATGCCGAGGAGTTCCGACAGGCGTTTAGCGACCGGTTTCAGGGAATACTTTTCGACGACCTGTCCCTTCGGGCGGCCGAGATGGCTGGCCAGGATGACAGCAGCCTTGTGGTCGAGCAAGTATTTGATGGTCGGCAGCGTCTTCTGGATACGCGTGTCATCTGTGATGTGGCAGTTTTCATCAAGGGGGACGTTGAAGTCAGCGCGGACAAAGACGCGTTTGTTTTCGACATTTACATCGGTGATCGTTTTTTTCATGAAAGGTTCCTCCTCCAATTAAAGCAGTTGTATGATTTTTTCAGCCGCACCTTCATCAGTGACCAGCGTGCCCGTATGGCAGGCCCGCATGACGCCGACGATGGCTTCTGCCTTGCTGGCGCCACCGGCTACGGCGATGATGTGCGGATGATATTTGATTTCCCGTAATGAAATCCCTACATTATTCGTACCATATAAGATTTTGCCGTCCAGGCCGCAATAGCAGCCCAGCGATTCGCCACAGGCGCCGAGGCTGTGCAGGGCATCGCGCTGGAGCGTCGTCATGCCCCGCTTGCGGGCCATGCGGTCGGCCCGGCCGATGCCGAAGATGACGACCTGGGCCCGGGCGGTCATGGCGACATTTTCCTGAGTCTGGCGGTCGGCTTTGAGCATCATCTGCAGCGCCGAGTCGCTCAGGCCTTCGGGGATGTGGATCATGCGGTACGAGCTGTGAGTCTTGGACGCAATGTTGGCGGCAATATAGTTGGCCTGGACTTCGACGTGGTTCCCCATGCTGCCGCGGGCCGGCAGGATGGTCACATTGGCCAGACATTCCGGCAGCATGCGGGCCACTTCGGCCATGGTCGAACCGCCGCTGATGGCGACAGTATCGACGCTGCCAAAGAGGTCGTTGAGCAAGAGGGCGCCACGTCGGCCCAGTTCTTCCTTTGCTGTCTTATCGCTGTCACTGTCACCGGGAACGATGTAGACATTCTTCAGGCCCAGCTTCTGGCGAATCTGGCGCTGCATGTCATCCAAATTGTTCAGGCGCAGGAAACATTCCAACAGATCCGGCATGAGCCGTTTGCCTTCCGGCTCCATAGCAATGCCCAGCGTCGTAAAGCGGACGATACCGCTGCGCCGCAGGACGTCGACGTGCGACCGGACGACGCGTTCCGACAGGCCCGAAAGGCCGGCCAGGGTCCGGCGGCCGACGGGTTCGGCGTCGGCGATATGCCGCAGCAGCAGGTAACGTTCTTTGATTGTCCCCATGACATCGGGAGCTATTTTTTGAAAGATACTCAATGTATCTTGTTCCATCTTACTCTCTCCCTTCACGATGCGATAGAACAACAGAGTATAATCACTGATCCAGCAGGCATTTGCCGGTCATATCGGCAGGAATGGCCATACCGGCCAGGGTCAGCATAGTCGGGGCGACGTCGGCCAGGATGCCGTCGTGCAGGTGTTCCCCTTTATGTTCTTCACTGACCAGGATGCACGGTACATGATTGGTCGTATGAGCCGTGTAAGGGCATCCCGTATCGGGATCGGCCATCTGTTCCGCATTGCCATGGTCGGCGATGATCAGGAGCTGGCCCTGGACGGGCTTCAAGGCTTCGACGATCTTGCCGACGCAGGTATCGACTGTTTCAACGGCCTTGACAGCGGCTTCAAAGACGCCCGTATGGCCGACCATATCGGCATTGGCGAAATTGAGCATGATCATGTCATACTTATCGGCCTTGATCTGTTCGATGACTTTTTCCGTCACGATAGGTGCGTTCATTTCCGGCTGCAAATCGTAAGTCGCAACTTTCGGCGACGGCACGAGGATGCGGTCTTCACCGGGATTGGGTTCTTCTTCACCGCCATTGAAGAAATACGTGACGTGAGCGTATTTTTCCGTTTCGGCAATGCGCAGCTGGGTCTTGCCTGCCTTGGCCAGGACTTCGCCCAGTGTGTCGGGGATCCGTTCTTTATCATAGACGACGTGTACCGGAAGGTCGTCTTCGTAACGGGTCATGGTCGCAAAGTACGTGTCCAGTTTCTTCGGACGCGGGAAGCCGTCGAAATCGGGGACGACGAAAGCGGTCGTCAGCTGACGGGCCCGGTCGGGGCGGAAGTTGAAGAAGACGACGCTGTCCCCATCCTGGACGGGATGTTTATGGATGACTGTCGGGATGACGAATTCGTCGGAAACGTCAGCTGCGTAGGAATGTTCCAGGCAGGTCTGGGCATCCGGTTCCTGCGGTCCTTCGCCGAGGGCGACGGCATCATAGGCTTTTTCGACGCGTTCCCAGCGCTTGTCGCGGTCCATGGCATAGTAGCGGCCGCTGATGGTGGCGATTTCACCGACGCCGAGTTCTGCGCACTTGTCTTCCAGTTCCTGGAGGTATTCGCCGGCACTGCGGGGCAGTACGTCGCGGCCGTCGAGGAAGGCGTGGATGTAGACTTTCTTCAAGCTATAGCGCTTCGCCATTTCCAAAAGACCATAGAGATGCTGTTCACTGCTGTGGACGCCGCCAGGCGATACCAGGCCCAGCAGGTGGAGGGCCGAGTCTTTTTCCTTGACGTTTTCCATGGCACCGACGAGAGCCGGCTTCTTGAAGAAAGCTCCGTCTTTGATATCCTTGGTGATCTTGGTCAGCGCCTGGTACACAATACGTCCCGCACCGATATTAAGATGGCCCACTTCAGAGTTGCCAATCTGGCCGTCAGGCAGACCGACGTCTTCGCCCGATGCGCCGAGATACGAATGAGGATATTCTTTCCAAAGTTTCGGCAGGACCTTGAGGTCTGCCTGGGCTACGGCGTTATCTTTAGCGATGCTGCTGCAGCCAAAACCATCCATGATGACCAGCATTACAGGTTTCTTTTTCGTCATTACAGTATTTGACTCCTTTGTGATGTGAGAAAGTAAAAAGAGGCTGTCCCATTAAGACAGCCTCTTTTCGAGTTTGAAGTTTGCAGTTTGTAGTTTACAGTGATTGGCTAAAAATTCAAGCCCTTTCTACAAACTACAAACTTTACACTAAAAACCTTGAAAGAAAAAGGAGCCGTGCATGAGAACGAGAACCTTCATGCGACGGCCCCTTTAGGGTTCAATCTGATTTGTAACGGGAGGCTGTTTACCCGTCGGGAAATGCGTCGCTACAAATTAGTGTTTGCTGTTGTAGTCGTTCATGACAGCAATGAGGTTGAGGACTTTGTTGGAGTAGCCGATTTCATTGTCGTACCAGGAAACGACTTTTACGAAGGTGTCCGTCAAAGCGATACCAGCTTTAGCGTCGAAGATGGACGTGAGCGGGCAGCCGAGGAAGTCAGAGGAAACAACAGCTTCGTCAGTGTAGCCGAGGATGCCTTTGAGTTCGCCTTCGGAAGCTTTTTTCATAGCTGCGCAGATTTCGTCGTACGTAGCCGGTTTAGCGAGGTTGACCGTGAGGTCGACGACGGAAACGTCGAGGGTCGGTACACGCATGGACATACCGGTCAATTTGCCGTTCAATTCCGGAATGACTTTGCCGACAGCTTTAGCAGCACCCGTCGTGGACGGAATGATGTTGCCAGCAGCTGCACGGCCGCCGCGCCAGTCTTTCATGGACGGGCCGTCAACGGTTTTCTGCGTAGCCGTCGTGGAGTGAACCGTCGTCATGAGGCCTTCTTTGATGCCGAAAGCATCGTTGAGGACTTTAGCGATCGGAGCGAGGCAGTTCGTCGTGCAAGATGCGTTGGAAACGATCTTCTGGCCTTTGTATGTATCGGTGTTAACGCCGCAAACGAACATGTCTGCCTGACGGCCGTCAGCACCCTGTTTGGAAGGAGCGGAGAGTACAACGTATTTTGCACCGGCTGCGAGGTGTTTTTCAGCGAGATCCATGGTGAGGAAACGGCCTGTCGATTCAACGACGTATTCAGCACCGACTTCGTCCCATTTGAGGTTTGCCGGATCTTTTTCAGCCGTTACGCGGATTTTTTTGCCGTTAACGATGAGCTGGCTGTTTTCGACGTCAGCTTCGATCGTGCCATCGAACTGGCCGTGCATGGTATCATATTTAAGCATGTATGCCATGTAGTCAACCGGGCAGAGGTCGTTGATGCCTACGATTTCGATGTCATCACGAGTCTGTGCAGCACGGAAAACAAAACGACCAATACGACCGAAACCATTAATACCAACTTTAATCATTGTCGATACACTCCTTTTGAAAACGAAAATAACTCTTTTACATAATTCTAAGAACTTGAGGGCCTTACTACTTACACTGTAAGTATGCCACATCGGGTACGATTTTGCAATACCATGGACGCTTTATGTCCCAATTTATTGCATCCGCAAAGAAGCGGCGCCTATGCCGACATATTCCTTGATGGCCAGACAGGAGTTGAATAAGTAAAAAGACTGGGGCACGATGGAATAGCCCGACCAGTTCGTCGCTGCACTCGTATGGTAATCACAGGGATAGGGCGTCACGTCCAGGCCTTGGCGCGTAAAGAAGCGGACCGACCGGGGCATATGGAAGGCGCTGGTGACCAGGATGGGCTTCTTCCAGCCCTGGTGCTCGCAGATTTGCCTGGAAAAAGCGGCATTTTCTGCCGTATTGCGGCTCTTGTCATCCATGAAAATCTTATTTTCCGGCACGCCCAGGGATAAGAGCATCCGCTTTTCGATTTCCGATTCATTGGCGTCGCCCTTGAGGATGGTCCCGCCTGATAAGAGGATGGGCAGATCCTTCGCCTTTTGCAGGCGCAGGGCCATGAGGAAGCGGTTGGCCGCCGCACTGCCGACCTGACCGCTTCCATCGAAATCAGGGACGCCGGCACGGGAACCACCGCCGAGGAGGATGATGACGTCGCCGTCTACATCTGCCCCCTGGGGCTGGTCATAGGCCGTTTCCAAAGGATGGATGAGGCCATTCGACACGGGTTCGATAGAGAGCAGGTAAAAGACAGCCGTAATAGCAGCCAAAGCCCAGCGGCCGGGACTGTGCTTGCGGAACATGTAACACAACAGGAAAATCAAAGCCAGGACGATGCCACCCATAGGCAGGATCCAGGCATAAAGCCATTTAATGATATATAATAACAAAACAAAGACATCCTTTCGTATAGTTAGGCCTCTCCTGCTAGGAGAGATGGCCCAAAAGACCGGAGAGGCTGCTTGTAAACCATAAATCGCCGCGACGGCTAACTGCGAACTGCGACCGGCGGTCTGCGAACTGCGGTCTGCGGTCTGCGAACTGCGGTCTGCGGGCCGCCCTTTGGGCGGCCCCTACGCATATTATATCATAAACTTCATTGGCAAAAGGTAAAATATGTGCTATACTTATTTTGAATCCCTGTAAAGGGATATTCTGTCCATGGGGATGTAAAGGTTTCGACGTGGATGGTTGTATCATGAATAGCGAGCCGGGGTTTCATCTGCCCGTAAATCGGTGAACCTTTTAAATTAAACGCAAAAGAAAACAATTTTGCTTTAGCTGCCTAATCGCGGCTAACGTCTCCTGCTGCTAATCCTGCGGGCAGCTCGTAGACGTCACTTAGCGGGATACCACATGGCTCTGCCTGGCAGTCGTGTCGGGAAACTCACAGGCTGGAATCGTCTAGTTTGTCCTTGTACGAAAACGGTTTAAGATCCTAACAAGGTCTGCGCTCGGAGAAGTTCATGGGGCGGCATTTACGGACAGGAGTTCGACTCTCCTCATCTCCACCATAATAAAAAGAGGCTGTCGCATGAAGACAGCCTCTTTTTACGTTGATCGTAGGTCGTTCATCGTTTGTCGTATGGGATTAAAAATATAAATCCATTGCGACGAACGATGAACTACGAACGAAAAACTTTTAAGTTTAAGGGGCCTCGCATGATGGCAAAAAACTTCGTGCGACAGCCCCTTTTAAGTTGTTAGTGGCTAGTAACTAGTGGTTAGTGCCCCCTGATAGGCCCTTTTGGGTCCGTCAGGGACTGACCGGAAAGAAGACAGGACGGTTGCTAAAACGGAGAGCCTTGCTGGAGCTGTCAGCGCAGCTGACTGAGAGGTTAAACCTCTCCGGCCCTTTCGGGCCACCTCTCCTCATAGGAGAGGCTTGTAGATAAAAAATTTGGAATAAACCATTGACAAATCGATGCACAAGGTCTATGATAAGGGCCGTAAGTTAAACATCGATTTTATATTTTGACATTCGATGACGAGAAAGAGTACATTTTTACGGAAGCGCACAGCGAGCCGGGTATGGTGAAAGCCGGCGGTGGAAGGAAAATGGAAAATCATCTCTGAGAATTGCAGTTGAAATGAGTAAACTGCACCGTCTGATCCACGTTACAGGAAACGCGTATGATAGTACGTTGAAAAGTGCCTTGCTTTTTTTGGCGAGGAATATTGGGTGGTACCGCGGATATGAACTTCCGTCCCTTGTGGACGGGAGTTTTTTTTATTTCATGTTTATCTTATGACTATATGACTCACAATAGGAGGAATTCATCATGGAAAACATCAATTTCGACAGTCTGAAACGACGGAGAGATCTTCGCATCATTTTACCGGTCTTTCTCGTCTCGATTATAGCCTGCATCGACCGCGTCAATATTTCCTACGCCAAACTGACCATGACCCAGACCTTGTCCTGGTTATCGCCGGAAGTATATGGTTTCGGCGCCGGCATCTTCTTCGCCGGCTATCTGCTCCTGGAAATCCCCGGTTCCCTATTCGCCGCGAAGTTCTCGGCATCGAAATGGATTTCCCGTATCATGTTTACCTGGGGTATCGTCAGCCTGTGCATGGCCTTCGTCACGACGGAATGGCAGTTCTACCTGTGCCGCTTCCTGTTAGGCGCATCGGAAGCCAGTCTCTACCCGGTCATCTATTCCCTCTTGTTCCCCCGCTGGTTCACGGCAGCTGAACGGGCCCGGGCCACGTCGCTCATGTTGACATCGCTTCTCCTTTCGACGATCATCGGCGCACCGATTGCCGGCGTCCTCTTGGAACATTCCTTCTTCGGGCTCTTAGGTTGGCAGGAACTGTTTATCCTGGAATCCATCCCGGCTCTTTGCTTCGCTTTCTATTTCTTCTTTGCCGTCAAAGACCGTCCCGACCAGGCCAGCTGGCTGACGGATGCTGAAAAAGAATACTTGACCACCATGTACCAGGAAGAACAGGCCAAGATGCAGAGCGTCAAGAAATACACGGTCTTCCAGGCCTTTACGGATACGAAAGTCTTGAAACTCTGCCTCATCTACTTCCTCTGGGTCGTCGGTTTCTGGGGCTTCTACTTCTGGATGCCCACGGTCCTCAAGAACCTCTCCGGCTGGTCTACGTCGCTCATCGGCGGGGCTATCGCTATCCCTATGATGGCAGCCCTCGTCGTCCAGCTGGTCATCGGCCATACGGCTACGGTTACGGGCGATAAAGTATGGCACGTCTTCGGTGCCCTGGCCGTCGGCGCTATCGGCCTCGGCTTGTCGCCTTTCGCTCATAATATGGGCGTCGCCTTGTTCCTCATCTGCCTGTCGGCAATCGGCATCCACGCTTCCATGGGCGTATGGTGGACCATCCCGACGACATTCCTTTCCGGCCCGGCCGCTGCCGGCTCCATCGCCCTCATCAACTCCTGCGGCAACCTGGGCGGCATGTTCGGTCCGAACATGATGGCCTGGGTCCAGGCTCAGACAGGCAGCTTCGACATGGGTTACTACCTCATGGCCGCCTTCATGTTCTGCGCCGGCCTCCTGGTCCTGACTTTGAAATATAAAGTCAACGGCGCCGCCAAAAAAGACGTCCTCCTCGACGCCAAAGCCAACGTCCAGCCTACAGTCGGACATTAGTGGCTCGTGGCTCGGACCCACATTGTAGGGGCGCCACGTGGGGCGCCCGTTATGAATAACCAGCACCTACGCCACCGAGCTGTAAAGGTCCCAAAAAAAAAGCACCCCCTAGGATGGCTTAGGGGATACTCACATAAACCGTGCGGGCGCGCCACGTGCGCGCCCCTACAGGTAATACGAATGGACGTCGACGACGACAAGTTTTTTCTGTAGGGGCGCCACGTGGGGCGCCCGCTATGAATAACTGGCGCCTACGCCACCGAGCTGTAAAGGTCCCAAAAAAAAAGCACCCCCTAGGATGGCTTAGGGGATACTCACATAAACCGTGCGGGCGCGCCACGTGCGCGCCCCTACAGTTCGTAAAAAGGCACTGTCGCATAAAGACAGTGCCTTTTTACATGAATCAGGCGGTCCGCCCTTTGGGCGGCCCCTACGAGCCACGAACCACTAGCCGCTAACACCCCATCGCTTTCAGCACAGCTCCGGCCAGGACGGCGTAGCCTTCTGCATTGGGATGGACGCCGTCGGCATAGAGATTGCTGCCTGTCCGCCGTTCGGCTTTGAGCAGGGCTTCGTAGAAGTCGATGACGATGCACTCCGTTTCTTTTCCGTAGGAAAGGAGCCATTGCCGACACTGGCGAAGCTCGTCGTTGTGTTTTTCTACGTCACTGGCATTTTGCCAGCCGTACATGGCGCTTTCCATCTTGGTCAGCGGCGGGATACCCAGGTATACGGGCTTCCCCTGCTCCTTGAAAGTTGTGACGATAGTCCGCATGTTCTGGCAGATTTTCTCCAATTCCCCGCCGAGGAGGATGTCGTTGGAGCCGCCCATGATGAAGAAGGCGTCATACCGGCTGAGGTCGAACTGATGGAGGCGATAGACCATGCCCGTCGTCGTATCGCCGCATTGGCCTTCATTGTCGATATGGATATGGCTTTTGGCCGAGACCAGGGCCGTCCAGCTCTGGTCGGGCCGGACGTCGAAGCCGTAGGTCAGGCTGTCGCCCAGGCACAGGAGTTTCACGGCTGGACGGCTTTCTGGACGGCCCTTACGGCAGCGTCCGTCGACAGCCACGGGGCATCGAACTGGCAGCCGGCTTTTTCCAGGTCCATCTGGCAGGCGAAGATTTTCGGGATGGCACTGGTATAAATATCATGGTCATACATATAGCGCAGCGTCGTTTCAACGTCGGCATCGCTGAGGATGTGGCCGTGGTCGATGAGGACCAGCCGGTTGGCATAGGGCAGGACCGCTTCCAGCGTATGTTCGATGACGACGATGGTATGACCGTATTTGACGTTCAAGTCGTGGATCAGTTCATAGAATTCATGGGTCCCTTCCGGGTCCAGGGCCGACGTCGGTTCATCGAAGACGAGGATATCCGGATTGGTCGCCAGTACGTCGGCAATGACCAGGCGCTGTCGCTGGCCGCCGGACAGCTTCGTGACCTGGCGGTTGCGGTACGGCGTCATATTGACCTTTTCCAGGGCTTCCGAAATAGCCTGGCCGATCTTATCCGGTGCGACGCCCTGATTTTCCAGGCTGAAGGCAATTTCTTCTTCGACCGTCATGGCGACGAGCTGGCTGTCGTAATCATCGAGCATGGCGCCGACACGGGTTGCCAGCTGGGAAATCGTCGTCTGCGTCGTCGCCTGGCCGTCGACGTAGACCATGCCTTTCATGACGCCGCCGAAATAATGCGGGATAGCGCCGGTCATGGCCATGCACAGCGAGCTCTTGCCGCTGCCGCTTTCACCGGTAATGACCAGGAAGTCGCCTTTATTCACGGTCATGGTGACATCGTCCAGGACAGGAGTCTTCTGCTTGTTATAGATGTACGACAAATGTTCCATGGAAATGAGGCCTTCCTGGGACGGCTTCAAATCATACATGCTGTGGTCCGACGTGACTTCCCGTTCTTCCAGGGAATCGAGGATGCCCCGGGATACGAAAAGGCGCAGGGCCGGGAAATACATGAGCGGTGTAACGATGGCATTCAAGGCGCCGATGACGACGACCAAGGGCAGCATGGCCGTAAAATAGACGACATTCGGCAGATTCATGACGAACTTCAGGATCGTGACGAAAGCGCCGCCGCTCATGCAGGTCGCTGCAAAGCCGGTCAGGACGGGCAGGCACGAATGACCTTTGAATTTGATGAATGCCAGGTTCTTGACGATGAACGTACAGGTCAGGGCGCCGAGCGGTTCACTGATGAGGTTGCCATAAGGGAAGCCCGACTTCGACGTCAGGACGTTGACCAGGGCAGCGACCAGGCCGATGCCCAAGGCCTGCTTGTAACTCGGCTTGGTCAGGCAGATGGCGACACAATACGTGGCGATGGTCCAGTTCGGCGTGACGCCGCCGACGCTCGGTGAGACCAGGTGCAGGATCGTGCCGATGGCCAGCATGAGCGTCGTAATGGTGATCCAGCGGAACTGGCCGCCCTGACGATGATGAAATTCTAATTTAGCAATATCTGCAACAGTTTTCATCTTTCTTCCCTCCTAAACCAAGTCTTGCAGGCGCAAGTAAACGACAAAACAGCTCAGAGCCAGCATGATGACGATGCCCACATAGTCGCGGCCTTTCGGGCGGACATTGCTCATGAAGCTGTGTTCGTTGCTGCCGAAACCGCGTAATTCCAGACTGAGGGCCATCGTTTCCGACCGGCCCAGGGACTTGAGCATCAGCGGCTGGACGACGCTCATATAATTGATGACTTTCTTAAAGACATTGCCCTTCGTCGACAGCCCCCGGCAGGCCTGGGCTTCCTGGACGGCCTTGCTTTCGGCGATGAAATCGGGCACGAAGCGCAGGGCCGCCGTGAACATGAAAGCATATTCATAAGGTATCTTGATCTGCTTGACCAGGGCGGCCGTCAAATCCTGCAGGCGCGTCGTCGTCAGCAAGATAATGAAGACGATGGTCATGGCCAGCATGCGCAGGCCCGTGACATAAGCCGATTCCAGGGACCCGCCGCCCAGGAGCTGGACGACAGCCAGGAAGACGGCGAAGACGGCCAGGCTGAAGACGGCCTTGAGGTTGCGCGACAGGCTGCCGCATAAGCCCAAGAGGATGAGTTCGATGACGACTAAGATGACCAGGGGCAGCGTCGTATGCATGACCAAGGCCCAGAAGGAGAAGGCAAAGGTGCCGATCAATTTCGTAACAGGGACCAAATTCTTCATCATTTTTTCGTACCTCCAATCCGTTCCAGCATGGCTGTCGTAAATTCTTTCATCGATTTACAATAGGGAAAATCGGGGACCGCCATGGATAAAGTGACGGCATCGGGCCGGCTCAGACCCAGGTCATATAAATCATCGCGCTGGGTGAACAGTTCCTGCGGCGTCCCGTCGAAGGCCTTGGTATGGTTGCCGATGACCAGGACGCGCTGACAGTATTCGGCGAAAATATCCATGTCATGGCTGATGATGAGGATGGTCATGCCCTTTTTATTGAGGTCCGTCAGCAAGGCCATGAGCTGGTCCTTGTCTTCACTGTCCTGGCCGCTCGTCGGTTCATCGAGGACGATGTATTTCGTATGCATGGCGATGGCCGAAGCAATGGCGACGCGCTGTTTTTCACCGCGGTTCAAGTTGGGCGGATAGGCTTCAGCCAAATCCGTCAGTTCCGTCGCAGCCAGGGCTTCGTCGACGGCCTGACGGATCTCGTCGCGGCTCATGCCCAGCTGCTGCGGCCCGTAGGCTACTTCTTCACGGACCGTCGGCCGGAACATCTGCCGTTCCGGCCGCTGGAAAACGTAGCCCATGAAATGGCTGCGCACAGAAGCATCGTCATCGTTGATGACCTTGCCGTCATACAGGATTTCCCCGGATACGGGCTTTTCCAGCCCCATGAGCAGGCGCGTCACCGTCGTCTTGCCGCAGCCGTTGCGGCCGCCGAGACCGATGAATTCGCCCTCACCGATCTGTACATTTACATGTTCCAATACGGGCACGCCATTGCCGTAGTTGAAACTGACATCTTTCATTTCCAGCATCTTTCTCTCCCCTTCTATTTGAAGACACAAAAAAACCTTCCGTCCCTATACAGGGACGAAAGGTTTGATTTCTTCCGCGGTGCCACCCAGATTGACTCAGTGAGTCCAGCTCTACATGTACGGCATAAGCGATACACGTTTCTTTGATAGCGGTGGAAATACACCGTCGCACCCTACTGGTCACCGTTCAGGCCGCATCTCCCGAATCCATTCTATCCGCCGGTCCGTGCCGAACTCCCACTGTCATCGGCTCGCTGGAACTGCCACAATCGGATATACTCGTTTCGTTCATCGACAAATCCATTTAGATTTTGCTTTATTATATACTTGTAACGCGCCTATTGTCAAGCCTTAGACCCGCCTATTCAGCCGGTTCGATGGTGCCGTTGTATTTATCGGCAATGAACTTCTTGACAGCATCGGAATGGAAGATTTCAGCAATCTTCTTGTACGTCGGGTTGTCCTTGTCCTGAGCCCGGACAGCCAGGACCATGACGGCCAGCGGTTCGTCTTTCGGTTCCAGTAAGATGCCCTGTTCTTTGACGTTGAGGCCGGCACTCATGACGTAGTTCATGGTGATGACGGCGGCATCGACGTCACCGAGGCTGCGCGGCAGCTGGGCGGCTTCGATTTCCTTGAACTGGAAATGCTTGGGATTATCTACGACATCAGCTGGCGTAGCCTTGAAACCGACGCCGTCCTTGAGCTTCAAGAGGCCTGCCCGCTGGAGGAGTGCCAAACCGCGGCCGCCGTTAGTCGGGTCATTGGGGATAGCAATGACAGCTCCGTCGGGCAAAGCGTCGACACTCTTATATTTATCGCTGTAAATCCCCATGCGCATGAGGATCGTGTTGCCAATAGGTACTAAATCAGTACCATTCTGCTTATTGAAATTATCCAGGAATGGCTTATGCTGGTAGCTGACCAAGTCAATATCTCCATCAGCCAGGGCCTTGTCCGGCGTAATGTAGTCGGAAAATTCGACGACTTTGATGTGAATCCCCTGTTTTTCTGCTTCCTTAGCCACGGCTTCGACGACTTCAGCATGAGGACCCGCTGTGGCTCCAATCTTGATTTCCTTGTCGCTGCTGCCGGCACTCTGGCCATTATCCCCCTGACCGCCGCAACCGGCAAGGCCAACAGCCAATACGGCTAATAAGGCAAGCGGTAAAAATTTCTTTTTCCATTGAATCATAACTGATTCCCCCTCTTTAGATTGTTGTCTAAATACTACGCTTTTAGTATAGTTTTGTCAATGCCCTTAAGATAGACCTTGACAAATAGCCTATCCATGATAAACTAAGAATCAAGACAACTTTAGAACGACATTTATCCAGAGTGGTGGAGGGACTGGCCCTATGAAACCCGGCAACCGACGATGACGGTGCCAATTCCTGCGGATTATTCCGAGAGATAAAGAATCAGCCATCAAACCTCTTTCTCTTTCGGAAAGAGGTCTTTTTTATGGATAATGACGGAACAGAAAAGTCTATACTACATTACTAGGAGGAATCTTCATGAAAAATCTCAAGAAACTTTCCATTCTCGCCGCTTCGGCCTTGCTCGCCGTTGCTTTCCTGGCTGCCGGCTGTGGCAGTGATTCCGCTTCCAGCGGCTCGTCTTCCAAGAACACGACGGTCACTGTCGGCGCAACGCCTGTACCACACGGTGAAATCCTCAACGAAATCAAGCCTCTCCTGGCCAAAGAAGGGGTCGACTTGAAAGTCGTCGAATTTACGGACTATGTCAAACCGAATCTGGCCCTCAACGACAAAGAACTGGATGCCAACTTCTTCCAACATTCGCCGTATCTCGACAAATTCAACGGCGAACACGGCACGAAACTGAAAGCCATCGCCAAGATCCATGTCGAACCGATGGGTATTTATTCCCACAAAATCAAGGATTTGAAAGACCTGCCGGACGGCGCCAAAGTTGCCATCCCCAATGACCCGACCAACGGCGGCCGTGCCCTCCTCATCCTGCAGAGTGCCGGTCTCATCGGCTTGAAAGACGGCGGTAACATCACATCGACCGTACAGGATGTCGAAAAGAACGACAAGCATCTCCAGTTCGTCGAACTCGAAGCCGCTCAGATTCCCCGTTCCATCGATGACGTGGACATCGCTTTGATCAACACCAACTTCGCTATGGAAGCCGGCCTCAATCCGCTGAAAGACGCCCTCTTCCTGGAACCGAAAGATTCGCCGTACGCCAATGTCCTCGTCATCCGTGAAGGCGATGAAAATCGTCCGGAAATCCAGAAACTCGTCAAAGCCCTCCAGTCTCCGGAAGTCAAGAAATTCATTGAAGACAAATACCAGGGCGCAATCCTGCCGAGCTTCTAATAAAAGTTTATGCAGGAGTCGTCACAGCAAAGATTTTCTTTACATACACGACTTTCTCATTTAAAGTAGTTAGCCTTTAGGGATTAGCAGTTAGTAGCCCCTAATCCCTAATAACTAACTGCTAACAGCTGGAAAAGAAAGGTGTTATGCCTAATGGCAGAAACCTTGACATGCAACAACATAGGGGGAATTCATATACATGCATACGAATGAGCTTTTTGCCAAAAAAACGGTCTTTTCTTTTGAAGTCTTTCCACCGAAACGGGACATTCCCGTCGAAACGGTCTATCCGACCCTGGACGAGCTGAGCCAGCTCCATCCTGACTTCATCAGCGTCACCTGCGGCGCCGGCGGCACGGGCGGTAACCGTACCGTCGAAGTCGCTACGTACATCAAGCAGTTAGGCTGCGAAACGGCGGCCCATATGCCCTGCATCTACCTCACGGAAGAAGCAGCCCTGCAGAACCTGAAAGAATTGAAAGAAGCGGGCATCGAAAACATTCTGGCCCTGCGCGGCGACGAAGTACCGGGCCGCGAACGGGCTCACGTCTTTGAACATGCCAGCGACCTCGTAGCCTTCATCAAAGAAAAGGAACCGGACTTCAACGTCATCGGCGCCTGCTATCCCGAAGGCCATACCGAAGCCAAGACCCTGGCTGCCGACATCCGCAACTTGAAGACCAAAGTCGATGCCGGCGCCAGTGAGCTCATTTCCCAGCTCTTCTTCGACAACGCCCTTTTCTACCGCTTTCTCGAACGTTGTGAAATCGCAGGTATCAATGTTCCCATCGAAGCCGGCATCATGCCCGTCACTAACAAAGCTCAAATCGAACGCATGGTCACCCTGTGTGGCGCCACGCTCCCCATCAAATTCCAGCGGGCCATTGCCAAATACGGTGACACTCCCGAATCCATGCGCGATATCGGCATCGCCTACGCCGTCGACCAGATTGCCGATCTCCTGGCTAACGGCGTAGACGGCATCCACGTCTACACCATGAATAACCCATACATCGCCAAAAAAATCGCCGAAGCCGTAAAGACATTATTGTAGTTTAGTTGACGTTTCAAGACAATATATATAATAAAAGCAAGAAAGGTGCTATCCGGTAAACGGTCAGCCCCTTGATAGTTGGATATAAGAAGACCCGCCTAAAGTTGGAACCTGGAGGCGGGTCTTCTTATGCCTTAATGGCTATATTTTAATTTTATGGTTTACAGTTCAGCGGCTGTAGCTTGCAGAAAAGACCTTTAAATTTAAAGCCATCCGCTAACCCCTAACAACTAGCCACTAGCCACTAAAAAGTTCATTCTTTCAGCACATATCCATAAGCATGGATGCGTCCGTCGTCTTCTTTTTCCAGGTAGACGCCCTGGATTTCCGAGGCGAAGCCCGGCAATTCATTGAGGCCTTCTTCCAAGGCCTTGAAGTACTGGACGGCCGTATGGGACCAGCGTTCGCCCGGGACGACGCAGAGGACGCCTGGCGGATAGGGCAGGGCCCCTTCCAGGGCAATGCGGCCTTCGATTTCATCGAGGGGCACCAGTTCGCCCTGGCCACGGATAAAGGCGTATTGCGCTTCCTGGGCATTCATGGCGTATTCTGGGAAGTATTGGCGGCGGAAAAGCTTCTTCTGCAGGTCCTTGACGTTCCGCGCTTTATAGAAATCGTGCATTTCCTGGCAAAGCTGGCGAATCGTATAGCCGGCATAGCGGTCCGGATGCGAGTTGTACACGCCGAGGAGGACTTCCTGCATGGGGACGTCATGGTCGACGAAGCGTTCGAAGCGGACCAGCTGGGATACGAGGAGGCGCATCTTATTCTTGTTTTCAGCCGGTGTCAGAAGGAAAAGGATTGAGTTCAAATCGCATTTTTCCGGAATGACGCCGTTGCCGCGCAGGTACGTCGCCAGTATGTTGGCATGGATGCCAAAGTCTTCATATTGCCCCGATTCGGCATCGATACCCGGCGTCGTCAGCAAAAGCTTGCAAGGGTCGACAAGATATTGCCCCGGCCCGTAGCCTTCGAAGGCATGCCATTTGGCGTCCGGTTCAAAAGTGAAATAAGCCAGGTCATTGGCCATGTCATCGGTATGGCCATCCTGCCAGGGTTTGCCGTAGACCGTCGGCGCTACGAAAGGCCGGATATAATGGCAGCGGCGCAAGATATCCTTGCGGGCTTCGATGCCCATCTTCACACAGTCCATCCACATCTTGCGGCCAGCCGCACCGGCATGGATTTTAGCATTGACGGCAATCGTTGCGAACATGGGATAAAAAGGACTAGTCGACGCATTCGCCATGAAGGCGTTATTGAAGGTCTTGTGGTTACAGTAGCGTGACTGGTTATGGATATGATTATCCTTCTTGTGGATCTGCGAAGCCTGAGAAAAACCGGCCTGCTGCTTATGGACCGACTGGACGACCATGATACCCGGATCGTCTTCATGCAAATCGAGGAGCAGCGGCGAGCAGTCCTTGAGCATGGGAATGAACTGCTCATAGCCGACCCAGGCCGAATCAAAGAGGATGTAGTCGCAGAGATGACCGATGCGGTCGACGACATAGCGGGCATTGTACAGCGTCCCGTCATAAGTGCCGAGCTGGATGACAGCCAGGCGGAAAGGCCGCTTGGCCTTGGCTTTTTCCGGATCCCGTTCGGCTGCCAGCTGGCGCAGATACGTTTCATCGAAACAGTGGGCGTCGATGCCGCCGATAAAGCCATAGGGATTGCGGGCCGTTTCCAAATAGACCGGCGTCGCCCCGGCCTGGATGAGAGCCCCGAGAGCGACAGACTTGTGATTGTTGCGGTCGTAGAGGACCAAGTCGCCAGGCGTCAGCAAGGCATTGGTGACGACCTTATTGGACGACGAAGAGCCATTGAGGACGAAATAGGTCTTATCGGCATGGAAGACTTCGGCTGCAAAATCCTGCGCTTCCAAAGCCGGCCCTTCGTGGATGAGCAAATCACCGAGGGTCACGTCGGCATTACAGATATCGGATTGAAAAATATGAGGTCCATAGAAATCATAAAGATAGCGTCCTGCCGGATGCTTCTTGAAAAACAGGCCGTCCTGATGGCCCGGGCAGTCAAAAGGCGTATTCTTTTCACTGACGTAATCGACGAGGTCGGCAAAAAACGGCGGCAGCACAGCATGTTCATAGCGGCTGGCCAGGCGTTCGGCCGTCGAAATACAGCGGCTCTTATTGACCATTTCTTCCGTAAAGACGACATCGACCTTGTCGATATACTGGTCCGGCATCTTCTCGCCGCCCGGCATGATGACCATGATGGGAATACCGAATCCCGTTTCATCGATTTTGTCGATGTAGGCAAAATCCTGGTCCGAAATAACCGCTACGGCCACATCGGTGAAATCCGTCTGCTCAATAGGCACGATTTCCCGGTCGCTGTCAACGAAATAATACTGTACATCAAAGCTGTAAGCTATCTTCAAATGTTTCATATGTCTTCTCTCCCTATCCTCTTCCTTTGCATTGATATTTTAATAAATACAGCCCTATTGTACGCAATTCCCCCATGAATAGCAAGAAAAATATTTCGCAAATAGTATGTTGGGGCCTAAAAAGCCGTTCATCGTAGGTCGTTCATCGTTCATCGAATTGGGGACCTGACGGCCCCGCCGGTCGCAGGCCGCCTCGGACTCAAATGCCGCTTCGCGGCAACAGACTCAGAATGACGACATCGCCTCGAGTAACCCTCGCCTTGTGGAAAAAATCGTGGCTCGTTGTTCGTGGCTCGTTGTTCGTGGCTCGTAAAAACTTACCATTATACTCGGATCGGCTGTGACCGAATATCGCAGCGGGCCGCACAAGGCTCCCTTTATAGGGGAGCTGGCCGCCAAAGGCGGTCTGAGAGGTTAAAGGTCGGCCCCTACGCATACGGCTGCTAGCCGTTTTTTGCGATCTGCGACCGGCCGCCTGCGAACTGCGTTTATTTCATGAGTCTGTCACGGCGGAACGCCGCATCTGAATCCGAAAAAGGCCATGCATGATCACTTATGCTCCATGCATGGCCTCTTTATCACCAACTAAATTCCATATTCCTTAAAGAGTTTTTCACGAAAACCAGCATCAGCAGCCGCTTTGTTCGCATCGTCGTAACGCTGTTCATTCAACAATCGTTGCATTAAGGTGCTCCAGCGTTCATTAGCGATGGCTTGTCCCTCGGTCCGCCCTTCTTCGCGGCCCTTAGCTTCCCCTTCTTCAAAGGCATCGCGATGGTCTGAGTTATAATCGAGGATGGCGAGTTCGCGGTTGATGTAAGCCAGGCATTCGGCGTCATTCTGCAGGAAGGTCCGGGCGGCATCTACGGCTTTATGGATGGCTTCATCGCTCATGATCAGTTCCCCCTTTTCGTCATCACTGAGCTGATTGGCAAAGTACGCCAGCCAGCGTTCCATTTTCGTCATGTCACTAATTCGCTTCTTCGGCGATTTCGTATATTTTGGTATTTCCAGGAAATGGAATACTAAGTCCTTATTGAGGCGGTCACCCGTTTCGGCGTTGTAAATACTCCACATGGAATGGGCGTCTTCTTGTGGCAGCAAATTGAACCGCAACAGGTTGATGGTGATGCAGGGCTTCAAGTCCTGATAGGCACCACCGGGCGGCAACGACAACAAATACAATCGCGCCCAATAACACATGGTCCGGCGCTGCATGTTTTTCTGATTGACGATTTGGACTTCGATATCGACTTGTTCGCCTGTGTCCAAGGTACAGGCCACGTCGAGACGGGTCAGTTTTTCATCGTGACTGTCCGGGACGTTTTCCGTCGGCGTAAAGACGATGTCCGTAATCGGATGGCCCAGGTCTTCAGCGGCGATGGCATTGAGAAAATCAATGGTAATGAGTTTCCGTTCCGGCCGTCCGAAGATAAATTTAAAAAGGACGTCATTCATGGGATTGAAGTTCTTTTCCGTCAGCTCCGGGAAATACGTACGATAGCGGATTTCGTTGGCAGTCAATTTTTCTTTCAACAGATTCACCATTCCTTTTTTATTATATCATGAAACAGAACGAGTAGGATATATCCATACCTCCATGATACAATAGAAAAAGGACGGTTCTGGAAAACTTAATCGTTTTCTAATCATTTTTGAACCAAATCCAAAATATTTAAGGAACCGTTAATGTAGATTGGGGCCTATCGGCCCCGCCGGTCGCAGACCGCCTTGGACTCAGATGCCGCTTCGCGGTAACAGACTCAGAATGACGACATCGCCTCGAGTGACTCTCGACTTGTGGAAAAAATCGTGGCTCGTGGCTCGTGGTTCGTGGCTCGTAAAACCTTACCATTATACTCGGATTGGCTGTGACCGAATATCGCAGCGGACCGCACAAGGCTCCCTTTATAGGGGAGCTGGCCGCCAAAGGCGGTCTGAGAGGTTAAAGGTCGCCCCCTACGCACATGGCCGCTGGCCATGTATTTTTTTTGCAATCTGTGACCGCGTTTTCGTTCCCATCGCCTGACTGCGATGCCGTAGGGGACGGCCAAAGGGCGTCCCGCCGCGAAGCTTGTGCATACCCGGATTTTATGACAGGTGACTCGTTGTTCGTAAAAACCAGCCATTATACTCGAATGGGCTGTGATGAAATTTCTCTGGCGGGCTTCCCCTCTACTGCGGTCCGTTTCAGCAACCGTCTTGCCATTCCTTACAGTCATGACCTGACGGACTGAAAAGGCACGGAAAGCCCCTACAGTTCGGCCATGGGCCGTGTTTTTTTGTGGCCTGCGGACCACGCTCTTTTTTCATCGCCTGGCTGCGATACCGTAGGGGCCGTCCCAACGGGCGGCCCGCCTGAATCCTGTGCATATCCGGAATTTATGACGGACGGCGCATGGTCGTAATACAATCATGAGTCTGTCGCGGCGGAACGCCGCATCTGAGTCCAAGGAAAGGCCGTGGCGTGTTATTCGTAATCAAAAAACATACCATCAAAACCGAATGGGCTGTGGTCGAATATCGCAGCGGGCCGCACAAGGCTCCCTTTATAGGGGAGCTGGCCGCCAAAGGCGGTCTGAGAGGTTAAAGGTCGCCCCCTACGCACAAGGCCATAGGCCGTGTATTTTTTTGAGAACTGCGACCTGAGCTCTATACTGGTCATATTATCAATTGCCGAGTATATTGAACCTCTCCCGCTTATAGAAGCGGGAGATTCTTGAGAAGGTTGCTGTTTAAGTTTCCTCCTGAAATCAGGATAGCCTTATTCTCAAAGGGCTGTCCAAAAGCCCCTTACACAGTCCCTCGAAATCGAAGTTCTGCTTACTTTTACGAAGTATATTGGCGGCGCCGTTGATGTCGGCATTGGCCGTCCTGCCGTTGGCGAAACGATACAGGCCGCGCCGGATTCGTTTCCCGCTGAACGTTCCTGCATAGGGTGTATCCGGCTGGTATACGGGAATAGCATCCAAATCCAGGCAGCTGGCCTGAGAGGTATAGGACTCTTCCTGTTCCAGATAGGTTATCCCGTAGCGTTCACACAGGTGTTTCAAGGTACTACGCAAATAGCTCAGGCTGATTTGGGTGAAATGTTGATTCGTCACTTTGCCCAGTTTTAGTCCTCGTTTGAAATCTCGATTATAACCGCAAACAATGGTCCCTATCTGATGGTCAATGCAGAAATTAACAATGTAACGGGCTGTCTTGCGAAGGATGTCCTGCATCCGGAAATTGCGTTTCTTCGCTAACTGACAGAGCTGGTTCGTCGTCTTCTGGCCCTGCTTGGCAGCAATGCTTTGGAGTCTGGCTTTGCGTTTGTTCCAATACTGGTTGATAGATTTGAGTTTACGACCGTCCATAAGAAACGACGTCCCCGTATTGGTAACGCAGGCGGCCAGATTGTCCAGGCCCAAGTCAATAGCCAGGACACGGTCTGGCAAGGTTTTCACCGGTTCTGGGTCCTGTAAGTAGCAATACTGAATCTTGAAATACCGTCCGCCATACATGGGACAGATGCGAACTTCCTGAATCGTCTTATCCTTCAGTCTGTCGGGAACAGGAATCCGAATCCGATGCCCGTTATGGCGTTTCGCATATTCCCGGCTCATTGGTACCGTCAGGAAGCTATTCTTAATGTTGATGGCGTTCGTGGACAAGATGAGACTGAAGAGGCCCCTTTTTTCACGATAGTATGGCAGGCGAACAGCCTTTGAACCATAGTCACCGGACTTGACTTTCTGCAAAAGCCCAAAAAAAGAACGAAAACTGCGGTCGGCCATCTTCAATATCTGCTGAGCAACACCGGCCTGCAACAAGCCATAGTTTTCATTTCCCTTGCAGATGGGGTAATTTTCTTCGTACCGCAAGAATTGCTGGGTGTCGAAGTAATGCTGCCGAATCGTATAGATCGCTACATTATACAGGTTATTGCTGTATTGGCACATTTCCCGGAGCATCGTATAGTCTTGTTTCGCCAAGCCGCGGATGATATTCGATTGCGTTAAGTACATCTAGGATTCACCTCCTCTGTTATCTACCATTATACCGTAGCCGAGGTGAAAAGGCTAAGACAGAAATGACATAGGGTGGATTTCGCAGGCATCGAACCTGCGAAATCCATCGCCATTCATCCCCTACCTAAGAGGAAGGAGTCTTCTGGCGAAACTGTGTTAAATCAATTTATTTTGCTTGGCAATATCGGCAATGACTTGCAAAGATAGCTTGGTGTACTGAGCAATTTTTTCAAAAGGTACACCATCTTTCAGCATTTCCAGTACATCGTCTTGCTTACCTAAATCCCAACCACGTTTTTCTCCACGTCTTTCTCCACGTTTTTCAATACCTTCACTCAAGTTACACATGGTTGCCACTCCCTTCTCTAAGTGCGGTGTCATCGTTACGTTAAATTCACTCATTAACAATTCATTTTTTTCTTGGAAACTGATGTTGTCCAAGAGCAACATATTCAGCAATCGCAGGATGCCTTTTAGCTGTTTATGGCTCTTGCTTCCTAGACAGACCAAGACGATATTGATTAAATCGTAATGGCTCCGCTCGGCCTGTGTATGGCCGATTAGATGTTTCTCTGTCAGTTGGTAACTGGAAATATTGTACTCCCATTTTCTCGTTGGCATTGTACAGATCCAGATGGAATAGACCTTCTGGATTTTTTCGTAATGGGATTTCACAAAAACCATGCCGTACTGACTGGAAATCATGCGGCCGCAATAGTAGACAGCCCGCTTCAACAAGGGATAACCCGGATTGAAATCGTTCTGCGCTTCCAGGTTGATGATGAGCTGGATGCGCTTTCCATCAATGGGAGCTACAGCATGAAACCGGATATCGTAATAGACCGTTCCTTCTGCGCCGGATTTGTCTTCCGTCTGCTCGCTCTCGATGCGCGGTGAAATAGCTTCCGGTTCCACAGCAATGTGGCTGATGCTCGGTTCGCCCTGGATATAGCGTTGGGCAATATCCTGCAAATCACAATCCTTGAATTCTTCCGTGCAAGCCTTCAAGATATGGGCCATGATGCCCCGCTCTGAAAGGACCCGCTTGCACGCCTCGTCATACGCTTTTTTCTGCGCTTTGGCCTGTTGTGCCGAATCGGACATGACGTCACACCTCCAGATTCATTTTTATTGTATAATAAACCTTCCCGCTCCGCAACAGAGCGGCTCATGATTCCATCATACACCACAAAACAGGGTCAAACAGAAATTCTAATCGTTTTTTAATTGAATTCCCAAATATTTAAGGAACCGTTAATGTTGGGGCCTATCGGCCCCGCCGGTCACAGTTGGCAGTTCGCATGCCGCCTCGGACTCAAATGCCGCTTCGCGGCAACAGACTCAGAATGACGACATCGCCTCGAGTGACCCTCGCCTTGTGGAAAAAATCGTGGCTCGTTGTTCGTGGCTCGTAAAAACTTACCATTATACTCGGATCGGCTGTGACCGAATATCGCAGCGGGCCGCACAAGGCTCCCTTTATAGGGGAGCTGGCCGCCAAAGGCGGTCTGAGAGGTTAAAGGTCGCCCCCTACGCACATGGCCGCTGGCCATGTATTTTTTTTGCAATCTGTGACCGCGTTTTCGTTCCCATCGCCTGACTGCGATGCCGTAGGGGACGGCCAAAGGGCGTCCCGCCGCGAAGCTTGTGCATACCCGGATTTTATGACAGGTGACTCGTTGTTCGTAAAAACCAGCCATTATACTCGAATGGGCTGTGATGAAATCTCTCTGGCGGGCTTCCCCTCTACTGCGGTCCGTTTCAGCAGCCGTCTTGCCATTCCTTACAGTCATGACCTGACGGACTGAAAAGGCACGGGAAGCCCCTACAGTTCGGCCATGGGCCGTGTATTTTTTGTGACCTGTGACTGCGTTATTCCCATCGCCTGACTGCGATTCCGTAGGGGCCGTCCCAGAGCCTTTCTGGACCGTCAGGTACAGGACCGGTTATCAGGACGGACAATAGCGACGGGCGGCCCGCTACGCGCTGAGGGCTTCCCGAAGCGTCGTTGTTAGTTTGAGTCTGTCGCGGCAGAACGCCGCATCTGAGTCGTAGGAGCGTGCACGTGGCACGCCCGCCGCGAATCCCGGACATACTCGGAATTCATGACGAATAACACACAGAAAAAGAGCCTGCGCACGATAACGTGCGACAGGCTCTTTCTGGTAAAATTACAATAATTTTTATTTTGCTTTGTTAGCTTTGAGCTGTTCGATTTCTTTCTGCTGAGCAGCTAACTGATCCTGCAATTCGCCAACAACTTTGTAGAGTTCTTCAGCATCCGGCGAAGTGGTCTTGGTCTTAGCCGAGGACGGGCCGATTTTGAAGCTCAGGCCAAAGGTGTAAGCGTTGTCGGAGTCACCCATGGTGCTGGCAGCACTGAACATGATATTTTCGTTCGGGCGATAGAAAGCACCGAGAGCGACGCTGTTTTCCCCTTTGAAGGAGCCAGAAGCGACGGCGAAGTTAAGCTTATTAGCCGGGTCAAAGTCGAGCGGATGGAGGCCAGCCAAAGCAGCCGAACGAGCGCCGACTTTATTGATGTCCGTCTTCAAGGAGCTGTAATCGCTGAACAAACGATTGATATTGGCACTGTTCTGACCAACTTGTTCATCAAGAGCATTTAAGTTCTGACCTACACTATTTTCAGCTTTAACATAGTTACCATCTTTTGTCGTACCAATGGCAGCTGTATTAGCAGCAATAGAGTTCTTATTAGCAGCAATAGCATCACTGTTGTCGCTAACTGTCTGTTCGACTTTATTTAAGTCTGCTTTATCGGCTTTCTTGTCTAAATCTGCTTTGTCCGCTTTATCTGCAATCGCATTTTTGTTAGCATCAATAGCTTCTTTGTTAGTATTAATTGCGTCATCCAAAATATCTAAATTCTTGCCAACAGTAACATTATCTTTGACATAATGCCCATTCTGAGTCGAATTATCTACAACAGCTGCGGCCTCTACCTTTCCATCAGCAGCGGTGATATCTCCGCCAGCGGTAATATTTTCTTTTACGTCGATATTCTTCGCTGTAAATTTCCCATTGATTTTTGCATCTCTGACAACCTGATTTTCTTTCGTCCCTACGATCAAGTTACCATCTTTCACATG
>ERZ791858.594-NODE-594-length-28810-cov-9.655921_pt1 | contig 28810 bp, 35 predicted proteins | sample MGYA00510284_ERZ791858 | MGnify/ENA primary metagenome ERZ791858 (study PRJEB30046, sample SAMN00792077) | human gut metagenome | study: EMG produced TPA metagenomics assembly of the A metagenome-wide association study of gut microbiota in type 2... | reverse complement strand
CGTTCAAAAGTACTTCCAGAGGCTTTTGAATATTTGTTTAAATCTTTTACGGATGGCAACCTTCCAACTACTAATAATTATCATGGTTATCGTTTAATTGCATGGGCTCCAATTCATCTAATCGCTTCACAAGTTTGCGTACCTCTTCGGTATCGAACTCCTCATCACTTGCCTACATTACATAAAAATCCAGTTTTTCATTTATCATTCTGATTTCTTCGTCTTTGGTCATGTTAAAACCTCCCTACATTATGTACATGGCACTTCTCAACAAATTCTTACAAATAACTACAAATTTTTTCACAAGAAACGAAAAAAAACGATACTGCATAGATTTCTTACTCCACACAATATCGTTCTTCTATATTTATACTTTCATTGTCTTCGCCAGAGAAGTAAGCAAAGCCGCCATCTCCGGATTGCCAAGTACTTTCATCAGCAGTTCGGGATCTACTCCCTCCGGTATGGTAATCTTATTTTCTTCCTCTTTCTGCTCATGTATATCCGGATTAAGATTTTCCTTATTATAAAAGGCATTCTCCATTCTCTCTGCATTTTTTCGCCGGTCCTCATCAATAATATGGCCATACACTTCCGTTACCATGTCCGCCTGTGCATGTCCGGAATCTCCCTGGACTGCTTTGATATCTCCACCACTCAGTTTCAGTTTGTATGTGACGCTTGTATGGCGAAGGCTATGAAAAACCACATCCGGAAGACCTTCTTTATCAATTACTTTCTGCATCTGGTCACGAATATAGCTACCATTGATCGGCATTCCAAAAGTGGTCGCCATTATCAGGTTGTAATCTGTATACTCACTGCCAAGCGCCTCCTTTACCTCATCCTGTTCCTTCTTTATATCAATAAGGCACTGCGCCACAAATCCCGGTATATAAACTTTGCGCTCACTGGTATCGGTCTTTGGTGTTTTCAGCACCCTGACCGTCTTATTATTCTTCCTTTGGGATGGGAAGATCAGAATGACTTCTTTTGAATCCAGCTCCTGAACAGCTTCCTTTGATACACGCTCCACCTGTTTGTTAATAAAGACATATGCCCTGTTCTCTGAAATAGCTTCTTCTGATATATCCACACAGTCCCATGTCAGCCCAAGCAGCTCTCCTATTCGGACCGTTGCTGCGAATGCCAGATGAAATGCTACTTTGAGCCATTTATTCTCACACGCATCGATTGCCTGCATCAGCATTTCCGCAGTCCAGATTTCACGCTCCTCAGCTTTATACTTCGGCAGTGTCGCATCCGTTGCCGGATTCTTGTCCATCATATCCCACTTTACCGCCTGCCTGAAACAGCTCCTTAGTACCTTATGTATCTGATGAACTGTCGCAGCTGTGATCAGCTTGTCCCCATCTGGATTCCTTGAACTCTTTACAGCCGGCATTTTCAGAAGATCCGTATAATACTTCTCCATGAAATGGTTGTTGATCTCAGACAGCTGCACCTCTCCGATTGTGGGAATAATATAGTTATTGATCAGTCCTATATTTCCATCATAGGTAGCAACTCCCCACTCATTATGTCCGTAGATTCTGACATATTCCTTTATAAGTTCTTTTACTCTGGTACATTTTGGTACAACAAATGTTCCCAGGGACTGCTTATACTCAATCTCCTTTTTTTCGCTTTTCGGCTTCTTTCAGCGTGGTATAGCCTTCCGACTTCTGGTGCTCCGTGCCATCTGCATCCATTTTGTGATTGTTCCGCTTGTAACTCCTGCAAGAGCCGTTGCCTCTGATCGGGAAATATATTCTTTTGTCTCCATACTCTCCTGATTATTCTGCTTTACAAGCCCCGGTTCCTTCACAACCTGATATACACTCTGCGCATTCAGAAAATGCTGAAAACTCTTTTTGGAGATCCACTTCTTATCCTCAAACACCTGGATTTCAAAGCAGTCCTTAAATCTGCTTGCCCTGGTGATTACAGACATCTTCTCCTTCGTGATTCCAAGAAGTGCTGCCGCTTCGTGCAATGGAATAAAATCTGCCTGCAGATCCGTGATCGTAGGCATCTTTCCTACTTTCTGATACATGATCTGATTCTCATACCATTTTTCAAATACCTCAATGGGAATTCTCTTTGTAAAATCTACCGTAAAAGTCTCAAGTTTTTCTTCCCGCCATATCTCATACAGATGAGCTGAATGAACAATAAGAAACAGTTGGATTTCCAGACCATCACTGTTGATTTTGACGGTACCCTATGTTACAGCAAATAGCCAGAGCTCTGTCAGCCCAACCAGGCACTGAACGAATATCTCCAGGAATTGAAACGCAATGGCAACAAACTCATTCTCTGGACCTGCCGTGCCGGCGAAGCTCTGTCGAAAGCTGTCGAATGGTGCCGGGAACAAAATCTTGAATTTGATGCAGTTAATGACAATCTTCCGGAAATCATCGAATTCTATGGACACAACAGCCGGAAGATTTCCTGTGATTACTATATCGATGACCGGATGCTGCTGCCGGATATTATAAATGAGCAGGCTTGATAAACAGCCTGCTCATTATTAACGTTTGCGGAAGGATTTGAACCTTCGGTGCGGTACTCTCGCACACCACCTTAGCAAAGTGGCACCATAAACCAGCTCGGACACGCAAACATATGTGACCAGAGGGAGTCGAACCCTCATGTTCAGAACCACAATCTGACGGACTGACCGTTATCCTATGGCCACAGTACCTCCTGTGGGACTTGAACCCTACATCTCCGGCTTGAGAGGCCAGTGTCCTGACCTTTAGACTAAGGGGGCAGAATGATCCCAACGGGACTTGAACCCGGTATCTCCGGCTTGAAAGGCCGGTGTCCTAACCTTTAGACTATGGGACCATAGCACTCATATCAGGACTCGAACCTGAATCAGCCGGTCCGTAGCCGGTCGTTCTATCCATTGAACTATATGAGCATGTACCGGGGCATCCTTTCAGATACCCCTTTTCTTTTTTATTCATGCACTGATCTGTGCCTTTGCATTTACATCAACAGCAATTATCTCGTCCATTGACACACCAAAGACTGCCGCCAGTACCACCAGATTATCCAGGGTTGGCATTGCCACACCGTGCTGCCACTTGTATACTGCCTGTGGTGTTGCAAATCCGAATATATCTGCCAAATCCTTTACTGAAAGACCTGCATTGATTCTCAGTCTTGTTATGTTCATTCCTGTTGCTGCCATATCTATTGTAGGCATTGTTATCATTTTTCCTCCTGTTCCGGCTGTCAGTCAACACCTTCCCAACAGCCGGGCTGTACAGTCGGTGCTACTCTGATGCCTTAAAATTGTATATAGGTTTCATTACATCAATGACATCCACGGACTCCCTGATCACATCTATGATGTCATCCAGAGACTTGTATGCCATTGGTGCCTCGTCCAATGTATTTTCATTTACTGAGGTTGTATATACTCCCTCCATAGCTTTCTTATACTCATCCAGATTTAGCTCATTTTTCGCCTTTGTTCTGGACATAATCCTTCCTGCACCATGTGGGGCAGAATAGTTCCATTCCGGATTTCCTTTTCCAATGGCAAGTATACTTCCATCCTTCATGTTAATCGGTATCAGCACTTTTTCTCCCTTATGGGCTGCGATTGCACCTTTCCTCAATATCATTTCATCTGTGTCGATATAATTATGAATCGTGTGAAAAGCATCACTCCCGGTCATGCCTGTAATTTCAAAAATAACCTCTGCCATCTTCTCCCTGCTTCTTCTGGCAAATTCCTGGCATATCTCTACATCATGAAAATAATCCTCCAGGTATTTTCCCTCCAGATAACACAGATCCTCCGGCATGCTTGTAGGACTTTCATATACCTGCCAGTGAAGCTGTTTTAAGGCATCCTGTATCTCACTTTTTCTTCCCTGTTCCTTATAGGTGCGGATAATCTCATCCCTTTTTTCTAGATACTCACCATAGCCACGGTTTAAGTTAATGGCAAGTTTCTGATAAAGCTCTGCCACCTGCTTTCCAAGATTTCTGCTGCCGGAATGAATTACGAGATACTTTGTTCCATCTGCTGCTTCATCAATCTCAATAAAGTGATTTCCGCCTCCAAGTGTTCCAAGAGACCTTGCAAGTCTCTTTGCATCTTTCAGCTCCCTGTAGCATCGAAGCTCTGTCAGATCAAATTTCTCCTGCCGTCCTTCCCACACCTCACGTCCTGATGGAATAAAATGTGCTGCCTCATCCACTTTCTCAAAATCAATATCGTCTTTTCCAAGATTTACCGTATACATCCCGCATCCGATATCCACTCCGACCACATTGGGAACTGCCTTATCAGTTATGGTCATTGTTGTTCCTATCGTACATCCCTTTCCGGCATGCACATCAGGCATGATACGGATCTGGGAGCCTTCTGTCATTGCATAATCACACATGCGTCTGATCTGCTCAATGGCTTCATCCTCTACTACCTTTGCATAGCAGAGAGCCGTATTTACTTTTCCTTTAATCTCTATTGCATTCATTTTTCTTTTCCTTCCTGATATTTAACATTGGACAGTGCTCCTCATGGGATTTGAACCCACAACCTACCGGTTAAAAGCCGGTTACTCTACCGATTGAGTTAAAGGAGCATAAAAAATACCGCCCACCTTCATCTAAGGTAAGCGGTACGCTAAAACATGTTTATCTATTATGCCCTGTCCGGCTATGCCTCCGGTTCAGGTGCAGCATCAAAAACACAATTTTCTCGTTTATGCCTCGCCTTAAATGAGCGTATGAAATCAAAGCCCCACTCATGATCTTTAAGCAGTGCTAACGGTTTACGTTCACTATGAAGCTGGTCAAAACGATACATTGTTGTCATGTCTTTTTCCTTTCTGTGGAGTTCTCTGTCTCCGCTTATCTTTTATCTGTAACCAAGAATAGCACAATTTTCTGCCGTTGTCATTATACCTGTGGTATAAATTATAATTCTATTCCCGCTGCCGCTGCAAAATCCTTTATATGAATACTGATATGGATATAGACATAAACACCGTGACAGAAACAATTACCTGCAGACTTGTTGAAGCCAGGGCAGATCTTGACATTACCCAGAAAGAACTTGCATCAGCAACCGGCATCAGCTTGGTGTTCAGCAGACTCCCTCTAAAGGAGATGATCTGAATGAATAATAAAAAAATGTTAGATTTCCAGACAATCGCTGTTGATTTTGATGGCACTCTCTGCTACAGCAAATGGCCGGAGCTTGGTCAGCCAAACCAAGCACTGATCGAATATCTCCAGGAATGGAAACGCAATGGCAACAAACTCATTCTCTGGACCTGCCGCGCCGGTGAAGCTCTGTCGAAGGCTGTCAAATGGTGCCGGGAACAGAATCTTGAATTTGATGCAGTCAATGACAACCTTCCGGAAATCATCAAATTCTACGGACACAACAGCCGCAAGATTTCCTGCGACTACTATATCGATGACCGGATGCTGCTTCCGGAAAATGCAAAAGCATAGAACCTGTGATGGGGGCTATGCCTTTTATATTTGATTTTTTATAAAGGAAACATTAATGGGACGAAAACATCTAATCTTTTAATCCATTGTAGAACTCCACTGCTGCCGCAATGTCCTTCTCATCCGGATGCCCCTTTGATACACCACCAATCAGCCTAAACGGACCAAACGTATCAAATCCCTTGCATGAAAACCTTCCGACAATGATGTCATGTTTGTATGCTATCACCTGCTCAATTGACTTAAAGACAGGTCTGCCGCCATATGTACAGATAAGAAATACCTTTTTGTTATCCATAAGATTAACTGATGCAAACTTAAGCACTGACTCATGGAACTTTCCGCCATATACTCCTGATGCAAAACCGATTAAATCATATTCAGACATATCTTTCTCTATAGTCTGTGTCGCATCTATCAGTTCGACATCGTTTGTCTTTGCTATCTCGTTAATTATCTTTTTTGTGTTTCCGTGATGCACTGATGCATATACTATTGCTATCTTCATTTATTTATATCCTTTAATTAATTTTGCCTAATAAACATATATAAGTATATGATACTGGTTTATATTTCCATATGCAATATTATATTCCCAAACAATTAAGGGTATAGTTATTATCTATACCCTTAAAATATACCACTCGTTTCTCCAGCTCGTCCGACTAAAATAAATCCTCATACCGATAAAATCTAACCGCATCGGTCTCATCCGGTCCTTTTTTATTATTCTTTTTACTTTTTGTTATTGAAATGATTCTATTTATGATTAGATCAATAATGAAAGCCACACCTAGAAATGGCAATAACCCACTTCCATTATAAATCAGGAATATAACCGCCGGTCCCCATAATAAGCCTTTGCATAGTACTAACCAAAAACAACCAATCATTACTGTAAGTGCAAAAATATCTTCTTTCGCATAATGAGTAATGTTTTCAAAAACCTGAAATATTTGTGTCAATACATTATCTTCTATTGTTAACACCTGCATATACACTTCGTTTATTCTATTTGCCATATTATGTAATACGTCCAGATTATCCAATACAGGTATTTTATAAAGATAGCGTGCTAAGATTCCAACTATAAATACAATCATACATAATCTGTATTTGGTCAAGAAACCCATTATTAATTCATCTATTCCATGTCTTTTCAAAAAGAAATCCCTTAAACTCATTATTTTCGCTCCTTACAATACTTTCTTTACAATAGTAGTCTCTCTTATATGCTTATATATACAGTTTTCTTCCTCGACACATATATCATACGATGGCTCATCCTCCTGCTCGAAGGTTCCATATGCGTCCACTATTTGAATCATGCCACACTTTTCGTCGTCCCTGAATTTAAAAACAACCATATCGTTGCGTTTGAATTTTGGCATTCCGATAATTGGAACCCTGCCATATTCCGGCAGCTGCTCATCCAAACTGATAATCTTTTTATACAATAACGTGTGATTCTCATCTACATTGAAATCATGGTGATAATGCCCAAAGTACCAATGCTTATACTCAAGCTTAGATTCTAGCTCCTGTAAATAATCAGTCAATATGTCCGGCTTACTATTTCCATCAACATAGCTCATAATTTTATTTTGAAGCTCAGTTGCACAACAATGAGTTATCACATAATCTACTTTATAATCAGTCTTTTGCAGATTCAAAAGCCCTTCCTGCATCTCCTCTTCTGAAGGCAATTCCTGACTCCACCAAGATTCTCCAATTATCCTATACGGTAAATACAATGATCTTGCCCTTTGAACCATAAATTCAAATTCACAAGATGTCCTATCAAGTATTCCGCCCTGTGTATCGTGAGAGGATGCTCCACCAAATGTAAAAAATGTCTTTCCTTCAATATCAAAAATCTGGCCTCTCTCAAGTAATATCACCTTATCTCTCACGATATGACGAACATTACCACCATGCCATTTTTCAATTGGATATTCATCTATCATATCATAATTCTCATGATTTCCCTGTACCCATAGTAAAGTATATGGTTTTTCAGCAAACCACTTACAGTTCCATTCAAATGTCTTATCCTTTGACCAGCACAGCCCCAGATCACCACATACTATGATATAATCGTTCTCTCCTATTTCCAAATCATACTTTTTAAAGTATTTATTTGATAATCTTGTAAACTCATTATGTGTATCACCTGTTAAATAGACCATATTTTCCTCTATCTTTCATTTCATATGATTTAAAATACTACTTAAAAGGGGGGCGAGCCCACCAATAAAATACCTAGTTTTTTAATAATTTATACTTTTTATAATTAAATTTATCCACTATTTCCATCACTTAGTACCTCTTTCAGCCTTGCCTTTAGAGTATCTATGATTACTAATTCCTGATTAGAATATTGATTCCTATCTCCTTCTATATCATCATATTCTTTATTGTCAATAATTTTACATAACACATCATCAAAGCAATGCCCGTGATCACCATCCGCAAATTTATAGACCAAACAATTATTTATAAACTCACTTACACACCAATAAATACTACCTGATTCGTTTCCATATTTAGTTTTAACTTTCCAGCAATTATCTTTTTCCGAATAATGTGGTATATTTTCTCTCATAGTTTATTTTCCCATAAATCATTTAATATTACTATATACATTTTTCTTTCCAGAAGGGTATAGTTATTTGCTATACCCTTTTTCACTAATCAACTAATTCATACAATGATATAATGCTCTGTAATAATGTTCAGGACTTTGACCTTCCGATAATCCTGAAACACTTCCATCGCCTGCCTCAATTACTTTCCATGTATTATCTTCAAGCTCTGCATAATCTACAGTATAATAATTGCTCGGTAAATCATTATATTTTTCAATCAATTCTCTAGGTACTTCCGGAGCATACATAGGCTGTGCGGAATTTCTGCTAACTGTTACAATTTGATGATTTACATAAAATACCCTACATTCATTGGTTTTTCCTCCATAATGCTTTAATGGCAAGTACTTCTTTATGCATATCCCGCCAGTTAAAAGCTTTCCTCTGTACTGATAAAACATCTCCATCCATTTATCAAAAGCTTCCTGGGTTATCCCGCTATCAAAGTACTTTGGAAAATCAGTACCTTTAACAGACTTAACAAAATCCTTAACCATAAACCTGCTAAACTCCGTCTTTAGTTCATTTACATTAATCCTGTCATGAGATGAATATGTTTTCATCTTTGCGGTATCATTCCCAAAGTACTTATAAACATTAGGAAAAATATGTAGCATATCATATTCTGCCGGTGTCGTGATTAGTTGTATATTGTGATTTAAAAGCATATTATAAAAATTTTCATACTCATCAGGTTTCATCATCCACCCTCTGTATATTGCCCTTCTCAAATCCGCCGGCTCACTTGTAGGTATCAGCCTATGATTAACAAACCAGCTCTCATATCCAAATATGATTATATCAAATAACCCTGTATCCAGTGCACCTTTATATTCAGCTTGTAAATCCTCGTCCACCTGATTCTTTGAAAAATAACTGGACGGAAATATTATCAAATCTACCACCATTTACATATCCTCTGCCTGAAATGCTGCATTATTTCTTATAAGTTCATCAAAAGATGCCGGTGTATAATTGTTGATACAAGCTCCTGCATTGAGTGCATTTGGTCTGGTTTTCATAAACTCATATTCTTCATTTTTTCTTCCATGAATATGTCCGTATATATGCCAGAAACCATATCTACGTTTATACCAGGTTGTCATTGGATAATGACACAGAACTATTTCCTTATCCCCATCCTTAATATGACACAGCTTGTCAACAGATTCAAAATACGCCATTGCCTTTTCATTCTCTAACACCATCCTATCATGATTACCGATTATCAGATGCTTATGGCCTTTAAGCTGCCTTAAATACCAATCAGCGGTCTTATCACTTCTGTATGCAAAATCACCAACAATGTACACATGATCATCCGGCTGTACTCTTGTATTCCAGAGCTTGATCAGGCAGTGATCCATTTCATCAGTATCAATAAATGGTCTGTGGTCAAAACCAATCACGTTCTTATGTCCAAAATGTAAATCACTTATATATAGGTTCATATGTATTCCTCCAAATATTGACATTCAGACATATTTCATTCTGACTAGTGCTCTATCAATCTGAATGTCTTATAGTTTGTATCGTCCTGTGGGCTGCAGTATATCGCAAACTCGATATTTTTAAATGCATGCATATATTCTTTAATCACATTTTTTGCAGCATATGCGACGATATTTGCTTTATTCATAAAAGCTCCACATCCAAATGCTCCAAGTATTACTGTATCGTTTCCTTCAGAAACGGCAACATCCAGTATGCGTCTTAATCTCTTCTCATGTATTTCAAGCATTTCCTTATCGCTGATTTTTGCTGCCTTTTTGCCATCGCCTGTATTATGTTTATTGCTTGGCATGGCTCTTAAATTCGGTGCGGCGCATGTGATTACATTTACTTTATACCATTCATTCTCTGGCAATAAAGCCGGGTTATTTGTATCGCTTTTAAATACGGTTACCTCCGGTGTATAAATGATATCGTCGTTATGTAATGGATTTCTTGCCTGCTTATGAGGTGTATAAAATCCATCCCACATATCAGGTGAATTCAGACAGAAATAAAGATATGAACACCTGCACAGACACTCCTCCTGGGCTGTTGAACCTCTTACAACACCTCCTCCCGGATTTGAAGCAGAGGCAAAATTGTGTACTGCCACCTTATTATCTCTATATGCCTTTGCAGCCTCAAACGTTCTCTTCTTTGAAACAATCACCTTTGCAGGCTCATCATATATATTTAGATTCGGTTTCTCCAAAGCATCTGTTTCCAATATTAGTTTCTGTCCACTTGCAGATGCCTTTAGGTCAGCATTAAGCTTTCCATTCGTTTTGCTTAGTCTCTCTGTATCCTGAAATATTAATACGTTTTCTTCTCTTCCCATAATAATTCTCCATTCCTTTAATATTCATTATTAACTTCTTCTACTTATATGTATCCATTTTTGAGCAAAATCTCTCACTTAATTTCAAATTATTTAAAATAATCTTCGGCTTTTACTAAAAAATAGTGTAAGACCAATGTTCCTCCCTCTAAAAGCGCAGTCCCAATATAGTTTTCCTTAGACACTATATCCTTATCACCATTTTTTTTCCAATAATGTCCTGTTCCAACCGGAATTACTCTATACTTGGTTTTCTGACCATCAAGCTTATCATAATCACCTGCGTCGTACCACATACATGGCAAGCCGTATTGTAAATCTACATGTAAAACTGAATTAACAGCATCCTCCTCAATTCCTCCTTCCATAAATCAGTATCCGGCCCATATTGAATACAGCCATATACATCATCACAATCTATACTCATTGTTGAGCATATTATAATAGGAATTTTTATCTTGTTATGCCTAAAGTAATCCACCAGCCAATTTCCTGCAAAAGTCTCAGGCTTTACTCCATAACATAATGGAAAATTCATATCTGTAATAATAAAATCAACTACCTTTTCATTTTCCAGGCAATCATTTATGTATGAGATTCCGTCAGCCACATTAGTAACCCATGTCACTTCAGTTATTCCCATACTATTAAGAACATCTTTTACATCTATATACTTTATTTCATTATCTTCAAAAATTACTACTCTCATTTCTATTAAAAAAATGCCTATAATACAGCCGGGAGGATAACCTAGGACCAATCAGCTTAACACCATAACCTTTATCACGGATTTCAACATAAAAATTATGTCTATTTTAAAGTTGAATGTTATCAAAAAACAATTTAAGAAATATCCGTTCACGATTCACCAATACCAGTTCAAATAAAACAAAAAACAGTTTATTTATGGCGGTCACCTTTATCGCAGTGACCCTGCGTATCTCAAACAATCTGTATATTCCGGTTGTTTTGATTTCCATTTATAATGTAACGTAACCCTGTTACAGGGAAGCTGAGTTAAGGTTTTCATATTACAGGCACTGTTTACAGATTATATCTCAATAAACGTAGTTGCATTGGCCACTTTGATTTGTGTTTCCAGCTCTCTTATTAGGGTAGCCTTTTTATTTGCCAGATAGTCCATTTTCACTTTTACCTCCAATGGATCCACCAGAACGCTTGTGTTCTCGCTGACATATTTATCAACCACATCCAATGGTCTGTCATCCGCCTTTTTTGTATCCTTTCCCAAAATCGACAGTCTCATATTTTCAGCAGTATCATCCAGGTTTGAGTTCTTTTCATCAACACTGACTACTCTCTCAAGATAATCGTCCTGCATTTTTTCATATAGCCTTGTCTCAAAATCAGTCTTGCCTGCATACACGCCTTTCCCTCTCAGTCTGTTTTTCATTGAGATAGCGCTGGCAACTGAAAACTGTCCATAACTTGTATTTATCATGGTTTTAGCGTTTGATTCTACTATCGCTGCATCAATTTTGCCAAATCTGTCTATCAGGTCATTTATCTGCTGATATGCAGCCTGGGCGCGTTTATTGAATTCCTCCTCGCTAACCCTTTCAACAGCTACCAGTTCTTCATTTTTCTTTTTAAAATCAACAAAATGAGCCTTTTCTATCTTGTCGTAAATCTTCTTCATTAAAAGGTCTTTCTCATCAAGTGCCTGTGTTACCAACATTTTCTCTGCCATAGTTGTCTCTCCTTCCATTATCCCTTACAATTCTGTCTACTGTTAATTATATTTTCTTTATCCTGTTTTTTCAATAAACCTGTGGTTTACCCTGCCTGTATCAACGACTTTTTTGTGTGTAACTGTGCCTGTTTAACCACATAATCTAATTTCTTGTTATACTGTTCGATGTACTGCTTAATAGTAGAATCTTCCATATCAATCTTTTGTCTGCTTATTGTCGGTGCTATTATATAATTATATTTAATTAACGAATTTATCTTGGCGCAGATGCAATTCTCATTGATTAAAAGAATCGCTGCATTTCTCTCCTCCGCAGAATCATACTCGTCTATCGCCTCAATTGCACAATCCAACAGAGCCCGAATTATATTCTGCAGATAGATATTGGTTTCCTCATCCTCTATTAGCTTTGCTCCGGACAACAGTTGTTTTTCCTTTATATATCGGCTTCGTCTTTTGTATACACTGACAATAGACATGCTGTTTTCCCTTAAAACAACACCATTTTCCGTTTTAGGCAAAAAACCACTTATCTGCTCTTTATAATAATCAAACTGCTCCCGGGCCGTTGCCTGACATGAATCATCTCTTATTCCTATGGTAATATACATATTTCCATCCAACTTAAGCTGCACCTGCCCTGCAAAACATAGTCCTTTGTGATACACATAATTGATATCTGAAATCATATCCATAAAGTACCTTATCTTGAATTTCAGGCTATCAATATCTGTTGCAAAAATCAGATTATTCTCTGTAATTACAAGCAGTCTTTGCTGATTCTGAAAATACGGCATTTTGATTATTCCACTTTTTTTCTGTTTGATTTTATTTTCCCTGCAGATGCCAATTGATGTAAAATACGCAAACAAAACTTTATCATCGTCTGCAAGTTGTTCTGCCACTGCTTTTATGGTAGACTCCTGCTTCGGCATTACCCTATTTGACACTTTTTCAGAGTCAGCATACTTTGAATTTTCCCTAAGCTTTTCACATATTTCAATACATCTGGCAGCAACCGTCTTTTCTGTATTTTTTTGTTCCATTTTCTCACCACTATTTCCTATATCTATTTTTCAATAAGTTCTTCACTGCTTTGCCGGAAAGAAAGGTTCTGTATTCAATAGCCTTTGTCTTCCTGTCAATAATTGACAGCATCTTATCATGACCTAAATACACGTAATCATCAGTAACAATCATATTTGTAACCTCTGAGACCCATTCTGGAATGACCATTATTGTTTCAACTCTGCCATTACATATGTGTATCAATCTGCTCTCACCAGACTCTTCTTTTAGCTGCTTTACAAATCCAGCAATAAGAATATAGGCATTATGATCATCCCTAATATATTTAGCACAATACGCTAAATCCTCCCAATAATCTTTTCCTTTGAAATAATGTGTAAGAGAATACACTTCATTTATATTTCCATCTTTTGAAATTTCATACAGGCCAAAATCTAACGATAGCAAATGCGCCAGACTATGCACTGAATACACCTTATCCTCAAAATCAAATACATCACAAAAATTCCCATCAATGTTTCCAAACGGTGTATATAGCACACCTCCAAATTCTCCCATATCATCTGATGTCATCTCACCAAATTGTGTATCATACTTTGTTATCCGACCTGTACCCTTATATCCACAATTTCTCCAAAGTATTTCTCCCTGTTCACCTTCCTTAATTTCTATTCCCTGAAATATATAAACCGTTTTATTCGGAAAATAGAATCTCTTCTTTTTTTTACGCTTTGTAATTTTAGTGGCAGGCTCAACTAGCCCATTAGCCTCAGCGTATTCTCTCGAATACAAAAGATTACTGATACTGTCATCTATTTTTCTAAGCTGATTTAATTTTTTCCATTCTGTATCCATAAACCCCTATCCTCCTAATTATTCTTCTCTTCGCTGAACAAGTTCATCTAACGTTATATCAAACAAGTCGGACATCAATACAAGATTATCTATTGAAGGGGAATTTGAAGCTCTGTGCCATTTGCTCACTGCCTGAGCTGTAACATTGAGCTTCTCAGCCAGACATGTTAATGACATCCCCTGTCCGGCAGCTAAGTCAAAAATCTTGTTACAAGTAGCCTTCATGTCATAAACTCTCATATGCTCCCCTTTCCAAGGGTATAGCTAATAACTACACCCTTATATCACATTCTTTATCTCATCACAGATTCCAAACTCAACCGCTTGCTTAGCATTCATAAAATTATCAAAAGCAGTCGCTTCATCAATTTCTTCAACCGTCTTTCCTGTATGTTTTGCTAAAATTCCATTCGTGATTGCTTTTGTTTCAATAATTGAATCCGCCGTCTTTTTAATAGACGTAGCAGATCCACCTAATCCACCTTGAATTAATGGCTCATGAATCATAATCTTACTGTGTGGCAGGATATATCTTCTGCCCTTCTGTCCCCCTGCCAGAATTACAGCTCCCATTGATGCTGCCATGCCAATACAGTACATATTGATATCCATTTTCCCGCTGCAGGCCTGAATTGTATCATAAATAACGAGTCCGGCATTGACAGAGCCTCCCGGACTATTGATGTAAATATCAACGGGACACTCACTCTGTGCAAGGTATAATAACTCTGAAACAAAGTTATTTGCCATATAATCATCTACTTCTCCTGTAAGGAACAGTTTTCTGTTAGTCAAATGCTTTGTCATTAAGTCTACAGGTCTAATACCATTATTTGTTTCTACTTCAACGGTTGGAATCCATTTTACTTCCATAATATAATTCTCCTTCCAAATATCACTACTTAATTAATCTCAGGCTCTAAGGTTACTTCATCACGTCTTTTTTCCAATTCAAATGGCTCCAGTTTAAAATTGTCACAACAGATCGGAGCCTGTCCTCGTCTGAAAATCCAGCTCTTCTGAATTGGCATATTAAGGATTGTGTTAGTAGTCTTATTAGCACGCTTTGCAATCTGATCTGCCATATCAGGACTTGAGCCTCCCATATATACATATGTATTGCAGTTATCAATAATAGTTGGTGCACTTTCGTAGTATCCGGCTTTAAGCTGTGCCTCTGACTGTACCATCAGCATTGCTGAAATATTTCTTGACCTGATATTGGCAATCATATTCTCAAAATTATCAATCCTTGCATTTGTTGCAAAGTCATCTAATATAAACTGCACCGGAATCGGTAATCTTCCATCCTCACATTTTTCATCAGCAAACGAACAAAGTGAATTCATAAGCTGTGAATAGAAGAGGTTTACTAGCAAATCCATTGACCTATCAGTATCGCTTACCTCCACAAACACCACTGTCGGCTCTGTGCCAATTGTTGTAAAGTCAATATCATTTGTCTCCATCATCTTGTTAATCTCGACCGTATCAAAAGAGGTAATTTTAGCAATTGATGTGATATTTACAGTGCTGTATGTTTTATCAGGACATACATTAAATTCCTCAAATTTCTTTGCTGCCCAGCTTTCTTTGCCAATTGTTTTCATGTATCTTTTATGCTCTTCCATCATGATTTCTAATCTCGATTTTACTTTACCATTACGCACTTCCATATATTCTCTTTTACATTTTCGAATCATATCAACCAGGCTCGAGAAGTTCTTCTTAGATTCTTCTATCTGATCTGTTTCAACCAAATATCCAATGCATGCCGAAATCAGAAGTTCTGATGCTTCATCCCAGAAAGGATCTATAGTCTTAGTAGCACCCTTGACATATACATTTTGAACCAGCATATGAGCAAGTCTAACTACTTCGGTTGAATTGCTACAGTAATGAATCGGATTGTATCTTAACGATTTCTCCGGATGAATAAAATCCATATTTAATACTCTGTACCCTTTAGACTTCATGTAGTCTCCGTATTTTTTTGAAAGATATCCCTTAGGATCTGATATCACATAATTTCCGCTGGCCTGAAGCAGATTTGGAATAACAATGCTGCGTGTCTTTCCTGCGCCTGATGTTCCCACCACCAGAACGTTGTTGTTAAGTCTTGTCTTATAGCAGTCCTTGGAATAATACTGATTGTCTCCAAGAATTAATGTATCAGCCGGTACCGTATTAAACATTTTTGAATCTCTCATAATATAATCCTTTCTTTCTCTATCCCTACACTTATATGTATCCATAAAACTTCGAAATCTCTCACTCAAATTGAATAATTTTTAATTAAGCTGCATAATTCTCCAACATTCTTCTTAATTTGGGATTACACCGAATCTTCCCAATGGCCTTTGCTTCTATCTGTCTGACTCTTTCTCTGGTAATTCCAAATTCCGGAAGATTTGCAATTTCTTCAAGCGTCATAGGCTTGTCAGTTCCCATTCCATATCTAAGTCTCAACACTCTTGACTCTTTTTCACTTAATTGCTTTAGTACATTCTCAATATCTTCTTTCAACGCACTGTTGACGGCAGCCTCACCCGGATCCTCAGCATTTTCGTCTCTTATATAATCTGCCAATGTACTGTCATCTTCCGGTCCAACATTAGCATCAAATGAAATAATAGTATGCTGTGCATCAATAGCCTTTTTAACCTTTTCATTATCGACTCCACTTCGTAGAGCAAGCTCATTGACAGTTGGTTCTTTCCCGAATTCCTTGAGATATGCCTTTTGAACTTTACGTACCTTGCAGATAGTTTCAGACATATGCACTGGGATTCTAACCGTCTCCCCTTCATCCGCTATACCTCTCGTTATAGCCTGGATTATCCACCATGATGCATATGTACTGAATTTATATCCAAGTTCATGGTCATATTTATCAACAGCTCTATACAGGCCTTCAACTCCCATTGCATTAAGGTCTTCAAACTCTACACCTCTGCCGACATACTTTTTAGCAAAATAAACAACCAGTTTAAGATTCGCCATAACAATAGCTTCACGAGCGCTTTGTGATTCCTCACCACCACGCCTCATCTGATTAAACAGGCGAATCTCATCATCTGCTGAAAGCAGTGGTATTTTCCCTATCTCTTCCATATACATCTGCATTGTGTTTGATGAATCAAAATATTGAGTATTCTTCATTTGCTGCCTCCTTAATGTTTCCTACACTTATATGTATCCATAAAACCTTGAAATCTCTCACTTGCATGTAAAAAAATCTAGTTTTCTATTCAATATAGTTTTCATGTTCATATCTGACATTACTTGCGCTGTCAATTACTATTGAGCACTTTCGAGGATCATCTCCTGCTGTTTGTATCATAAGATATCCTCTCATTGCATTCTCCCTGATGATACTTTCAATTAGTCGACATCCATACCTGCTGTTGGCATTGTCATGCAGTTCGCAGCGCATCTCTTCCGACAACAGTATTTCACATTTAATCGAATTAGATACTCTGTTTACAGTCATATCTATAATCCTGTCCACTGCCTCATTTGCCAACTCATGATAGTTTACAATCATAGAGAATCTTCCAATCAGCTCATAAGCCGCGCCTATGTCTATCATGTCCTGTCTGCTGATATCAGCATAATGACTGACACTCGCATCATTTTCGTTTCCAAATCCCATATGCTTTCCAGCCTCTTCTTTCCTGATTCTGCATGCTTCAAAAGCGCCCATTCCAATAAATAGAGTATTTCCAGTATCAATATTATGCTCTTTTCTTCCTTCAATCAGGGTAAGTATCTGCGACTGTACTGCCATATTTACATTTATTCCACCTGACGCAATTGAAGGAAGCAGCTTCTTATCAAATTCATCTAAAAACACGATAGCAACACCCTCATCGCTGTTATGTCTTAGTAATGTAAAAATATCATCCGGATTTTTGCCTTTATATCCCTGTTCAGTTATAGTTGACATATCAATCTGAAGAATATCAAGCTGTGGGATTTTCCTGGCAAAGTACTCCCTAATCGCTCTGTAGGTCTCTGTTTTTCCGCATCCGGAAGGAGCTGCCATAAGGATATTGTTGTTGTGCTTCACTCCTTGTGCAATACATTCCAGATAGTTATACACATTAATTGCCACAAGCTCAGCCTGTTCCTGTCCGATAACTCTATTTGTTATTGCAGTCGAAAAAGTCTTAAATGATTCTGAATCAAGCCATTCTCTTATGTCCTCTACGACACTTCTGACAGGCTTTAGCTCTTCCCCTTCCTTATCATCATTTTCATCCTTTTCAAATCTAATCTCATCCATTTTACTTGAAAACGATTCTGGAAATATTAACTGTCTTCGATACTCAGATATCTTCTTTATCTGTTTCATCTGCTTAAACGCATGGTAAAAGTCTTCTTCAGCCCAGCCTTCAATAAACCTTGCATATGCATAGACCTTTATATCAGCAATGTTCTTGCCCTTTTTAAATAAGATGAACCCTCCATCCGAATATCTGGTCAAAATCTCCATGCGGTTCATTTCAATTGGTTCCTTATATAATATATATTCCATTCCATTTTCAGTTGTCTGATATTTACTCTTCATATGATTTGCCTCCATTCTGCTTTTAAGGTCTAAAATATTGGGCTATGCCGCATATTCATTTGTAATAAGCTCATCGTACATCTCATTATCCTCAATATACTTACGAAGCCTCTTTCCCACTCTGTTCTTCCAGTTGGATATGTCATGAGATGTACAGTTAAGCATCTCAGCAGCATCAGAAGACTTCATTCTCATCACATAACATAATTTAAAGACCTTCTGATAGTTCTCCGGAAGTGTCTCTACCAATGCCCATACATCATTCCAGGACTTATTTCTCATGAAAACAGCTTCTGCTCCTGAAAACGAAACAACATTGTCAATACAACACTTCTCTTTTCCGTTTTCATCTTCTTCATCTATTGAAACAAGCTTATACTTCTCGTCCTTGAAGCATCTATACATTTTTCTGTAAACATTATTTATTACAGCATTACAATATCCTTCAAATGACTTTTGCTCATCATACTGAGGAATTGCTTTTAGTACATCCATAACCGCAACCTGTACATAATCGTCCTGCTCCCAACTTCCATAAAACTTATATCTATTCTTCTTTGAAAGCTCTTTTACGCGTTCCTTACACTCTTTATAGAAAATCTCCATTCTAGGATCGGATGCTAAAACATTTCCCTTTTTAATCTCTTTAACAATAGCCATAAATTCATCTGTAAACATCATTTTTTCTTTCATATGTTTTCCTCCGCAAAGTACTTTCTCAGCTAAAAAAGGGTAGACTATCCCCGGCAAGCTGTTTTCTTACGTTTTTGGGTACTGATTGAATACTCCTGAAATGATTTGATATTAAGAATACTGAATACTGCTGATGTAGGTAAATTTGTACAGTACCTGTCATATCTATAATACAGGGTTCACTCTTCTGATATTCAGTTGTGACACCGGCTTGACTGTTTAGTGTCAAGCCTGCGTCTAGGGCGTAGCCTTAGAAGCCCACACACTCATCCATATAAAACTCGTAGTCCTTTGAGCCTCCTACCTCAGCAAGCTCTATATTTACTGCTTCCTTATTAATAGCTGTGACTGCTCCATTGTTCAACTCGAAGGTGTATCCTTTCTCGTTAAGTGCTAATGCCTGTGAAAGTGTAAGTGTGTTGTAATTTGTAAACATATGCATTCTCCTTTGCTGGTGTTCTACTTATATGTATCCTGATTTTTTCAAAATCTCTCACTCAATGTGAAAATTTATGAAAAAATATTGAATTAATCTGTTTTAAGTACCTCTGTCACCTTGACATCACCTTCTTACTTATGCTATAGTTAACTTAGGTAAATTTTGTACAGTAATTTAATATTGACATCAAGGTAACCGATACTGTGTGTTCCATATTCAGTTGTATGCAGGTTCCTTAGAACCCAACACATTCCTCCAGATAATCATTATCATGGTTCTCTGTGAATGACAGTTCCCTGTTGATTTCCTTTATAGAACCGTCATTCAGTTCGAAGGTGTATCCTTTCTCATTGAGTGCTAATACCTGTGAAAGTGTAAGTGTGTTGTAGTTTGTTACCATATGTATCTCTCCTTTTGTTTGTGCCTTGTTGTTTCTTATGAGTCCATTATGACACACGGTCTTTATATTTCGTGCGCTTTTTTGGGCCTTTTTTGTAATTTCTTTATTTTCTATGTTTTACACAATTAGTTTCATCTTTTTCATCCTTTCATTGTATAATTTGTATACATTTATCAGTTTTTTATATTTTGAAATTAAATACCCTCTAATTTAATTATAACATTTTCCATGTATAAATCGTGTAGTTCCAATTTGTGCACGTAGTACTAATTGATAAATCAGTCTCCATTTACTATTCACATATGCCTCAAATTGTTTAGTAACTATTGTTTCTTATAAATCGATTATATCAAATCCAGTACATATTCTTTGTATGTTTTTTACGTGAATAGAATAAAAATTTTTATACAGGCTATTCACAAATGAAAAGAGCAGGCTAATCGCCTGCTCTTTATGTACTAGATTGTACTCCCCTTTACTCCTGTACGCTCTGTTCAGCTTTAAAGATGTTAAGGTATTTATCATTAAACTTAATCTTTGTTCCAGCTTCATCTGTGGTATACTTTTCAGCCTGAATCATTTCGTCTATGCTTGAGAATGTTGCATCCATATTATCAATCATGTGAACTAGCAGTGCATACAGTGTACGTGCGCCCTCGCCGTATTCATCATGATGCTGCTGAATCACACTATATATCATATAGAAGAATTCCTTGTCATAATTTGATTCGATGACATCTCTATGCTCGACCAAATACTCCATGCCAAGTCCACGATGTGTCACAAAAGAATATTCCTGATAAGTTCCGTTATGCATCTCATAGATTTTACCAATATCATGAATAGCTAAGGAAATCACCATCAGGTCATTGGTTCTCTCATCTAACAAGAAATTATAAGCTCCCTTAATTCCATTATAAATCTTGAGACATTTTGTCGTATGTGCAAGAAGTCCGGTTCTACAGTTATCATGATGTGATAACGCCGCAAACTCCCTACAAAACCTTTTATTTATATCATTATTTTCCTTAAAACACAAAAGTGAGCTGATCGTACTAATAGCCTTCGGTGTTGCTCCACTCTCTTTTAATGCATGACTAAACTCATCCCCCTCAACCTTTATATCATATCTGTAATCAATAAAGTCATCAGGGTTATAACCATCAACAGGTTCCATCTTATTGATAACCATACCGTATCGACTAAGCTCATACTCAATCCTTACAACTGTTTCGCCTGCTACATGTTTCTCTTTCTCCAAAAAAATATATGCCGGTAGGTTATTCCACACCTGAAATGACACCTCATCTCCATTTGCGACAAAACCTGAAAACTTCGATTTAGGATTCTCACTATTAGTTGTCCCTGCTGACCAATTCTTCAACAATACAATTCCCTCACCTTTGACAGTCTTCCTACTACCAGATGCCTTAATCTCTGCTATTGTTTTTGCTGCTTCCTTAATGTTCAATCCATTTTCTACCATATTCGTTCTCTCCTATCTTATTTTTATAGTGCTTTTATCAGTGCTTCTATATATATGTATCCATAAAATCACAAAATCTCTCACTTTGTAGGAAAATATTTTAAATTCTTTTTTATATAATAATAGAAAAGAGCAGGTGGTTTATCCTGCTCTTAATATAATAACTCTTCAACCAGCAGCTTGCAGCCATAATAATGTCTGCTCCATGTGTACGAAATCCACCCCGTACTGGTGGCGACTACCTCAATCGCTGAGTTGCATTAACCTAATCAATTTCCTGACTTTAATGCTGGAGTCTTGGATTTTTGTCGTGCGCTCCAAGTGCGCCCCGGTTGTTATTATAATACTATATTAAATCTACTTACCACCATAATTAATGGTAAATTAAAGATATAGCTAAAAACTATACCCTTATTCTATCGCAACATTAACTATTATAGCTCTCTAGCAAATGCTCCAAAAACTCTGTGTAATTACTTAATACCTTAATCGAAATCTCAAATCCATCTTGTGAATGCATTTCTTCTTCGCCGTTTGCTGAACATGGTAAGCATAGTGAAAACGCATCAAATCCTTTTTCAGCGTAATCTTCACTCTCGTCCGGCCCTTCAGATTCATGGTCATTCATACAATTATCTCCCATAAAGGACTTTATAAGCTGACTATTAATATAATTCTCTTCATCATCTTTTTCTGCTTCATACAAGAAATTATATTTCATTCCAGATTCGTTTGCAATCTCACAAACTCTCTTTGCAAATGCAATTCCAACTTGGGTGTCACGGAAATAGTCATTCTCTATCGTGAAATCAGCCTCGTTTTGCCAGCCGTATGTCACATCCAGAACAATCACCTCAACATGCTCAAAGTGCTCTTTTAGCTTTTTAGCAAGCTTTTGGGCTCCACGGCTCTCCTCTTCCTCATCAGATGTAAAAGAAAATAATACATTTCTCGGCATCATCATGTTGGTCATAATATATGTAGCAGCCGCATTTGTTGCAGCGTTATCAAATATTCCCTTTAAAATAATGCCTTTTTCTGTTTTATACTTCTCAAACACGGCTTTTTTCTGCAGATTGTCTGCATGAGACGAAACCAGAACGACTGAACTAAAATCTTTAGCTAAAACCTCCAGTTCATCCTGCGCATATAATCTGTAACGCTTTTTTCCTTTTTCCACAAGTCTATAATTACAATTAGCATTTGTAATTTCCTCATCAATCAATTTCAGCTTACTTGTGTCCTCAAACTTGCCGGTCTTTTTATCCGCCAAACATGGGATGCTGATTTTTTCTAATAAACTAACCATTGGGCTATGCATATACTCATTATTACTCATATTAAGTGCTCCTTCCGTTTGCTTTAATATCATTGAAGCCTCTATATATATGTATCCTTAAAATGACAAAATCTCTCACTAAAATATAAAAAATTTTTAAAAAAGAAATGATAAATCATATATGATTTGTAAATGTTACTATAGTATAATTCTACACAGCATTACCTTGACACTATTGTTGTTTTAAAACGCTATATCATTAAATTCATCATGTAGCAATAATCATAGTGATCTACACAGCCTTTACAGCTATTTTCATGTGCTTTACGGTATTGGCAGTTTTTGCATTGTTTAATAGCTTTGTTTTTATTTCCAAATAATTTATATTTATCCCCACACTTATCATATTTATCTACCAAACCAGCAATATGATTTTTTTCCTCTTCTGGGATAATGAACATATATTCATTACAACAACATTCTCTTAAAATACTTCCAATATTATAATAAGAAATTATATCATCACTACTAATTTTTTCTTTATTTAAGTCAACCTCGTCTTCACATATTACACATGACAAAAGTCCAAGTTCTTTATATATTTCATTAGCTTCATATTTAGATTCAACCTCAGCTATTCTCTTTGGCAACATCATAATATATTCCTTAGCTTCTCTATATTCTGTATCATATAGCTTATTCCAGAACTTCTCTACATACCCATCTGTCATGCCAGAAACAAAATCTGTAACTATCAGATAATCACAATAATTATCTATATCATCTTCTTTAATGTTATTATTATGAGCTTTTAACATTTTTCTATCTGTTCTATCTACTTTCTCAATATATTGCATCAAATCCTTTTTTATCAAGAATCTAGTCAATGTCAAATTCTTCGCTTTTAATATTTTAATGAGTTCTATAAGTATTTCACGAATTCTAATTTTCGAATCCAAAATCTTATCATTCTTTATATCACGATCACCATATAAAATTTTATTTTTTTCCTTATACTCTTCTATTTTACTAGTTTTCGAAATTAATTGTACACCATCCTCACCATTCATTATCGCTTCATAATGATCAATAAATCTATTAACAACATCTTCTACCGCTTCACTTCTTAATTTCTGCGTGCGTCCTTCAATTGTTTCTATATTATCATTATCGGATACTTTAATTCTACCTTTTCTTACACCATCTTCATAATCTGCAGTTGCATAAGCAATATCATCTGCGGCTTCCATCAAAAGCATTATAGGATTTTTTAAAATTTTATTGTTTACCATATCAAATGTACCTGTTTCTTTTGAAATAGCTTTTTTTACAATCCATTCCTCTGAGAAATAATATCCCATTTTTCCTTTTTTCTCTTTCCCTTTTTCATCTATTTCTATTGGTATTTCAATTGAAGAAACTGGATATTTAATAATACTACTTAATACTGCACAAGTAAGGTTCATACCATAATTGCTCTTTTTACCGTTATCATAAAATGATTTTCCTAATTTCGTTGCTATACGCAACCCCTGAGCATTTCCTTCAAAATTCATTAAATCATTTTTTAGTTGCTCATTTTCTAATATATAAAAACTAGTTATTTCCGGTTGCTCTTCCGTTTTAGTCTGCTCTTCTGATTTTTTCACAATAAAAATTTCTTCAAAAAACTTTCTAATATATTCTTCTCCTGCATGACCAAATGGCGGATTGCCAATATCGTGTAATAAACCAGCACACTTCAATATCAATGGTAGTTTCTTTTCTATTTCACAGTCTTTGATATCATCCTTATAGACACTGTTTTTTAATCTTTCAGATAGTTTAATGCCTATTATTTCTCCAATGCTGCTAACTTCAAGAGAATGCGTCAATCTGTTTCTAACAGAATCGTTACTATCTCTTGTAAAAATCTGCGTTTTATCCTTTAATCTTCTGAAATATGAATTATTAATAATAGTATAATAATCCTCTTCGAATGGATTATTTATACCAAATTTACTTACTTCAGTATCTTCCTTCTTTGAAAAACATTGATTTGGTCTTTTTTCTGATAACAATTTTTCCCATGTCATTTTTGTTGTCATTATTAAATCTCCTTCCAACACATTATACTTATGCTTTTACTCATAATACCATAGTATCATTAAACTTTAAATGCTTATTTATAATATCCCCTTTTTATAGTATACGTCTCCCATATATCACATATTTCCCTTCCTGTCACATCATCTCATATGTATTACCCCTAAGATGCCACCTCTGCTCCAAACGGCATAAGTGACAGCTTAGCAATCTTAAAAAACTGCTTTCCAAACGGTATTCCGATGATTGTAATGCAGCATATAATTCCTGCCAAGGCATTTCCCACAGCCATCGGTATTCCCGAAACAATCAGCCAGATAATATTTGCTATCAAGCTGACAGCACCACCGCCATAAACAACCTCTTTTCCAAATGGAAAAAATGCAAGCCATGACAGACCGCTTAGCAGGCCTCCGCATATAAACCAAAGTATGTTTCCTAATAAACTCATATGTATCACCTATTTGCTTTCCTTTGATATTGCCATCAGTATCATTTTCTCAAATGACTGTGCAAACCTCTCATCATCTTGCTCTGTGCGCTTTTCGGTCCACTGATATGATTCTTATGTGAGCGTCGTCTGGCTTTCTTGTTAAGGTGCCTCTCCATCAGCATCCTGTCGATGTTTTCGTCTGTGTACCACCTGCCAGACTGGTGGATTGCATATGCACTTTTACTAAGTGCCATAGCAGCAACTCCATAATCCTGTGATACAACGATATCTCCCCTGTGGCAGAGGCTTATCAATTTGTAATCCACTGCATCTGCTCCGGCACCAACCACTATCAATTCACTGTAATCTGAGTACAGGACATGTACTCCTCTGCGTTAGCATTGTAATATTCAACAGTTGTATCCATCAAATTACCCACATTTCATACTCTTGTAACCGGGCCGAGTCATATACAAGGCTCAAATTTTCCTCTAGTACATTGCTAAACTGCTCCCGCGAATTTCCCGGAATGTAGAGTTTTTCTGTAGCCCAAATAGCATTTAAATGCTGGTTCTCACACTTATCAAAATATGTCCGAAGAACCTTTGCTTGTGTTTCATTTGAATTTGCAAAAATCAGTGAATACAAATAATAGTTGTAGTTTACAAAGTCTTTAATGTATTCCCTAGAAGGTAGCTTATTATTCTTACTAGAGTTTAACTTTTTATCCATTGGTGTAAGATTCCACAGCTTATCATTTGAAACATAAGATCTCGGTACAAAATGATCTAAATCAAATTCACTTATTGATAGTTCATTGCCTGTGTATATCTCATATAAAGGCTTTCCTGTCACTTCAACTGTTGCTATCCATAAAGCTCTAGCATTTTTTAAAGATTTATGCTTCCCCTCTGTTTCCGGGGCAACCTTATACATTACACCAGGGACTCCTGGATTTCTATCTTGGATAAAAGTTGCTTTATTAAATCTTATCCAGCCCAAAATCACTGCATAATTCTGAACTATAAAATTTCTCCATTCATCATTTAGGCATATTATTCTTGAAAGAGTTACATCACCTTCAATAATATCATAGAAAAAATCCTTGTTCATCTTAGAGAAAGCATTTAAATAAGCGATAAAACGACCATAGTTCCTTCTATCAATGTATTCTTTTCCTCGTATTATATAGTAGTAGTTTTTATAGACCCTCTCCAAGGTCTTTACAACTATTAGGTCATAGTCCATTCTTTACCTCTTCTGTAGGTTCGACTATGATATATAAGATGCTGTGGATTGGTTTTATTTTTCCTACCACTTGATGGTTTTAGGAAGGCTCCAACCACAGTCTCTTTGTTCATTTGTTAATCAGTTAGATACCGCATGACGGTTTATTTAGAACGAGGTTACAATCGCAAGGAGCACCCTGTGGTTCTAAAACAGCATTAAATACATTTCAAAGGAGATTTATTATGATTTACATAGGAATTGATGTTGCAAAGGATAAGCATGATTGCTTTATCACCAACTCTGATAGCGAAGTGTTGTTTAAAGCATTTACCATCTTCAACAACTTAGATGGTTTTAATGATCTTTATCAAAAGATTGAAGCCGTTATGGATGATGTCACAAAATTAAAAATAGGACTGGAAGCCACTGGACACTATAGTTACAATCTCCTTGGATATCTCATTGATAAAGGTCTGCCCACCTATGTTATCAATCCGTTACATACAAATCTGTACAGAAAAAGTCTAAGCCTTAGACAGACGAAAACGGATAAAGTAGATGCCCGCACGATTGCTTCCATGCTTATGTCTGATGTGAACTTAAAGTCCTACTCAGACACATCTTACCACAACAAAGAGTTAAAGTCATTAACTCGTTATCGTTTTGATAAAGTAAAAGAACGTGCCAAGCTAAAAACTTCCGTTTCAAGACTGGTCTGTATCTTATTCCCTGAATTAGAAAAACTTGTACCAACACTTCATATGGCATCTGTTTATGCATTGCTTTCTGAATTTCCCAGTGCTAAACATGTAGCTACTGCACACCTTACCAGACTTACAAATCTTCTTTCCGAATCTTCCAAAGGTCGATATGGTAAAGATACTGCTATTACTTTCAGAGATTCTGCAAGAGCTTCTATCGGCTCAAATATGCCAGCCAAATCTCTTGAATTGAAGCACACCATCAAACTTATTCAGGAACTTGATTCAGAGATTGATGAAATCGAAAATGAGATTAAAATCATCATGGATGAAATCAACTCTCCAATTCTTAGCATTCCTGGAATCAACTATCGCATGGGAGCTATGATTATTGCCGAGATTGGTGATTTCAATCGTTTTGATTCTCCTGATAAGATCTTAGCTTATGCCGGCTTTTCGCCATCAACATATCAATCCGGACAACTGGATGGTGCCTACGCACATATGGAAAAACGTGGCTCCAGATACCTGCGATACGCTTTGTATAATGCCACCAAATATGTCTGCCACTGGGATCCAACATTTGCAGCCTATCTTGCTAAAAAACGAGCGGAAGGTAAACATTACAATGTTGCCATATCACACGCTGTAAAGAAATTGGTTCGAGTGATTTATCATCTTGAAAAAACAAAGCAGCAATACATAAAAGCAGCTTAAATCTTTCTAATTCAAAACTCCTTTTTTGAGCACCTATCACGATGCTCTTTTTGTCATACAGTTTTCAAGGTTCAAGGAACTCTAACTGAGTTCCAAATATATCTAAAATACATTTCTGTACTTTATTCAAAAAATATCATATTAAGACTTGACTTTTAATAGTTAGTCTTCCTTTGCCAATCCTATTCCAAGATTCACACATGATACTGTTTTACCTACTCCACCTTTTTGATTTGATACTGCTATTACTCTGCACATATTCTGTTTCTCCTTTCCTAAATCCAGTTACTATTTCTCCATGATTTCAATATTTCCAATATTTCTCTACGCATCTGTTCCGATGTATAGGTTGATGGGAAAAATCTGTATAATTGTTCATTCTTAAAAACTACTCTGTCTGCTTCCTTCTGTTTTATCTCTCCAAGGATTCCTTCCGCTTCGCTTTCTGTAAGTTTTCCAGCCTCACTTAATTTCTTGATCCTTATTGCCTGCGAAAGCGATGGCGTACACTGGGTTGCCTCCATTGCATCAATAATTTCCTGCTGTTCTTTCTTTTTCAGATAAGATAACTGCACCGCCGGGGTAAATCCCATTGATCCGTCATCCACCTTATCCAATAGAGCCGGTATCAGTTCTGTCATTTTGATATAACGCTGGACCTGCTTTGCACTGTCTCCACAAAGTTCTCCGATCACATCAATACTTCTCT
>ERZ791858.586-NODE-586-length-29026-cov-9.373891_pt1 | contig 29026 bp, 24 predicted proteins | sample MGYA00510284_ERZ791858 | MGnify/ENA primary metagenome ERZ791858 (study PRJEB30046, sample SAMN00792077) | human gut metagenome | study: EMG produced TPA metagenomics assembly of the A metagenome-wide association study of gut microbiota in type 2... | reverse complement strand
GCATCACCTTGCCAAGGTGGGGGTCGCGAGTTCGAATCTCGTTTTCCGCTCCATAACGAAATGAAGGGGCTGTTGCTGACTGCAACGGCCCTTGTTTTTATTCAGAGTCGGCAGCAAGCCGGTTTCCAGAAGACGCTGACCATTGACCGCTGAAAAGGTGGATTTTTACAAAATCCACCTTGCCGTCTTGCCTTTCCTCCCCCTTTACGGTAGACTAAAGGTTGAATGAGAAAAGGAGATTCATCATGGGAACCTGTACGGTAGTTATCCTGACGAAAAACGAGGAAAAACATATCCTGGCGGCCCTGGATTCTGCCCGGCCCTGTGCCGACCAGCTGCTGGTGGTGGATTCCGGCAGTACGGATCATACGGTGGCCCTGGCCCGGGAAGCCGGGGCGGACATTGCTTTCCGGGAATGGGACGAGGATTTTGCCGCCCAGCGGAATTTTGCCCTGGCCCAGGCTGCAGGAGACTGGATCCTGTACCTGGATGCAGATGAGCGGCTGACTCCGGCCCTGGCGGAAAAAATCAATGCCATCAAAGCCGGCAGCCTGGACCATCAGTATGGGTTCCGGCGGATCAACATCGCCTTCGGCCATGAATTCCACCACGGAGCCTTTAGTCCGGACCGGGTAAAGCGGCTGTTTCCCCGGGAAAAGGTCTGCTGGGTGGGGAAGGTCCACGAGCGGCCGGAATGTCCCCTGCCGGTGACAGAACTGAAAGAACCTCTGGAGCATTATACCTACGACACCTTTGCCCAGTGGTGGAACAAGGCCGGGCATTATACCACCCTGTGGGCGGAAGAAGCCTATGGCCGGGGGAAAAAGGCCACCGCAGGGACCGCTGCCGGCCACGCCCTGATGGGAATGGTGAAAGCCTATGTGCTGGAAGGGGGCTTCCTGGAAGGGAGCATGGGGTTTGTGGCCACCCTCCAGCACGGCATCTACACTGCCATGAAATACATGAAATTGGCGGAACTTTGCAGGAAAAAGTGACAAGACATAAATCAAGCAAAAGAGGTGACAGAAATGGACGAAATTTCCATTGTACTGGCTTCTGATGACAATTATGCCCAGCATGGGGCCGTGGCCTGTGCTTCCATCCTGGTAAACCATAAAGGGGAGCTGCCCATCCATTTTTACTATTTCGAGGATGGGATCAGCGAAGAAAAACAGGCAGGGATCGCCGCCACGGTGACAAAGGACAGGGGAACCATCACCTTTGTTCCCACTGCCCAGAAGGAAATCCAGGCCCATACCAGCGGCCATGTGAACCGGGCAGCCTATCTCCGGCTGCTGATCCCGGAACTGGTACCGGAAAACGTAAACCGTGTGATTTATCTGGATACGGACCTGGTGGTGCTGGACGACATCCAGGAACTGTGGGAGATGGACCTGGAAGGGAAACCTTTGGGGGCAGTGCCCGATCTGGGAATCCTGGCTTCCTCCCGGATGCGCCGGCAGAAAGAGGAAACCCTGGGAATTGAAGAGGGGGAGCTGTACTTCAATTCCGGGGTGATGGTGATGGATCTGAAGGCCTGGCGGGAAAACCAGTATGGGCCCCAGGTGATCCGGTGTGTGGAAGAGGGGAACTTCCGTCATCATGATCAGGACGGGCTGAACAAGGTGTTCCAGGATAACTGGAAGCCGCTGCCTCTCCGGTGGAATGTGATTCCGCCGGTGTTCACCCTGCCGGTGAAAGTACTGAAAAAATCCCGCTGGCGGAACCTGGCCCTGGAGGCCCTGGAACGGCCGGGGGTGTTCCACTGGGCCGGCCGGTACAAGCCCTGGGAGTTTCCGCCCAAGGGCCATTTCAACGAAAAATACTATACCTACCTGGCCAGCACAGCCTTTGCCGGGGCAAAAATGCCCCAGCCGGGAACGGATATGAGGGGAAAATCCGTAACCCGTCAGGAACTGCGGCTGAAGCTGGCTGAATTGTGGAAAAAACTGTTCTAAGGAAGTTGGGGGAGAATTGAAAGAATGATTTCGGACAATCGGCTGCAGTGGTTGCTGATGGCAGCTGCCAATCTGTATCTGTTCTTTCTGTGCAGTACAAAATGGAATGCAGGGTACAGCATTAGTCTGGGATTGGTTGTTGCTGTAATGTTGATTTATTGGAAACGGAAGAAAAAAATCGCAATACCGGTCCACAAAGTATGGCTTTTGTGTTATGGCTTATTTATGGGGCTAATTTTTCTGGCGGCGGTAGCGTCGGGAAAGACTGTCGTCATAAAAAGTGCAATGAATTTTATTTTCTATTCGATTCCTTTTTGGGTTTTGGTGATGGCTCTCCAGTACAAGGAGAAGCCCATCAGGGCATATGCGCAGTGGGGCCTTTGGGGTGGGTCTCTGGTTTTATGCGGGGTTGCTTTTTATCAGCATGTTCTCCAAAATTTCCCTGTCCGGCTCCAGGGGCCTTTTCCCAACCCCAATAATTTCGCACTGGCTCTGGAATGCCTTCTTCCTTTTCAGGGCTGGCTTCTTTGGGACACTTGGAAAGGAGAAAAAACTGCAAAATGGGAGTGGCTTGGAATTATACCTTTTGCCTGTAGTACTGTTGCTTTGTGGATGACTCGTTCCAGAGGAGGTATTGCAGGGGCTTTTGCAGGAATGGCTACGGTTATTGTGTATCATTGGATCATAAAACGAAAATGGAGTGCAAAAAAACAGATAGCCATATTTTTGTTGTTCCTTACCAGTATGGGAATCTGTACAGCATTTGGCACTGTGAATTTAGCCCGTCGCAAGTATGATGGCGAACGGGTGCTGCTGTGGAAATCATCGTATTCCATGTGGCTTGATCATCCTGTTATCGGTGTGGGATTTGGACAATGGAGTAAAATTTACAAGGCAAAATATATTTTGCCGGAAGCAAAGGAACCGGATTTGCCCGTACCTCACAATAATTTTATGACTTTTTTATCTACTGCTGGATTACTGGGGGGAGTTGGATATTTTTGCTTTGCGGCAGGGACGCTGCTTCTTATGATGAGAGCCATACAACTGCACTCTGAGGAATATGTCTGTTATGCTGTATTGTGGCTTTGCCTTGCCAATCTTATTCATGGAATGGTGGACAATACCCTTTACTCAAAATCAACTATGAGATTATATTTTGCCATGTGGGGCATTGGCTGCAGTATACAGACTTCTTCGAAGGGTAAGGCTGATTATCGTACGATTAAATAGCAGGTGAGTCATGGGGATGATGGAAATTTATCATTATATAATCAGTTCACCAGTTGCATATCAGAGACGGACTCAAATTGATAAAAATTTTAGGGAATATGGAATAAAGCCCAATTTTTTTAACGCCATTATGGGGAATCAGCTGACTGAACAGGAGTTGCAGCAATTCACTGCAAAACATAATATTTTAAATAAAGGGGCAATTGGCTGTGCCCTTTCCCATCTTGAAATTTACAGGCAGTTGTTGAAAAGTGAAGAACCTTATGTTTTTGTATTCGAAGATGATGTGCGCCTATCTCCGGACTTTGTCCAATATTTCCCTAAAATCAAGGAATTTTTGAATCAGATGACTAAACCGGCGGTACTGCTTCTTTATAGAGTAAAGGCTCCGACAAAAACCGTTTTTTCATTGGGGAATGGATATAAAATTCTTCATGCGTTGGCTGGAACAGCTGCTCATGGATATGCAATTAATCGAAAAGCGGCAGAAAACTTGCTAAAGGCACAGAATCCCATACAGTTTGAAATTGACGCTTGGAATCTGTATTATAAATTAGGTTATTTAACCATATACTGCACAAATCATGATTTTGGCTATTTGGATTCAAATGTTTCGCGGAACTCTGTTATTGAACAGGTTGCCGAAAAAGAAAGAAAGTCATCAAGATATGTCAATCAATATAAAAAAGAACATTTCATGAAATTATATTTCCGGTATCCAATCTGGAAACGGTGTATACTTCAACTGAAAAGAATTCAGCGTCATTTTATGGAAATGTACTATGACAAGGAAAATAAATGACTTACAAAAATATTTTTGTTGATGGTATCATGCATATGGGAGATATGATCATGACTGCTTCCGTGTTTCCGGTGCTTCGGAAGCATTGCCCCGGGGCTAGGATTACGTATCTCTGCAGCGCCAACCTGGCCTTTGTGGCAGAACTGCTGGAGGGTGTGGATGAAGTGATCCCTTACCGTTATGCCAGCGGAGGCGGGTATGGGGATGTGTGGCGGATCGGGCGGCAGCTGTCCCATTGCCATTTTGACCTGGGGATTTCCCTGGACCCCCGGGAACGGGTAACCCTGATGAAATGGTTTGCCCGGATTCCGGAACGAATCAGTATGGAACAGGCACTGGGCTGGAAACTGGGATGGGAAAAATGGTTCTATACCCGGGATCTGGAACTGCCTGCAGGCTGGTCCTATCAGGAACATTCCATGGCGGCCAGCTTCCAGCAGATGATCCGGGGCTTTTTCGGAGATTCTTCCCAAGAATTCGTGCCGCCCCGACTGAAACCCATGGCGGCAGAACAGGATCAATGGGCACAGAGTCTATTGGGGAAAGTATCGGCCTCCGGGAAAAAGATTGCCTTGTGCATTCAGACCACTTCCCAGACAAAAGACTGGCCGGCGGAAAAGTTCAGCCAGGTTTGTGACTGGCTGGCGGAAACCTATGGAGCCACGTTGTATCTCACGGGCATTCCGGCCCATCGGGAGCGGGGAACTGCCATCCTCCAGGGCATGAAACACCGGGAGGCCGTGGTGGATATGATCGGGAGAACCAGCTTTCTGGAGCTGACAGCCCTTCTGGCCCATATGGACCTGCTGCTGACCCTGGATACCGGGACTGCTCATATTGGAGCGGCAGCCGGCTGTCCGGTGGTCACCCTCTTTACCTTCAATTCCCCGGTGATCTATCGGGCGCCGGGAAAACATTGTGTCGGGGTCAGCGGGCATCTGCCCTGTTCTGGCAAACATATCTGCATCGGTCCCAGCCGGTGTCCCAAATCCGACTGTGTGGATGCAGTGACCGTTCCCATGGTGGAAGCGGCCATAGAGACATTATTTCAGGAGACAGCATGAAAACATTTGAACCGGGCTTTTTTGCCCTGGAGAATTTTATTCGGAAGCAGGAAAATTTTGACTTTCTGGATCCCCATTCCGGGGAACCCTGGCATGTAGCTTACAATGTGAACAACCCTTTTTTTCAGATCATGGGGGCTTCCATGGTTTCGGTGCTGGAAAACAATCCGGACCATCCTTTTGTGTTCCACTTGTTTACCGACGGCTACAGCCGGGAAAACGGGGATAAAGTCCGGCAGCTGGCAGAAAAATGGCACTGCCGGTGCACCCTGTATGAACTGGATATGGCACCCTTCCAGGATTTCCATGTAAAAGTGGCCCGGTTCTCCCGGATCACCTACGGCCGGCTCTATATGGCCAAGGTGCTGAAGGGGGAAACGGACCGGTTCCTGTATCTGGATGCGGATACCATGGTGATCCGTTCCCTGGAGGACCTGTTCGGTCTTTCCATGGAGGGCAAGGCCATGGGGGCTGTTTCTGAACGGCCGAAAGATGCGGCCTATCGGGGCGGCTATCTGAAGCTGAAGAACGGAAAGTATTTCAACGACGGCATCATGCTGATCAATATCCCGGAATGGGAAAAGCAGGGGATTACGGAAAAAGCCTTTTCCTTCCAAAAGGAACCCCGGGAACGGTTCCTGGGCCAGAGCCAGGACGTGCTGAATCTGACTTTTGACGGCACCAATCTGTTCCTGCCTCCGGTGTACAACGAATTCGGAGGTGGGGAAGACGACAAGGGTGAGGGAGTGATCATCCACTGGACCGGCCGGCGGAAGCCATGGCAGATGGTACTGGCCCCCTTCGATGCCCAGTGGCGGCAGTACAATGCCCTGTCTCCCTGGGAGACCATCACCAATACCCTGCCCATCAAGAAGCCGGAAAACTACCATGACTTCAAACAGTGGGCCAAATACCGGAAAAAAGACAGCCTGGCAGATTATCTGTGGGGAATGGGCTGGTATGCAATTTTGAAAATGCGGTATAAGCTGTAACCATGCGTCACCCTTTTACAGGTGGAGAAAGGGTGACGCTTTTTATTTATTCTTTTGATCCATAAAGATAATTATATGTACTACTGAGATGATGGAGATGGGTTATTTTGGATAGAAAAAACAGTTTTGAAAAATATAAGGGGTATGGACATAAAATCCTGGCATCATTAATTGCTTTTTTGGGGATACTTATTATCGCCCGTCTGCCATCCACAGTTTATGATTCTTATTTTCGATACAAAGATATAATTGGAATTACAGCTGTATGCTTTTTAGCGGCTATGTTCTTAATGGATTTCCGAAAAAAAGTCTTTTTTTGTTGGATATTGATGCTTTTACTTTATGAGGTTCCAGCTTATATAAAGTTATCAGTAGGAAGTCCATTGAGCATGGATGAGATAACCGATACTTACTGTCTTGCTACATCGCTGTATTCGTTTATCAGTGGTGGTTTGGTTGCCATTCACTGGATTTCCAATCGAAAAATTCGGCGGATAGTTGGTGCTGTCTGGAATTTACTGGCTTTGGCGGTCATTTTTGCACCGCTGGGGCTGATTGGTTACTACTTTTTAAGTGGGCATTTGCTGACATCCAGTATTGTGCTGACTCTTTTTCAGACCAATCTTCATGAAGCGGTGTCCTATCTGAAAAATGATAACCCTGTTTTATGGGGGGTGTCTTTTGCAGTTGTTTTCAGTATTGCGGGAATCTATATCTATCAGCTGAATCGGACGGCAGATAAGGTATTTAATAAAGAACTGGCGCCAGGTTTTACAGTAGTTTTGCTGGCGGCAATAATTCTATGTGGAACCAAGGGTGTCGCCAAAGTCAGGTATGAATCGGTTACCAGTCTGATAAAACAAACCAGCCAGAGTTTAGAACAATACAAAGAGTACACCAATGCCAAACGGCGAAGAGAAGAAAATCTAAAAAAATTAACACATCTGTCTATTGATTATCGAAAGGGTGGTACGTTTGTAATGGTCATTGGGGAGTCTGAATCACGGGATCATATGCATGCTTATGGTTATCAACGGGAGACGACACCCTGGTTGGATCAGGCTGTTCAGCAGCCTGGAAATATTCTGTTTACCCATGCATATTCCAATCATACGCATACAGTTCCCACCTTGACGTATGCTTTGACTGAAAAGAATCAATATAATGCGGTGCCTTTGGAAAAGGCTTATTCTATTATAGAAGTGGCAAAAGCAGCCGGATACCGAACCTATTGGATCAGCAATCAAGTTAAATATGGGGCTTATGATACTCCCATAGCCGCTATTGCAAGCTCGGCAGATCAGGAAATTTGGATTAACGGAAATTCTGGATATACTACTTGGACGAATTATAATGATGGTGAATTGGCTAATAAGCTGGGCCAAATCAAATTCGATTCCCAGAAAAATAATCTGGTGGTTATCCATCTTATGGGCAGCCATACCGATTATCAGGAAAGATATCCCAAAAAGCAAGAGAAGTTCTCAGTGAAAGATAAGAAAACAAGAAGAATCAATTCCTATGATAATACCGTCTTTTATACGGATGCGGTTTTGCACCAGATTTATGATATAATGCGAGCAAGAGATGAGTTCCAGGGAATGGTCTACTGTTCTGATCATGGAGAAGATATGCAGCACAGCCATGAAGTGACAAAATTCACTTGGTCTATGGCACGGATCCCTTTTGTCGTTTTTCTGTCCCAGAACTATTGCCAAAGGAATCCTGCAACATTCCAGAATCTGGTAAAGCATAAAGAGGATTATTGGACCAATGATTTACTGTATGATGTACTGATCGACTTGATGGGAATTCAGAATCTGCCTGGAAGAGAGGAAACAAAAGACATTGCTTCAGATCAGTATTTTCTTCCATTGGAGCAAGGAAAAACCTGCCATGGGATAAAGTCCCTGGATGATGATCCTGGCGTAGGTTCCGACAACCAATAAAAAATGAAAAGAGAAGGAGAAGCAGTTTAGTACTGCGGGAGAAATATGGAAATTACGGCAACAATAGAAACCAAAAAAATTGAATTTGGCAGTCCGGATGTACTGGCAGGAAAAGAATCAGTGCATATTGGGTACGGAACAGATGAGAATTTTGTGATGCCTATGGGCGTTTCCATGATTTCTGTTTTGGAAAATAATAAGGAACTGCCGATTGTTTTTCATGTCCTGACGGAAAATATCAGCGAGAAGAGTATTAACCAACTGAAAACCATAGCATCCAGATATCCAAATTGTGGAGTACAAGTTCATTTTACAGATTTGAGTATTATTGATGGTCTGCCTATGTTTGCCCTTGGCAAAGCAACCTATATCCGGGTCTTTTTGGGGCAGATTTTGGATCCTGCAGTGGAGAGGATTCTCTATTTGGATGGAGATATCGTTTGCCTTCAGTCAATTCAGAATCTGATTCATAGAGATTTTTCTGGGAAAACGGTAATGGTGGTAGAAGATGTACCAGCAACAGCCAGAAAGCAGGAAAAAAAGTTTCAGCTGCAGCAGTATTTTAATGCTGGAATGATTTTTATGAACATGGTTCAATGGCGGCAGGAAAAAATCTCCGAGAAATTTCTTGATGTATGTTTTGAGTATAAAGAGAGATTGAATTATTTAGATCAGGATGCATTGAATATAGTGTTGGAAAAGAAGAAACTGATGGTAGGAAGGGAATATAATTTTATTCCACTTTCTGCCGAGGAAACTGAAGTCCCAGATAACGCGGTATTTCTTCATTATGCAGGGACGAAGCCATGGTATTGCTGGTTGGATTTTCCCCTGAAAAGATATTTTATAAAATATTATAAGATGTCTCCCTGGAAAGATGAATCGCTGCAGCAACCCCGAAATTACCGGGAAATGCATTATATGTCCCGTGCTCGATGGAGACAGGGAAAATATTTTGATAGTGTGTACTGGTTTATCCAATATATTTCTACTAAAATCAAGAAAAAATAATTTGTTGAATGTTGGTAAAAGGGGAGTAGAAGATGGCATCTAAAAATCTCTTACAGATACGGATGGAGACAGTAAAAAAATCCTCACCAAACTCCACGAACTGGCCGTAAAACCGGATCTGTCCGAGGTGGAACGGGATGCCCTGATCCAGCGGTTCGAATTTTCTTTTGAACTGCTTTGGAAATGCGCCAAAGAATACCTTTATGTGGAAGAAGGGATTGATGCGGCGTCTCCTAAAAAGGTCATCCGCTGCTGTCGGGAACTGGGGCTGCTGGATGAGGGGCAGACCCAGGAAGCCCTGCAGATGGCAGATGACCGGAATCTGACCACCCATACCTATGATGAAACATTTGCCAAAGCGGTAGTGGAACGGATTCGCCGCTATGATCCGCTGCTTCAGTTTTGGCTGGGAAAATTTGGTGGAGCACGGTAGCCAATGAAATGGGGGATGTTGCACGGAAGGTGCGATATCTCCTTTTTCGTTGCAAACGCAAATGCAACGCAGAATTTACGTTGCATTTGCGTTGCAACCATTGCTATAATTAATGCAACGTAAATGAATCGAAAAGAAAAGGAGGCGGAATTTTGTGGAACGGGAAAGCAGTACATTGGAATATAAGGAAGATATTACAAACACCTTTTTGAAGACTGTCAGTGCTTTTGCCAATTATCAGGATGGGAAAATCATTTTTGGCGTCCAGGATGATGGTACGGTCAAGGGCATTCCCCAAGCTGTGCAAAAATGTCTGGATATAGAAAATAAAATCAATGACAGTATTTCACCGCAGCCTGATTATACGCTGAAAATCAATGAAGAAAACCAGACTATTATCTTGACGGTGAGAAAAGGAGACAATCCACCATATCTGTACAAAAATAAAGCGTATAGAAGGAGTGATTCCGCTTCTCTTGAAGTGGACCGCCTGGCTTTGAACCGGTTGATCCTGGAAGGGTCCCACCGGTATTTTGAAGATTTGCCGGCGAAGGATTCTTCTTTAACCTTTTCCGTTCTGTCCCGGGAAATGGAAAAACAACTGGGGGTTTCTCAGGTGGATACGGATGTATTGAAAACATTGGGATTTTATACGGCAGGAGGCAAGTTCTCCCATGTGGCGGAACTTTTTTCTGATCAGAATACCTTTCCGGGGGTGGATATGATGGTCTTTGGCCGGTCCATCAACGAAATCCGGGAACGGATCAAAATCCATGGATGTTCCGTATTGTCCCTGTTCCACCAGGCTGTGGAACGGATTGCCCGGGAATACCAGGTGGAGAAAATCGATGGAGTGGAACGGCGGATGGTGGAGAAGATTCCCGGCCAGGCCATCAGAGAAGCCATGGCCAACGCTCTGGTACATCGTACCTGGGATATTCCCACTGCTATACGGGTGGCCATGTATCCGGACAAGGTGGAAATTACCTCGCCGGGAGGACTGCCGGCAGGCATCAGCCAGGAAGAATATCTCCATCATCAGATTTCCATTCTGCGGAATCCCAAACTGGCCAATGTGTTCTATCGGCTGGGGTATATTGAAGCCTTTGGAACGGGCATCCAGCGGATCCTTTATGCCTACCGCCAAAGCCGGGTCAAACCGGATTTTCAGGTAACGGATCATATTATCCAGGTGACCCTGCCTCTGGTGGATGCCATGCCGCCCTTGGACCAGGAGGAGCAAAGAATCTGTGCCGTATTTCCGGAAAATGGCCTGCTGAGCCGGCAGGAAATCGAACAGGCCACCGGTTTTGAAAAGACCAAAGTCATCCGTCTGTTGAACCGGCTGGTGGGGAAAAAGGCCGTGCTGAAAGTGGGCAAAGGCCGGGGTACCCGGTACCAGCGGCAGTAATCCAAAAGGAGGGAAATTTTGTTCAGTCTATTCTACGCATCGCTGCAGCAGGATGGAAAGCTGTTTTTGTTCTTTCCCATTCTGTGTGCTGTTTTTCGTCTGATTTTCATTGCTGTGTACAATCCGTACCGGAGCCTGAAGGGCAAGGGGAAGGTAATCTGGCACTGTTTCCGGTACGGGTTCTGGTGGGGGATGGATTTCAACGCCTATGTGTTCCTGATCCCCCTGGTGGTACTGTCCATTCCCGGGGCCTTTTTTACCGACTGGTACCGGAAAGGGGACCTGCTGCGGATGGCGGGAGGGCTTACCTACAGCCTGGTGCTGTACCTGGCCTTTGCCGGGAAGATGCTGTTCTACAAGCATTTCCATGATATCTTCAACCAGACCATGAAGCTGGGGGCCAAAGCGGAAAAGCACAACCTGGTGGATATTTTCTTCCATCAGGACCACGGGGCCTGGATCCTCTTGGGCATCCTGCCCTATCTGGGGGTGTGCGGCTTCTGCATCCACAAGCTGCTCCAGCTGCCCAGCTTCCAGTATCTGATCTTTTTCAGCCCGGTGCTCCAGTACGCCTACAACACGGTGATCGTCCTGGGGGCTGTGGCGGCTTTTTACTGGTTCCGGTACGGGGGGACTTTCTGGCATGACGACAAGCCGGAATGGGATACCATCCCCAGTGTGGTAAAAAAGGACATTTTCTTTGCCAAGGCCACGGTGGACGATCTGGTGGCCCTGGAACAGGTGATGAAGCACAAACTGAATCCGGCCTATGAGCACACCGACGCCCAGGACCTGAAAGCCATCCAGCCCTTCCTTACGGAAAAGGTCCCGGCGGACAAGCTGCCCAACCCGGCCTATGGGTTCAAAAGGACGGCCAAAGGGGCCCGGATTACCAAACCCACCCATATTTTCCTTTTTGTGGGAGAAACCTATCTCCAGCAGTTCTTTGATCCCCAGTTCGCCTGTCTGAACCTGGTGGAAGGGGGCCGGCAGCTGATGGAGGATCCTCATACGGCGTCCCTGACCAGTGCTCTTTCTGCCGGTATCATCTCCCGGCCTTCCATTGTAAGCCTGATGAGCGGAATCTTCGATGCAGGGCTGGAACTGAACGAAAAAGAAAGCTTCTGGCGCAACAACCTGCCCACGGCCCTGCCCCGGCAGCTGAAAAAACTGGGGTACCATTCCACCTACTGGTACGGTGGGAATGTAACCTATGGGAACTTCAACCAGTTTGCTCCCGCCTGCGGTTTCGACCAGGTGATGACCGCCACGGATTTCTGTGGTAAAGACGCTCCCAAGACCTGGGTGGGGGTCTATGACAATGTGTTCCTGGAAAAGGCGGCGGAACTGATCCTCCAGCAGGAAGAGGCCAACGGGCCCTACCAGTTCCATTTCCTGTACACCACCAGCTACCACGGGCCCTTCAAGATTCCCCTGAAGGAGTATGGGTATGACCCGGAAAAGGTGATGCCTGAGGCGCCCCGGGACATCCGGCGGAACAAGGAAATCCAGAAAAATCTGGGGACCTTCTGGTTCTCGGACCAGGCCCTGGGGAAATTCATCCGGACCATGCGGAAAGCCTATCCGGACTGTCTGTTCATCCTTACCGGGGACCATTCCATCGATATGAGCCCGGTGCTGGGGAAAACCTCTCTGATGGGACGGGACTGCAACCTGCGGGAACGGCACAGCCCGGTGTTGCTGGTGAACCACCGGGAGCTGAATCCCCACAGCCTGGCCGGGAATACCATCGGGAGCCACATGAACATTGCCCCCACCATTTTCGAACTGATCGCCCCCAAGGGGTTCACCTATTATTCCCTGTATCCTTCTCTGCTGGAACCCATCGATCATGTGGTATCGCCTTACCACTGGCTGCGGAAAGACGCCTACGGCAGCTACAGCCAGGACTTCTATCAGCCCCTGGGGCCCCAGTACGGTCCCGAAGACATCCAGGAAGGCCCCAAGCCTTACACGGAAGAAAGGGAAGCTTGGATGGACCTCACCGGTTATCTGGTCCGGCATCCGGAGGTGCTGGAAAGATAAAAGCTGTCAGCGGTCAACGGCCGGTGGAAGGAACCCACAGCTGTGGGTTCCTTCTGAAGGGAAACGCAGCCCTATGGGCTGCTAACCCACCACCCATGCTGCGCATGGATACCCCCGCCCTTGTAAAGGGCGGATATACGCTCGGGCTAACGCCCATTGCCCCCGTGACACGCAGCCTGAGCTCCAGAGTCACTATCCGTCCCTTTCCAAGGGCGGGGGACCGTTGCGCTTGCGCAATGGTGGTGGGTTAGCAGCCGCCGGCTGCGTTTTTATTTCTAAAAATTTGCCTGCAAATTTTTTCCAATGTCTGCTGACCGTTGACAGTTGACCGTTGACGGGGTGCCGCGCGCAATGTGCGGCACCCCCTTTTTTTATGGTATAATATTCTTATTGCAGGAAAGGAGCCGTTTTTATGAAAATCGCTATTGCAGGCACCGGCTATGTGGGCCTTTCCAACGGGCTCCTGCTGGCCCAGCACCAGGAAGTGGTGGCGCTGGACATTGTGCCGGAAAAAGTACAGATGCTCAACGAAGGCCGGTCCCCTCTGGTGGATGCGGATATTTCCCGCTTCCTGAAACGGAAGAATATCCGGTTCCGGGCCACCCTGGATCCCCAGGACGCCTTCGAAGGAGCTTCCTATATCATTATCTCCACCCCCACCAACTACGATCCCCAGAAAAACTTCTTCGATACTTCTTCCGTGGAAAAGGTCATTGAAGAAGTGCTGGCCATCAACCCGGAAGCGGTGATGGTGATCAAATCCACGGTGCCGGTGGGCTATACGGAAGAAATCCGGAAACAGTACCATACGGACAACATCATCTTCTCTCCGGAATTCCTCCGGGAAGGGAAGGCATTGTACGACAATCTCCATCCCTCCCGGATCGTAGTGGGGGAGGATTCTCCCCGGGGCCGGCAGTTTGCGGCTCTCCTGGCAGAAGGGGCGGAAAAAAAGGACATCCCCCAGCTGTTTACGGGTTCTACGGAAGCGGAAGCCATCAAGCTGTTTGCCAACACCTATCTGGCTCTCCGGGTGGCCTACTTCAATGAACTGGATTCCTATGCGGAAATCCGGGGACTGTCCACGGCCCAGATCATCAAAGGGGTCTGCCTGGATCCCCGGATCGGGGACTTCTACAACAATCCTTCCTTTGGGTACGGGGGCTACTGCCTGCCCAAGGATACCAAACAGCTCCTGGCCAACTACCAGGATGTGCCCCAGAACCTGATTTCCGCCATTGTGGCGGCCAACCGGACCCGGAAGGACCACATTGCTGACGAAATCCTGGCCCGGAATCCCAAAACGGTGGGAATCTACCGGCTGACCATGAAAAGCGCTTCGGACAATTTCCGTTCTTCCGCCATCCAGGGTGTGATGAAACGGATCAAGGCCAAGGGGATCCCGGTGGTGGTCTATGAACCCACCCTGAAAGAAAAGGACTTTTTCCGGTCCCCGGTGTGCCGGGACCTGGACCAGTTCAAAAAGGAATGTGACCTGATCGTGGCCAACCGCTGGTCAGAGGATCTGGCGGATGTGAAAGACAAAGTCTATACCCGGGACCTGTTTGACCGGGACTAAGGAGCAGTTATGGAACCTTTTGACGCCAACAAGAAAATCCTGATCACCGGAGCCGCCGGCTTCATCGGCTATCACCTGGCCAAACGGCTGCTGTCCCTGGGGGCCCGGGTGGCCGGACTGGACAACATGAACGCCTATTACGATGTGCAGCTGAAGAAGGACCGGCTGGCCCGGCTGGAACTGTACCCGGCCTTTTCCTTCACCCAGGGAGACCTGGCGGACAAGGAAACGGTGGACCGGATCTTTGGGGATTTCCGGCCGGACATTGTGGTGAACCTGGCGGCCCAGGCCGGGGTCCGCTACAGCATCGACCATCCCAGGGAATACATCGATTCCAACATTGTGGGGTTCTTCAACATTCTGGAGGCCTGCCGGCATTTCCAGCCGGAGCATCTGCTGTTCGCTTCCAGTTCCTCCGTATACGGGAACCAGAAGAAGACCCCCTTTGCCACCACGGACAATGTGGATCATCCCATCAGCCTCTATGCGGCCACCAAGAAATCTGACGAACTGATGGCCTATACCTACTGCCATCTGTACGGGATCCCGGCCACCGGCCTCCGGTTCTTTACGGTGTACGGGCCTTTCGGCCGGCCGGACATGGCGTATTTCAAATTCACCAACAAGATCATGAAGGGGGAACCCATCACCATCTTCAACCAGGGGGACATGTACCGGGACTTCACCTATGTGGACGATATTGTCACCGGCATCCAGAACATGCTGTGCCATCCTCCCAAGGCCAATGAGGAGGGAGACCGGTACAAGATCTACAACATCGGGAACAACCACCCGGAAAAGCTCATGACTTTCATTGAGACCCTGGAAAAGGCCCTGGGAAAAACGGCGGAGAAGGAATACCTGCCCATGCAGCCCGGGGACGTGTACCAGACCTATGCGGACGTAAGCGAACTGGAACGGGACTTCGGATTCCGGCCCAGCACCACCATTGCCGAAGGGCTGGGGAAATTCGCCCAGTGGTACCGGGAGTATTATCATGTTGAGTGAAGAGGGAAGAACCCACCACCAGCCTTGAGGCTGGTCCCCCGCCCTTAAAAAGGGCGGATATACAAGGGGGCACAAGGCTGGCTGCCCCGCCAATTTACAGCGATACTGTGGAGGCACAGGCCTGTTGCCCCGCTGAAAGGAGACTGCTATGACCAAATTCATTACTGCTGCTGTCCAGGTGGACTCCCAGGATGATAAAAATGCCAATCTGGCTGCGGCCGAAGGCTATATCCGGGAGGCGGCCGCCAGGGGAGCCAGTCTGGTGGTGCTGCCGGAATCCATGAACTACATCGGCCGGGATATGGCCGGAGAAGCAGAAACCATCCCTGGAGGTCCCACCTTCCGGAAAATGGCGGAACTGGCCCGGGAACTGGGAATCTGGCTGGAAGCCGGGAGCATTTATGAAAGCAATCCGGAAGACCCGGCCCGTCCCTTCAACACCACCTTCCTGGTGCGCCCGGACGGAACCCTGGCCGCCAAATATGCCAAGCTCCATCCCTTTGACGTGGTGCTGCCCAACGGGGTAACCAGCCGGGAAAGCGACCGGGTGTGCCCGGGGAAGACCCTTGCCCTGGGGGATACGGAATGGGGGAAACTGGGCCTGGCCATCTGCTACGATGTCCGGTTCGGAGAGATGTTCCGGATCATGGCCCTGGAAGGGGCGAAGATTTTCGCTGTCCCTGCCAATTTCACCGTGAACACCGGGAAGGACCACTGGGAAGTGCTGGTCCGGGCCCGGGCCATCGAGAACGAATGTTACGTAATCGCTCCCAACCAGATGGGGAAGAAGCCCCGGTTCACCGCCTACGGGAATTCTCTGATCGTGGATCCCTGGGGCACGGTAATTGCCAGGGCGTCGGACAAGCCGGGGGTCATCACCGCTGAAATCGACCTGGATTACGTGACCAAAGTCCGCCAGAGCACCTTTACCCTGGACAACCGGCGGCCGGATGTGTATGAATTGAAAATGTTGTAAAAATGGGGTGTGAATTCTTTCGCACCCCATTTTCGTACATTATTTTTACGGAAACGTGTCAATTTCTTGTCCATAGTGTATAATGTAAAGTATCATATTACGCTTTTTTCTGCAGAGGAACAGGAAAAAGCCCTGAAAGGGAGGACAAATGTCAATGTCACAAATACTTACCACCATGGACGACGTACTGTATTATCCCATCCTGGTCATCGTGCTGCTGGCAGCCGGCCTGTTCTTTACGGTTCGGACCCGACTGATCCAGTTCCGCTGGTTCCGGGAATGCATCCGAGTGGTCATGCAGAAGCCCAGCAAGGAAGGGTCCGTATCTTCGTTCCAGGCTCTGATGGTTTCCACCGCTTCCCGGGTGGGTACCGGGAACATCATCGGTATCTCCACCGCCCTGTGCCTGGGTGGCTTCGGTTCCGTGTTCTGGATGTGGGCCATTGCCATCATCGGCGGTGCTACGGCCTTCATCGAAAGCACTCTGGCCCAGGTGTACAAACGCCGGGATGCCAACGGGGACAGCTACGGCGGACCGGCCTACTACATTGAAATCGCTCTCCACAACAAACTGCTGGCAGGGGCCTTTGCCTTCTTCCTGATCATCACCTATGCCGGCGGGTTCAATGCCCTGGCTTCCTACAACCTCCAGTCCACCTTCAGCGTGTACGGATTCTATGAAAAAGGGGTCACCTCCTGGGTCATCGGGGCCATCCTGGCTGTGCTGGTGGGCTACTGTCTCATGGGCGGCGGCAAACGGATCATGCGGGTGACGGAAGTGCTGGTGCCCTTTATGGGGGTTCTGTATGTAATCCTGGCCCTGGTGATCATTGTGATGCACATCGGGATGATTCCCTCCGTGCTGTCCGCCGTGTTCGCCGATGCCTTTGACTTCCAGAAGATCCTGGGGGGTATCAGCGGTTCCTGCATGATGTATGGCATCAAACGGGGCCTGTATTCCAACGAAGCCGGTGTAGGGTCCGCCCCCAACGCCGCCGCTGCGGCTGATGTGGCCCATCCGGCCCAGCAGGGTCTGGTGCAGATGCTGTCCGTGTTCATCGATACGGTGCTCTGCACAGCTACCGCCCTCATGTGCATGTTCTCCGGGGTGGTACCCACCAAGGCCATGGCCGGGGCTCCCTATGTACAGGCTGCCACCCAGACGGACTTCGGGGCTTTCGGTCCCATTATGATCACCGTGGCCATGGTGCTCTTTGCCTTCACCACCCTGATCGGGAACCTGTTCTATGTGGACAACTGCCTGGCCTACCTGAACGGGAAAAAGACTCCCAGTGCCGGCTTCATGAAAGGCTTCCGGCTGCTGGCGGTGCTGGTGATCTTTGTGGGCGCCGGCATGTCCATGGACAACGCCTGGGCTGTGGCCGATATCTGCATGGCCTTCATGTGCCTGATCAACATCCCTTCCATCCTGGCCCTGAACGGCACGGCCATTGCAGTGATGGACGATTACGGCAAACAGCTGGATGCCGGAGTGGAAAACCCGGTATTCAAGGCATCCGATATCGGTCTGGACGAATCCGAGCTGGATTACTGGAAATAATTCCGGACAACCAAACTCTCCCTGCCTCCTCACAGGGGGAGTTTTTCTTTTGCCTTTTTCCTGTCTGTCTGACTTTTGGTTGCTTATTTCCACCTTTTGTGCTATGCTATATGAGCGGTTTTTTAAGCAATTACGACAGACTGTTAAGCATGAGACAAATAAAAATGGCTGACAGCATGTGAGGAGGATTTTTTTAAATGAGCGTTTCCGTAGAAAGAAAAGGTAATGAAGCAACTCTGAAAGTCACTTTGCCGGTTGAAGACGTAGCCAAGGCTTTTGAAAAAGCAGTTGCCAAGATCAACAAACAGGTGACGATCCCTGGCTTCCGTAAGGGCAAAGCTCCCCGTCGTGTGCTGGAAATGCACGTAGGCAAAGACGCCATCAAAGAAGAAGCTTTCGAAATCGCTGCCAACAGTGAATATAGAGAAACCCTGAAAGAAAACCAGTGGGTTCCCGTTTCCGATCCTGAAATCAAAGATTCCAAGTTCGAAAAAGGCCAGCCCATGGAAATGACCCTGGTGGTCACCCTGCGTCCGGAACCGGAACTGGGCCAGTACAAAGACCTGGATGTGGTGAAGGACGAAAAGGAAATCACCGACGCTGATGTGGACAAGGAAGTGGAAAACCTGCAGAAACGGGCTTCCAAGATGGTGGAAGCTCCGGAAGGCAAGGCTCTGGAAAAAGGCGACCTGGCCATCATCGACTTTGCCGGTACCATTGACGGCGAAGCTTTCGAAGGCGGCGAAGGCAAGGGCTATCCTCTGGAAGTGGGCAGCAACAGCTTCATCCCCGGCTTCGAAGACCAGCTGGTTGGCCTGAAAAAGGGTGAATCCACGGATGTGAACGCAACCTTCCCGGAAGACTACTTCTCCAAGGAACTGGCCGGCAAGAAGGCTGTGTTCAAAGTGACTGTCCAGGATGTGAAAGTGAAGGAAGTTCCCGAAGTCAACGACGAACTGATTGCTGCCAACAGCGACAGCAAGACCGTTGCTGAATTCCGGGAAAAGACCATGGACCGTCTGAAGAAGGCTGAAGCTCAGCGGGCTCAGTCCGACTACGAAGCCAACCTGATCAAAAAGGCCGTGGAAAACGCCAAATTCGAAGTGCCTGATGTGATGGTGACCCAGCGGGCCAACCAGATGATGGACGAACTGGCCATGAACCTGGAAGCCCACAAAATGAGCCTGCCTCTGTACCTGCAGTATCTGGGCAAAGACGTGAAGACCTACCGGGATGAACAGAAACCGGTGGCTCTGGAAAACATCAAGACCGACCTGGTCCTGGATGCCATTGCCCTGAAGGAAGGCATCAAAGTCAGCGAAGACGAAATCCGCAGCGAAATGGAACAGCTGGGTGCCATGCACGGCGCCACCCTGAAACAGGTGGAAAAGATCGTGAAAGAAAACGGTTCCCTGGCTGTGCTGGTGAGCAACATTGCCCGCCGGAAAGCTGCCCGTCTGGTCATTGACAGCGCCAAAAACGCTCCCAAGGCCGCAGAAGCTGCTGAAGAAAAATAAAATCCCAGGAGGTGGACGGCATGAGCTATGTGCCTATTGTGGTAGAACAGACCAGTAAAGGCGAACGGAGCTATGACATCTATTCCCGGCTGCTGAAGGATCGGATCATCTTCGTCACCGGGGAAATCGAAGATCACATGGCCAACCTGATCATTGCCCAACTGCTGTTCCTGGAGTCCGAAGATCCGGACAAAGATGTCCATCTCTACATCAACAGCCCGGGCGGCAGTGTCAGTGCCGGGCTGGCGATCTATGACACCATGCAGTACATCCGTCCGGATGTTTCCACCATCTGTGTGGGAATGGCGGCCTCCATGGCTTCCGTACTGCTGGCAGCCGGCGCCAAAGGAAAACGCTATGCCCTGCCTCATTCCAGAGTGATGATCCATCAGCCTCTGGGAGGGGCCCAGGGACAGGCCACGGACATTGAGATCCATGCCCGTGAAATCCTGCGGATCCGGGAAGAGATGAACCAGATTTTGGCCAGCCACACCGGTCAGACCCCGGAACAGATCCGTCTGGATACGGAACGGGATCATTTCATGACCGCTGAGGAAGCCGCAAAATATGGTCTGATCGACCAGGTGGTCCATCAGATCAAGACCCAGAAATAAGGGGTAAGTGTCCATCTTGCCCTAGCTGTAAGGAGGGTTTCAGATGGGTTACGATGACAAGAACAACGGCCTGGAGGGTCCGGACTATACCTGCTCCTTCTGCGGGAAAAAGCAGAGCCAGGTAAAGAAACTGATCGCCGGCCACAATGTGTTTATCTGTGATGAGTGCATTGCCCTGTGCAATGAGATGCTGGAGAAGGATTTGAAAGCTCCGGCGGAAGAAACCATTACGGATCTGCCCAAGCCCAAGGAAATCAAGGCCATCCTGGACCAGTATGTAATTGGTCAGGAAGAGGCCAAGAAGACCCTGGCTGTGGCGGTATACAACCACTACAAACGGATCAACTATGAACAGGGACACCACCAGGATGTGGAACTTCAGAAGTCCAACATCCTGATGCTGGGGCCTACGGGCAGCGGCAAGACCCTGCTGGCCCAGACCCTGGCCAAAATCCTCAAGGTTCCCTTTGCCATTGCGGATGCCACCAGCCTGACAGAAGCGGGCTATGTGGGGGAAGATGTGGAAAACATCCTGCTCCGGCTGATCCAGAATGCAGACTATGATATTGCCCGGGCTGAACGGGGCATTATCTATATCGACGAAATCGACAAGATTTCCCGGAAGTCCGAGAATCCTTCCATTACCCGGGATGTGTCCGGGGAAGGGGTCCAGCAGGCTCTACTGAAGATCCTGGAAGGTACGGTGGCCAATGTTCCTCCCCAGGGAGGACGGAAGCATCCTCATCAGGAACTGATCCAGATCGATACCACCAATATCCTCTTTATCTGCGGCGGTGCTTTTGCCGGTTTGGAGAACGTGATCAACGCCCGGACCGGAAAAAAGAGCATGGGCTTTGGGGCGGACATCCCCACCCAGGCAGAAAAGAAAAGCGAAAACCCCTTCCGTCACGTACTGCCGGAGGATTTCGTGAAGTACGGACTGATTCCCGAATTTGTGGGTCGGCTGCCGGTGGTGGTGACTCTGGACAACCTGGACGAAAAGGCTCTGATCAAGATCCTGACGGAACCCAAGAACGCCCTGACCAAGCAGTATGAACACCTGCTGGCCATGGACCATGTGGAGCTGGATTTCGACGAGGGAGCCCTGAAGGCCATTGCTCACGAGGCTTTGGCCCGGAATGCAGGGGCCAGAGGGCTGCGGGCCATCATCGAAGGCATCATGAAGAACGTGATGTACGAGGTGCCCAGCCGGGACAATGTGGAAAAATGCATCGTGACAGCAGATGTGGTGACCAAGCACAAGGAACCCAAGCTGCTGCTGAAGCAGGAAGATAACGATACAAGAAAGAATGCCTAGAGAAAAGGAAAAGGGGTGCCGGCATCCCTTTTCCCTTTTTCTCTATTCAACAAAAGGACGGTGAAACAAGATGTTGGATGCCAATACTATGAGACTGCCGCTGCTGCCGCTCCGGGGGATCCTGGTGTTCCCCGGGATGATCATCAATCTGGATGTGGGACGGGACCGTTCCATCCGGGCGGTGGAAAGCGCCATGAATATGGGAAAGCGGATCCTGCTGGTGACCCAGCGGTCTGCGGAAGAAAATGATCCTACTGCCAAGAGCCTGTACAATTTCGGGGTGATCGCGGAAATCAAACAGCTGCTGAAGCTGCCCAACGGGGCCATGCGGATCCTGGTGGAAGGCCTTACCCGGGTGGAAGTAATCTCCGTGGTGGACGCGGTAGGGATGAACCTGGAAGCCTATGTGGCGGAACGGGAAGATATCAATGACCACTCCAACGAAGTGGAAGCCCTGAAGCGGATGCTGGTGGAAACCTTCGAACAGTGGGTGCTGGCCAGCAAGAAAGTGAACACGGAAGTGCTGCTCACCTTTAAGGATCAGCCGGATCCCGGGAAAATCGCCGATATGATCGCCGGGTACCTGACCATCGATGTGGAGGAAAAGGAAAAACTCCTGGAAGCGGTGGATGTGAAGGAACGGCTGCACCTGCTCTATGGGTATCTGTGCAAGGAACTGGAAATCGTCAACTTGGAAAAGGACATTTCCCAGCAGGTCCGGAAGCAGATCGAGCAGAACCAGCGGGAATACTACCTGCGGGAACAGCTGAAGGCCATCAACAAAGAACTGGACGAAGGAGGCGAAAAAGGCTCCGAAGTCAAGGAATACCAGGAAAAGATGCAGCAGGTGAAGCTTCCTGACGATGTGAAGGAAAAGCTGGACAAGGAGCTGGACCGGCTGTACAAGATGCCTCCCATGATGGCGGAAAGCGCAGTGATCCGGAACTATCTGGACACGGTGCTGAGCCTGCCCTGGGGGAAGATGACCCAGGACAACTACGACCTGAAGAAGGCGGCTGCGGTGCTGGACAAGGACCACTACGGCCTGAAAAAGGTAAAGGAACGGATCCTGGATTACCTGGCAGTGCGGGCTTTGACCCACAGCAACCGGGGACCCATCATCTGTCTGGTAGGGCCTCCTGGTGTTGGGAAGACCAGTCTGGCTCAGAGTATTGCCCGGGCTGTGAACCGGAAGTTCACCCGGATCAGCCTGGGGGGCATCCGGGATGAAGCGGAAATCCGGGGCCACCGGCGGACCTATATCGGGGCCATGCCCGGCCGGCTCATCAATGGGATGATCGACTGCGGCACCGACAATCCGGTGTTCCTGCTGGACGAAGTGGACAAGATGGGGGCGGACTTCCGGGGAGATCCGGCTTCCGCCCTGCTGGAAGTGCTGGATCCGGAACAGAACAGCCATTTCAGCGACCATTACATCGAATTCCCCTATGACATGAGCAATGTGTTCTGGATCGTGACCGCCAATACGGTGGAAACCATTCCTCCGGCACTTTTGGACCGTTTGGAAGTCATCGAGCTGTCCAGCTACACCGACGAGGAAAAGCTGAAAATCGCCCAGCTCCACCTGCTGCCCAAGGAACGGAAGGCCAACGGCCTGACCGGCAAACAGCTGAGCCTGGGGGCTGCTTCCATCCAGCACATCATCCGGGACTACACCCGGGAAGCCGGGGTCCGGAACCTGGAACGGAAGATTGCCACTGTCTGCCGGAAGGCAGCCCGGAAAATCGTGGAAGACGGCCTGTCCAGGGTCAGCGTCACGCCCGCCCATCTGAAGGACTACCTGGGACCGGCCATTTTCCTGGAAAGCGATATGCGGGCCCGGTCCGAAGTAGGGGTCTGCACCGGTCTGGCCTGGACCAGTGTAGGCGGCGAACTGCTGAAGATCGAAGTGGTGGTCTGCGAAGGCAAGGGCAAACTGGTCCTCACCGGCCAATTGGGAGATGTGATGAAGGAAAGCGCCCAGGCGGCCTTTACCTACATCCGTTCCCGGGCCAAGGAACTGGGGCTGGATCCGGATTTCAATGAGAAAGTGGATATCCACATCCATGTGCCGGAAGGGGCCATTCCCAAAGATGGTCCTTCTGCGGGGATTACCATGGCCACGGCCATGGAAAGTGCCCTGACCAAACGGAAGGTGAAGGCGGACCTGGCCATGACCGGGGAAATCACCATCACCGGCCATGTGCTGCCCATCGGCGGCCTGAAGGAAAAGGTCCTGGCAGCTCACCGGTATCGGGTGAAGACGGTGCTGATTCCCCGGCAGAACCAGCAGGATCTGGAGGAAATCCCGGAAAAAGTCCGGAATGACATGACCTTTATCCCTGTGGACAGTATGGACCAGGTGACCAAACTGGCCCTGGAGGCATAACATGGCAGGAAAAGAGTGGGACATCATCGGTGCTTCCTATGTGGCTTCGGCGGTAAAGGCCACCCAGTATCCCCAGGATACCATTGACGAGGTGGCGTTCATCGGACGGAGCAATGTGGGAAAATCTTCCCTGCTGAATTCCCTGGCCCGGCGGAAGGGCCTGGCCAGGGTCAGCAGCTCTCCCGGCAAGACCCAGACCATCAACTTCTATTCCTTCCAGGCCAAGCGCCAGCAGGAGGAAAAAGTGGACCGGCACACCTACTATGCAGTAGATCTGCCGGGGTACGGATTTGCCCGGACCAGCAAAGGGAACAAGGAGCAGTGGTCCGCCTTTATCTGCAAGTACATGGAGAATTCCCAGTACCTGAAGCTGGTCTGTGTGCTTATGGACATCCGCCATGCGCCCATGGAAAGCGACATCGACTGCTACCAGTGGCTGCTGAGCCTGGGACTTCCCATTATGGTGATCCTGACCAAAAGCGACAAGCTGAGCAAGGGCGCCGTGGCCAGCCAGAAGGCCCTGTACCAGAAGACCTTCGGCCTGGGGGACGAGCAGATCATGACCTACAGTTCTACCAGTCATACCACAAGAAAAGAACTGATCAACCGGATCATGGAGCATTTGGAATAAAAGAAAGGGGCTGTTGTGAAAGCAACAGCCCCTTTACCATTTCCTAAAAATATTGTACAATTCTGTTATGTTCGATACAAAAAAGAAGGGAGAAACGGGTATGAGTCAGGAAATGGAACAGCGACAGAAACTGGCCGGGCTTTGGCCGGACCAGCGGCAGCGGGTGGATAAAACCCTCCGGCTTTGGGAAAGCGCCGTGTTGCTGCCTTTGCGCTGGACCAAACATGGGTGGGAAATCCTTTTTGAGGTCCGGGCTGCCAACATGAGCTGGCAGCCGGGAGACATCTGCTTTCCCGGAGGCCATCGGGAGGACTCGGATCCCAGCTTCTGCGCCACTGCCCTCCGGGAGACCTGGGAAGAACTGGGCATCCCGGAAGACAAAATCCAGGTACTGGGACCTTTGGACTATTTCTACGGCTATTCCGGTCCCATGATCTATCCCTTTGCCGGGATCCTGCCCAGCCAGGTCTCTCTCCAGCTGGACAAGCAGGAAGTGGGGGAAGTGTTTTCCGTCCCGTTGAAGGACCTGTTGGCCATCCATCCGGTGGTGGGGAAACTGTCCCTGGCCAGCCGGCAGGAACCGGGATTTCCATCTCAGTGGGCCTATGGCTTCCAGGACGGCTGGAACATCCGGGGCGGCTATGAAGTGTTCTTCTACCCCTGGAAGAAGCGGATCATCTGGGGCATTACCGGCCGGATCCTCCATCAGTTCCTGGAACGGGTCCGGCAGGGCGGGATCCTTCCGGAGGCAGCACACCGGGATCGCTGAGATAGGGGGTCAGGATCATGCATACCTCCGTCCGGTTCCGGCTCTGGCTCCGGAACTTGAACAGTTCTCCCAGAAGGGGCAGTTTGGACAGCAGGGGAATGGCCTCCAGCCGGTGCTGTTCCTGTTCGCTGATCAGACCGCCGATCACCAGGGTTTCCTTTTCCCGGAGCCGTACATGGGTATCCGCCGTCCGGCTGGTGATCCGGTAGTTCTTCAGCTCTGCGATCAGGGTGGGAGTGCTCACTTCCGTGTGGACTTTGGCGGTGATCAGTCCGTCCTGGCTCAGGTATGGAGTGTAGGAAAGCCGGATCCCCGCATCCACATATTCCGTAGTGCTGGTGGTGGTGCTGTTGGTGACCTTTTCCGTCACCACCGGGATATGGTCCCCGATGAAGATGCTGGCTTCCCGGCCGGGCAGGGTGATGATCCGGGGGGTGGCCAGCACCTTGGCCTTTCCTTCCTGGCACAGGGCACTGAGCCGGGCCTGGAAATTGGCTCCGTACCCGTGGCCCAGGTGGATCCGGCCGGCCATGTTTTCTTCTCCCTGGTCTTTGCCGGCCGGCAGAGGACTCCAGTCCCACTGGAGCCCCAGTTCCCGGGAAGCCGTTTCTCCCAGGGACAGGATCCGGGCTTCCAGGGTGATCTGCCGGGTGGGCCGGTCCAGGGCCTTCAGGGCCTCCTTCAGGCGGTTTTCCTCCCCGGGGGAGCCATGGAACAAAATGGCGTTGGCTCCTTTGGACCAGGCCAGGGGAGCGGAAAACAGGGGCTTCAGGGATTCAGCGGTTTCCCGGGCGGAAATGTATTCCAGTGGGTGCACCGACAGCCGTCCGTACAGGGCATCCATCCGTTCCGGACGGGCCACCCACAGGGTATCTCCTTCCAGGTTCCAGCAGAGCCCCTGGCTGCGGGTGACGGCTTCCAGCGCCTGGGACAAGGGCATCTCATGGAGTTCCAGGGACAGGGTGCCGGAGGCCGGCTCGTCCAGGATCAGGCTCCGGCCGGACAGCTGGGCAATGCTCTGGAGCACGGCACCGGTGGGGGCATTTTCCACGGAAAGGGAAATGGGATCTTCCAGAGAAGCGGCCAGAACCCATTTGACCGGTGTAAAAAAGCAGAAAATACAGAAACAAATGACAGAAAGTCTTTTCATGGCCATACCTCCCCGATCCGGATCTGACGGGCCCCGCATTCCAGGGCAGAGGGCAGGACCTGGGTGATGGAACCCAGGCCAGGGAGTTCATCTCCTTTGCCCAGGAGACGGTGCCCTTCCGGCAGGGCCGCCAGAGCTTTCCGGGTGCCGTTCATTTCCAGGATCCCCAGGAGACGGCAGACCTGGAGGGAAGGGGCCGGCTGGGAAGCAGCCGGAGCCGCCGGGATACCGGAGGGGACCGGGACGGTTGGAACTTTTTTCCCGGAGGCAAGGGTCCCGACCGGATGATCCAGAGGCCGAAAGGGGTCCCGCCGGGGCAGAGGCTTGGGACGGACCGGCTTTTTCAACGGTTCCGCCGTTTCTTCTTCTGAAAGAGCAGGCAGGGGCGGAAAATCCGGCAGAGAGGGAGAAGGGAACAGATACAGGGCGGAACCGGTGCCGGCGGCTGCCAGCATCAGGCCCAGTCCCAGCCGGGAGGGCAGAGCGGGGAGCGAAGAAAAAGAAAACGGTAAGGAAAACATGGGAACCTCCTTCATGAAATGGATTCAGGTTCCATTATAGGAAATTTCAGGAAATTTTCCTACCCCCCGGGTCATGAACGGGGGAAAAGAGACAGTGAACGGTCAGTCAGAAAGGAGAAGAGCCATGTTTGGGCATCCCTATGGCAGTGTTTCCGGTGGAAACCGGTGGAACAATCCTCTGGAAGGAGGAAGAGAGGATACGGCATCGCCGGCTGTCCGTCTGGCCCGGCAGGTGCTGGAAAAGGCCCTGGAACGGGGAGCCAGCGACATCCATCTGGAACCGGAAAAAGACCGGATGACGATCCGCTGCCGGGTGGACGGAGTGCTCCAGCCCCTTTGCCAGGTGGAACGGAACCTCCAGGATCCGCTGCTTTCCCGGTTCAAAATCCTGTCCGGGCTGGACATTGGAGAAAAACGGCTGCCCCAGGACGGAGGGTTCCAGATCCGGTGGCGGGACCGGCCGGTGGACGTGAGGGTGTCCTCCCTGCCCACCCTGTTCGGAGAAAACCTGGTGCTCCGGCTGCTGGACCAGGAGGCTCTGCCCCTGGATCTGTCCCGGCTGGGGTTCAGTGATGCCAACCGGCAGCGGCTGTCCCAGTGTCTCCGGCAGCCCCACGGACTGTTCCTGGTCACCGGGCCCACAGGCAGCGGCAAATCCACCACCCTGTATGGGGCTCTGGCGGCCCTGGACCGGGAGCACCAGAACATCATTACCGTGGAGGACCCGGTGGAATATCAGCTTCCGGGAATCCGGCAGGTGGCAGTGCGGCCTAAAATCGGGCTGACTTTTGCCCGGTGCCTCCGGAGCATCCTCCGCCAGGACCCGGACTGCATCCTGATCGGGGAGATCCGGGACGGAGAAACGGCGGCCATGGCTATCCAGGCGGCTCTTACCGGACACCGGGTACTGAGTACCCTACACACCAACCGGGCGGCAGGGGCGGTGAACCGGATCCTGGACATGGGAGTGGAGTCCTATCTGGCGGCTTCTGCTCTCCAGGGCGTAGCCGGACAGCTGCTGGTCCGGAGACTGTGCAGGGAGTGCAAAAAGGCGTATACTGTAACGGAAAGGGACTGGGAATGGAAGTATCTGGGGTTGGAAGAGCCCCGGACCCTGTACCGGGCCCAGGGATGCCCCCACTGCCGCCATACGGGCTATGCCGGCCGGCTGCCTCTCCAGGAGGTGCTGGTGATGGACGGCGGGCTGCGCCGGGGGATTCTGGAAGGATGGAGTGAAGACCGGCTGGAACAGGAGGCCCGGAAAGGGGGCTTCCGTTCCCTCCGGGAAGACGGCCGGGACAAGGTACTGGCTGGAGAGACCAGCGGAGAAGAACTGCTGAGAGTGTTGGGATAAGGGGAGAATGTATGCTGCAGCTGTGGAATCTGTTTGAAATCGCCGGGACTGTTTCTTTTGCGGCTTCCGGTGCCATTGTGGGCATGGTGAAGAATATGGATGTGTTCGGGATCACGGTGCTGGCGGTGCTTACCGCCGTGGGAGGCGGGATGATCCGGGATGTGCTGGCAGGCTATACCCCTCCCATGGCTCTGGAGAACCCGGGAAACCTGCTGCTGGCGGTGCTTACGGCCCTGGCCATGTCCTGGCTCTTTGCCTCCTACCGGATCGCGGGACGGAAACGGCAGATCGTGACTTTTTTCTATATTGCGGCGGATACGGTGGGACTGGCTTCCTTTACGGTGACCGGGACCCTCACTGGCCTGTCCCAGGGCAAGCCCCACACCTTTGTGTATCCCATTATGCTGGGGCTCCTGACAGCGGTGGGAGGCGGGGTGCTCCGGGATCTGATGGCCCAGCGGGTGCCCAGTGTGCTGAACACCGATGTGTACGCCACCGCCTCCCTGGCCGGCAGCCTGGTCATGTGCCTGTGCTGGCATTACGAAAGCCAGGACCTGGCCCCCTGGCTGGGCGCCTTCATGGTGATTGCCCTCCGGTTCTTCGCTGTCCGCTTCCGCTGGCAGCTGATCCATCCCATGGAGAGGAGGAAGAGGGGGAAGGAATAAAAAAAGGTGCTGTTGCATGCGCAACAGCACCTTAGTCGGAAGTCGGGAGTCTGGAGTCGGAAGCCTCAGGACAGG
>ERZ791858.585-NODE-585-length-29231-cov-8.189368_pt1 | contig 29231 bp, 24 predicted proteins | sample MGYA00510284_ERZ791858 | MGnify/ENA primary metagenome ERZ791858 (study PRJEB30046, sample SAMN00792077) | human gut metagenome | study: EMG produced TPA metagenomics assembly of the A metagenome-wide association study of gut microbiota in type 2... | reverse complement strand
TCTAAATGGTCAAATCAGATGGGCTCAAAATGGCTAATTCAGATGGGCTCTAATACTTTATATTGATCTGCGGAACCAGACGCTGAATACTTATGGGTCAGCAGAAAGTATAATCTGCTATTATCTGGAACGGATAATACAGGATGAATCTCCCAAGGATGCTTTTTCTGCCTGCCAGGGAGCAATGAAAATAGCTCGATACAGAAATAAACAACATTTGGAAGAAAAAATCAGGAAAATCATGAGGGATAGTCAGATAATAAGCAAGTTTGCCCCTGCTCCCATCTCTCCCTCCGCCGCCCTCCAGCACATCCAGTCCTACATCGCCCAAAAAGGGTTCTCCTATGAGGAGGGCCTGATCACTAATTTCTACCTTTGTCTCAAAGCCAAACCATTCGTGATCCTGGCGGGGACTTCGGGCACGGGGAAGACCCGGCTGGTACGGCTTTTTGCAGAGGCGGCGGGGGCCACGGCGGCCAATGGGCGGTATCGGCAGGCGGCAGTGCGCCCGGACTGGTCGGATCCTTCAGATTTGTTCGGCCATGTGGACCTGAACGGGAATTTCGTCCCGGGGGCGGTGACGGATTTCCTGGAAAAGGCTGCGGAAGATCTGGACCATCCGTACTTTCTCTGTTTGGATGAAATGAACCTGGCCCGGGTGGAATATTATCTCAGCGATTACCTTTCTGCCGTAGAGACCCGGGAGCTGAAAGGCGGCTGTATCGCGGCGGATCCCATCCGGGTGGAAGGCCATGGAGACCTGATCCTGCCGGAAAACCTCTATGTGGTGGGGACGGTGAACATGGACGAGACCACCTTTCCTTTCAGCCGGAAGGTGCTGGACCGGGCCAATGCCATCGAGTTTTCTTTTGTGGACCTGATGCCGCTGGAGGAGGATGGAGAAACGGAAACAGCGGAACCTCTGGAACTGGATAACGGATTTTTCCGGAGTGAATGGCTCACCCTGCGGCAGTGCATGGGAGGAGAAGAGGAGGAGAGTGTCCGGAAATGGTGCGGGGTGCTGTGCCAGTGCAATGAAATCCTGAAAAAGGCTGATGCCCAGGTGGGATACCGGGTGCGGGATGAAATCGTTTTCTATCTGCTGTACAGCCGGAAAACAGGCCTGATGGAGGAAAAAGAAGCCATGGACCGGGAAATCCTCCAGAAGATTTTGCCCCGGATCCAGGGCAGCAGCGGAGCGGTCCGGGATATGATCGGGGAGCTGTTCCAGTTCTGTGCGGGGGATTATGAAGGGCTGCGGACGGATTCCGGGGAAATCAATCGGAAAATGGCCCGGCTGCTGGAAGAGGATGGGAGCCGGGTGCGTTTCCCCAGGAGTGCGGCCAAACTGGCTTCCATGATGAGGAGATATGAGGAAGATGGGTTCACTTCATACTGGCAGTGAGGAACTGGTCTTTATCCAGACACCCCAGGTGACGGTGACGGTGAAGGGCCGGGCCCTGTATCCCCGGGCGGCTGTGCTGGGGACGGAGGAAGATACGGCCTGTTTTGAGGTTTCCTGCCGGGAAGAACCGGAAGAGGTTCGGTTCCTGGGCGAGAAAAAGGAGCCCGGAACGGGAAAAATGCCGGTGAAGCCGGTGTTTTATGAGCAGACGCATTATGAGCTGGTGATCGAGAACCGGGGGAATGGGGAAATGACCTTCCGGCATGCCAGCCCGGCCATCCGGGAGTGCATCACTCCGGTGGGGAGCAGCGGGCGTCTCCTGACCGGGGTGGTGGATTTTGGCAGCGACATCGGATATTCGGATTTCGTCATCTGCCTGGACGGGCAGGAATATCTCCGGTTCACGGTGGAGGTATTCCCGGAAAAAATCAGTTACCGGAAGGATTATCTGGCCATTGTGGCGGATGTGACGGAGGAACTGTACAGCCTGATCTTCGATTTTCTCAAAAGGACCTATTCCGGCTGGGGGCAGCAGGGAAAAAGAAGGGGCAGTGCGGTGGAATTCTACGGGGTGATCTGCCAAATCTTCGAGGGATATCTGCGGGCCCTGGACCGGATCCTCCGGCAGCCCCACCATGAGCTCCAGACTGTCCATCGGGTGATGCAGGGGTACAAGGCCAGACGGACGGACCGGCAGACCCTGCGCTGGCTGGAGCGGCATCCGGGAGCCGGTGTGCGCCAGGGAGAAAAGGTGCTGGCACGGAAGGTGCTGGCCCTGGAAAAAAGAAGCACCTGCGATACCCGGGAGAACCGGCTGACCCGGGCCATGGTGGATTCCACCATCCGGCGGATGCGGGACTTCCGGGAACGGGTGCAGGCCCTGGGAAGGGATGGAACCGGGGAAGTGACGGAACGGATCGACGGTATGCTGGGGCAGCTGGACTGGCGGGTACGGCGGTCGTTCCTGGGGAACCTGGAGGAAACCGGGGGAGGCACAGGGATGTCCCTGGTGTTTTCCATGGCCCCGGGTTACCGGGAACTGTACAAGTATTATCTGATGCTGGAACGGGGACTGGATGTGACGGGGGATGTGTTCCGGATGTCCGTAAAGGATCTGGCCCAGCTGTATGAATACTGGTGCTTCATCAAACTGAACCGGCTGCTGAAGGAGAAGTATCAGTTGGTTTCCCAGGATATCATCCATACGGAAGGGAGCCGGCTGTTCGTGACTCTGGTGAAGGGGCGGGGCTCCCAGGTGGATTATCTGGATCCTGTTACCGGGGAAGCCATTGCCCTGCGCTACAATCCCGCCAGACGGGATCTGCCTACGGTTCCACAGAAACCGGACAATGTGCTGACCCTGGTGAAGAAAAGCCTGGACAGCGGGGAGATGACCTGTCGGTACGTGTTCGATGCCAAGTACCGGATCGATCCTGCTCTGCCGGGGAGTTACTATTACAACGTAATCGGACATACGCCGGGGCCCAAAGAGGAAGACATCAACACCATGCACCGTTACCGGGACGCCATTGTCTGCGAAGCGGGGGAAGAGGTGTTCCGCCGGACCATGTTCGGGGCCTATGTGCTGTTTCCCTACGGGAATGAGGAAGAGTACCGGCATCACAAATTTTACCGGAGCATAGAAAAAGTGAACATCGGAGGGCTGCCCTTCCTGCCTTCTGCCACGGAGCTGGTGGAGCAGCGGCTGACGGAGCTGGTGGATGACTCCCCGGAAACGGCTCTGGAAGAAACAGTACTGCCGGCGGGCATCGAGGAAAAGCTGGCCAGGGTGGACTGGTCCCGGCGGGATGTGCTGGTGGGGACCATGAAGGATGGACGGCAGCTGGATGCCTGTCTGGAGGGAAGGTTCTACCATATCCCGGCATCCCGGTTGGGAGAGCAGAATCTGCCCATCCGTTATGTGGCTCTTTACCAGTCGAAAAGGATTTTTGGAGATCGGAGCGGAATACGGTATTATGGAGAAGTAATCCGGACGGAACAGGTGAAGCGCCGGGAAATCCGCGAAATCCCCAAAGATTCCGATGAACCGTATTACCGTTTTGCGGTGAAGGAATGGAAAAGGCTGGAACGGCCTATCGGAGTGCGGGAAATGGGACCCAGGGTACAGGTGATGACCAATCTGTTCCTTCTGCTCCACAGCCGGGAGGTGCCGGACCTGCTGATCCGGTCGGAAGAAGAATATCGGCTGTACACAGAACTGCGCCGGCTCACCGGGGACAGATTGGAAGAAACGGATGACGGACCTCTCTGCTGCCGCTGGCAGAACTGCCTCCTGGACGGTCGGGGCGGAAAACTGCGGCTGATCCGGGACGGGAAGATCGTACTGGCGGTGGATAAAGAAAAGTTCCTCCGGCATCCAGGGAGGGTGTTCAGGGGAATAAGGGACAGGGCGCGGTGAAAAGCGGCAGGGCCGCTTTTCTGTCTTACGCCAGGCGTCTCACGTCTCACGCCGATGGAGACCATCTGCCGGGGGCAGATGGTCATGAAGGGAAACGCAGCACCGGGGGCTGCTAACCCACCACCATTGCGCAAGCGCAACGGTCCCCCGCCCTTGAAAAGGGCGGATATACACTCGGGCTGACGCCCCTTGCTTTATGACACGTGGGCTGTGACCCAGTGTCATTATCCGCCTCAAGGGCGGGGGACCAGCCGTTAGGCTGGTGGTGGGTTAGCAGCGTCAGCTGCGTACTCATTCAAAGTAACCCGGTCCCGGGTTACTTCCATAACGACTCACGATGAACGACCAACGATGCACCAAAAGGCCGCCGGATTTTCCGGCGGCCTTTTCATTCGGGAGGAAAACGCCCGGGGCGTTTTCCAACCTAAAGAATTCCATGCAATTTTCCCAGTTTCTGGATCTGGTCCAGAGAATAATGGGTGATCCGGGAAATGGTCTCCATGGGGATCTTTTCTTTCAGCATGGCAACAATGTTGGCTTCCCGTTCTTCCTGGCGGCCTTCTTGTATGCCTTTCTGTATGCCTTTCTGCATACCTTGCAACATACCTTGCCGCATACCTTGCCGTATGTCTTCTTCTTTCTGGCGTCTTTTGAATCCACTTAAAATAATCATATATTCTCGCCTCACTTTATCCATGCTCTTTACCAGATGGACTTCCTGATCCAGGCTTTCCACGAATTTCCCTTTTGCCGCTTTTCCATCCACGTACCGGAGAAAAGCGGCAATCTCAGGATCAGCCGCATTTTCGCTGCCTTTACTGTTCAGGAACATCCTGGTTTCCTCATCTTTTAATTTTACCCTGTTATCTTCCTGACAGCAATGGGTAAATGTGTAAATTGGCAAATTTTGATGGAACGGGTCGAACGTGCAGATAAAGATTACGTAGGACGGGTTCAGTGGTTTTGATCCTTTCCATTAATCTGCCTCCTTATAAAGTTGGTATAGGAATACCCTTCGACATCCAACAGAAAGTTCCTTCACGAGTGGAAAAATCGGGGTATTAACGGCAAGAATCTGCAGGGAATGAATTTTGGAGTGCGGGAAAAGGGAGAAAGGGGATGTTGAAAAGTGGTCATGAGCTGACAGTCACTAGTCTCTAGTCTCTAGCGGCCGGAGGGAACCCACGGGGCGGGTTCCTGGAACGTATAAAAAACGGCGGCCGGGAAGGGCGTGCCTGCGGCTCGCCCCTACGGCGTTGCTGTCGGATGTTGGATAGAACGGTCAGAGAAACGGATTTTTTGACAACCCCGTTTCTGTGATTTCTCGTTGGATCTGTGATACCAACGTGGTAGGGGCTGCCCGCAGGGAAGCCCATCCCGGCCGCCGGTTTTTCATGTTCAAAGGCAGATGCGTGAGCATCTGGCATCCGAAACGACTCACGATGAACGACCAACGATGCACCAAAAGACCGCCGGATTTTTCGGCGGCCTTTTCCAAAGTACAAAAATGCGTTATAATACCCTCATGCTTACAATTTATCGGAATAAAGTTTTATTTATGGTATGAGAAATGAGGGGGATTATGGGCAGTATTGTTTCTTTGACGGTGCTTTTTTGCATTTATGCGGTCAGTGAACTGATCGCCATGAAAACCCGGGCGATCCTTTCCACGGTGCTGGGGATTTCGGTGATCCTGCTGGCAGGGTTCTGGTCGGGGATCCTGCCCCAGACCATCATCAAGGATGCCCAGGTTTCTGGCATCGGCATGGGGGTGGTGGGGATGCTGATCGTCTCCATGGGGACCACCATCGACTTTGCGGAACTGAAGCAGGAATGGAAGGTGGTGGTCACTTCCGTGCTCTGTGTGGTGTTTGCAGTAGCGGCCATTATCCTTTTGGGCGGGTTTGTGATGGATCCCAAGATCGCCATTGCCGGTTCTCCCATTTTTGCCGGAGGCAATGCTGCCACCCTGATCATGCTGGCAGCGGCCAAGGAGAAGGGGCTGGCCTATGTGGGGACCTTCTGTCTGGTGCTCCTGGTGACCCAGAAGTTCTTCGGGATCCCCATTGCTTCAGTGGCCCTCCGGCGCCTGGCCCGGCAGCTGCGGGAAGATGAGGCTTTCGTCCGCCGGCACTGTGAGGAGGCGGAAGCAGCAGCCCAGGCGGCCCAAAAGAAGCCTCTGGCCCTGCCTTCGGTGCTGGACAAGCCTTCGGTGTACCTGGCTAAACTGGGTCTGGTAGCCACCCTGTCCTTCTATGCAGCGAAGCTCACCGGGGGCCATGTCCATTATCTGGTCATGTGCCTGATCCTGGGAACGGTGTTCTTTGCTCTGGGGTTCCTGGACAAGGGAATCCTGGGCAAGACCCAGTCCAGCGGCCTGATCATCTTTTTTGTGACCATCGTGATCTTTTCCAACTTGGGGGCCACCACGCCCCAGCAGGTGCTGTCGGTGCTGCCTCCTCTTTTGTGGTCGGCGGTGCTGGGGGTGGCCGGTCTGTGTGTGGCGGCGGCTCTGTGCAGCCGTCTGTTCCGGATGCCCTTTACCCTTGCGGTGTCCCTGGGGATCACCTGCACCTTCGGGTTCCCCACCACCATGCTGATTTCCCAGGAAGTGTCCACGGCCATGGGGGAAACGGAAGAACAGCGGAAGGCTCTCCTGAACTTCCTGCTGCCCAAGATGCTGGTGGCCGGATTCGTGACAGTGACCATCACTTCCGTGGTGCTGGCAGGCTTTGTGGTGAATATTCTGTAGAAGGAGTGTAGGGATATGGATGGACTGGATCTGCAATTGAAGGAATATATTGAGGGAAAGCGGCTGGAGATGCTGAACCTGTGGGCGAAATTCGTCAACACGGAAAGCGGCCCCAAACAGCTGGACGGGGTGAACCAGGTGGGGGATATCCTCCAGGGGGAACTGGAACAGGCAGGGGCCTTTGTGCGCCGGGTGAAGGTGGAACAGGCCGGGGACCTGATCGTAGGGGACTGGAATCCGGGTTCCCCGGAACCGCCGGTGGTGTTCATGGGCCATATGGATACGGTGTTCCCGGCCGGAGCAGCGGCAAAAAATCCCTTCCGGGTGGATGAAGAGGGCAATGCCCACGGACCCGGGGTGCTGGATATGAAGGCGGGGCTGGTGATCGGCCTTTATGCCCTGAAGGCTCTCCAGTCCATTGGCTGGAACAAAAGACCCATCCGGTTCCTGGGGATCCCGGACGAGGAGACCCTTCACATGTTCTCCAATGCCAAGACCCTGATTGCCCGGGAAGCGGCAGGGGCGGCGGCTGCCCTGAATTTTGAACCGGGGCCGGTGGAGGACAGCCTGGTGATCGGCCGGTACGGGGGCGGGCCTGTATCCATTACGGTCCACGGGGTGGCGGCTCATTCAGGCAGTGCCCCGGAAAAGGGACGGTCGGCTGTGCTGGAAGCGGCTCACAAGATTGTGAAACTGGAGGCTGCCAATGACATTCCCCGGGGGAAACTGATCAACTGCGGAGCTGTGGAAGGAGGCATCGGGGAAAACACCATCCCGGACTACTGCAAGATCCGCATCGGCATCCGGTACCGGAACCAGGCCATCGGGGACGAAATCTTTGCTCTGCTCCGGCAGGTGACGGAGGAATGTACCGTGGAAGGGACCAGCGCGGAACTGGACACCAGCCGGGTAATGGCCTGCATGGAGACCACTGACGGGGTCCTGAAGCTGTACGACCATGTGGCGGCCACCGGGGAAGCACTGGGTCTGGGGAAGATCCGGGGCATCCAGGTGGGCGGCCTGTCCGATGCGGGAATCACCGTGGGCCTGGGAATCCCCACCCTTTGCGGCATGGGGGTGCGGGGCGCCGGGTCCCATACAGATCAGGAATATGCCCAGGTGGAATCCCTGTATGAACGGTGCCTTCTGGCAGCGGCGGCAGTGCGGCGCCTGTGAGGCGGCCATGGACAGGAGAGTCATTGCCAATGTGATCCTGGGGTTCGGCTGCATCGCCCTGGTGCAGCAGGAATTTTTCCTGGGAGCCGGGCTCATCGCCCTCAGCTGTGTGGTAAGGAAGCAGTAGGGCCGGGTCTGATGTCTCACCCCGGGATGTTGACCGGTCGTGGTATAATACGAATGTATCATAAAATATTACATTTCAAAGGAGACGTATGAAATGAAAGTTTTGCTCTTTAATGGCAGCCGTCGGGAAAAGGGCTGCACCTATACCGCTCTTTCCCTTGTTGCCAAAGAACTGGAAAAGGCCGGGATCCATACGGAAATCATCTATGTGGGTCTGAATGCAGTGAACGGGAAACTGGACGACCTGGTGAAGGAAGCCGCGGCCAAGGCCAAAGAGGCAGATGGCTTCGTATTCGGTTCCCCTGTGTACTATGCTTCTCCCACCGGGGAAATCCAGGTGTTCCTGGACCGGTTTGCCGGGGTGGCCGGAACTGACCTGCGGCACAAACCGGCTGCGGCCATTGCTTCTGCCCGGAGAGCCGGCACCAGCACCACCCTGGATGTGCTGAACAAGTACCTGATGTACAACGAAATGCCGGTGGTGTCTTCCAACTACTGGAACATGGTCCACGGGAACACGCCGGAAGAAGTGCTCCAGGACAAAGAAGGGGTCCAGATCATGGAAACCCTGGGCAAGAACATGGCCTGGCTGCTGAAGTGCCTGGAAGCAGGGAAAAAAGCAGGAGTGGAAGAACCGGCCAAACCGGCGAAAGTGATGACGAATTTTATCAGGTAAGAAAAAATGAGGCCACTGTACGTTCTGTACAGTGGCCTCATTTTTTGTCAGCGGTCAATGGTCAATTGTCAATGGCCGAAGGAAGAAACCCGCGGTTGGCGGGTTTCTTTGACAAGAGACGCAGCCTTTGGCTGCTAACCCACCACCAGCCTGGCGGCTGGTCCCCCGCCCTTGAAAAGGGCGGATATAGAGAGACGGGTTGGTGTCCTATTGCCTTGTGATACCCGGGCTGTGCCCGGTATCACTATCCGCCCTTTACAAGGGCGGGGGTATCCATGCGCAGCATGGGTGGTGGGTTAGCAGCGGCAGCGGCGTTTTCCTTCAAAAAAATTGCCTGCAATTTTTTCTTTCGGTGGCTGACCGTTGACCGCTGACTGCTGACAGGGGCTGCTTCGGCAGCCCCTATCTTTTACTGGAAAAAACCAGCCCGCTCAGGGTCAGCAGGGTCCCTGCCACTGCCAGAGGGGTGATGGTTTCGTGGAGAATCAGAGCGGAGAGGATTACGGTGACTACCGGGGCCAGGTAGATGAATACGCTGGTCTTTACGGCTCCCAAAAGCTTCACTGCTCCGTTCCAGGTAACGAAGCAGATGGCGGAGGCTCCCAATCCCAGAAACAGCAGGTTCCCCAGCCACACCGGATTGCAAAGGCGTTCCAGGTCCAGCCGGAAGGGAAGGACCCCCAGGGCGGGGATCATGAACAGGATCCCGTAGGCGAACACCCGCCGGGTGGTCAGGATGGTGTTCCATCCCCAGCTGCTGATTTTTTTCACCAGATTGGAGTAAAAGGACCAGACCACTGCTGCCAAAACCGACAGGAGATCTCCCACCGGGCTGAAATGGAGGCTGGTGCCGTTGAAACTGATCAGGCAGATCCCGGCCATGGACACCAGGAATCCGATGAAGAAGTTCCGGCGGATGGGCTCCCGCTGCTTCATGAACAGGTGGTTCACCAGGGCGGTGAAAAAAGGGGCCACGCAGATGATCACCCCCACATTGGAGGCCATGGTATAGGTAAGGGCGATGTTTTCCAGCAAATAATAGAGGCAGATGCCGCAGAGCCCGGCGGCGGCCAGGGTCTTTTCCTGGTCGAAGGTCCGTTTGGGCAGCTTGTGGGGACACAGCACAAAAAGGAACACCAGCCCCAGCACAAACCGGAAGAACAAAATCTCCAGGGGAGTGAAGCCGGTAAGCAGGACTTTGGTGGATACGAAAGTGGTGCCCCAGATGATGACGGTGAACAGGGCCAGGAGACGGCCCCGGGTTTCTGTATTCTGCAAGGTGATGACTCCTTTAAGGTTGTTTAGGTTGATTGACTGGCTGTTTCCTATTATACAGGAGAACCGTCCGGCTGTCTCAAAAAATTCAGTATTTTTCCCAAAAAACGGGAATCAGAAAAAATATAAAAAAAGTTGCAAAAAGTGCTTGACGATTTCCCTTCTATGCCGTATAATCATTCTTGTGTTCGGGGCGTAGCGCAGTTTGGTAGCGCGCTTCCTTGGGGTGGAAGAGGTCGTGAGTTCGAATCTCGCCGCTCCGACCATTTAATTGAACGGAACGCCACAAAGGTCAGCTTTGTGGCGTTTTTTCATATGCAAAAGAACCGGGATGGTCCGTGACCGGTCCCGGCTGCCCATGGTATAATGTACAATGGAAGAATCTGGACCATCTGTAATTGAGGATTGGAGGAATACCTTGCATGTCTGAGCTGCAGGAGAAGATTGCCAAACGAAGAACCTTTGCCATTATTTCCCACCCGGATGCCGGGAAGACCACACTGACGGAAAAACTGCTGCTGTACGGAGGGGCCATCCATCTGGCCGGTTCCGTCAAATCCCGGAAGGCCAACAAGCATGCGGTGTCCGACTGGATGGAAATCGAAAAGCAGAGAGGGATTTCCGTAACCTCTTCGGTACTCCAGTTCGATTATGACGGGTACCGGGTGAATATCCTGGATACCCCCGGGCACCAGGACTTTTCGGAAGACACCTACCGGACCCTGATCGCCGCCGACAGCGCGGTGATGCTCATCGACGCGGCCAAAGGGGTGGAACCCCAGACCAAGAAGCTGTTCTGGGTGTGCCACCGGCGGAAGCTGCCCATCTTCACCTTTGTGAACAAACTGGACCGGTACGGCCGGGCCCCCATGGACCTGATGGACGAAATCGAAAAGGTGCTCCACATCAACGCCTATCCCATCAACTGGCCCATCGGCACCGACGGCCATTACATCGGGGTATACGACCGGCTGAAGAAGCAGGTGGAACTGTTCGACAACGACAGCAGCCACGGGTCCAAGATCCTGAAGAGCACCACCGGCAGCCTGGATGATCCTGCCATCAAGGAAGCCATCGGGGAAGCCAATCTCCAGAATCTGATGGACGATATCGAATTGCTGGATATGGCCGGGGATGAATTCGATCTGGCCAAAGTGGATGCCGGGGAACTGACGCCCATGTTCTTCGGGTCCGCCATGACCAACTTCGGGGTACGGAGCTTCCTGGAAAAATTCCTGGAACTGTCTCCGGAACCCCAGCCCCGGAAACTGAAGGACGGGGGCGTGGTGAATCCCACCGACGAGGACTTCACCGCTTTCATCTTCAAGATCCAGGCCAACATGAACCCGGCCCACCGGGACCGGATTTCCTTTATGCGGATCTGCTCCGGGGTGTTCGAAAAGGGCATGACCGTATGGCATGTCCAGGGACAGAAACCGGTGAAACTGGCCCAGCCCCAGCAGTTCATGGCCCAGGAACGGACCACTGTGGAAAAGGCCTACCCGGGGGATATCATCGGGGTGTTCGACCCGGGGATCTTCACCATCGGAGATACCCTGTGCAATGAGAAGCACCCGGTGCAGTTCGAGGATTTCCCCATTTTCCCGCCGGAAATCTTCGCCAAGGTCCAGCCCAAGGATTCCATGAAACGGAAGCAGTTTGAAAAGGGCATTGTCCAGCTGGCCCAGGAAGGGGCCATCCAGGTGTTCAAGCAGAAGGACATCGGGATGGAAAGCTTCGTGGTAGGCGTGGTGGGCGTGCTGCAGCTGGAAGTACTGGAATACCGGCTGCTGAACGAATACAATGCCAAGCTGGTGCTGGAACAGCTGCCTTATTCCGTGGCCCGGTGGGTCTATGCGGATGATCCGGAACTGATCCGGAACATCAAGGGCCTGGACAACGGGATGCTGGTGTACGACAAGCTGGGACGGCCGGTGGTGCTGGTATCCAATGAATGGAACCTGAACTGGATCCTGGAACGGAATCCGGGGATCAACTTCACCCAGGTCCCCAGCGAGGCACGGGCGATTTAAGGAGAAAAGGAAGGAACCTGCCTGAAGCAGGTTCCCGTGAAGGGAAACGCAGCCGGGGGCTGCTAACCCACCACCAGCCTGGGGGCTGGTCCCCCGCCCTTGAAAAGGGCGGATATAGAAGAGTGAAAGTAACGGCTGGTCCCCCGCCCTTGAAAAGGGCGGATATAGAAGAGCGAAAGTAACGGCTGGTTCCCCGCCCCTTTCAGGGGACGGACAGCCCTTCGGGCAACAGCGAAGGATGTGTTCCCCTGAAAGGGGGAAAGGACCCGCATTAGCGGGTAGGGGGTTTCCCCAGAGGGGACAGGTGAGGAGTGGACTTATGGACAACAAGAAACCTGCTGTGGATATCCTGGGAGTGCCGGTGACTCCTTTTTCCATGGCGGAAGCAGTGGCGTGGCTTATGGAACGGGTGGACCGGGATCTGCCCACCCAGGTGGTCACCGCCAATGCGGAAATCATCATGATGGCCCAGCAGATGCCGGCCTACAAGGCCCTGCTGGACAAAACGGACCTGATCCTGGCGGACGGGGCCGGCACCGTGTGGGCCGGACGGACCCTGGGGAACCAGGTGCCGGAACGGGTGGCTGGTTTCGACCTGTTCCTGGAGCTTTTGAAGGACGGGGCCCGAAGAGGCACGAAATTCTTCCTGTTCGGGGCGGCTCCGGGAATTGCGGAAGCAGCGGCCGCCAAGGCGGCGGAAATCGCCCCGGGGGTGCAGATCGTGGGCACCCGGAACGGCTACTTCACCAAAGCCGATGAACCGGACATCATCCGGCAGATCAACGCAAGCGGAGCCCAGGTGCTGTTCGCGGCCCTGGGGGCTCCCAAGCAGGAATTCTGGCTGGAAGAACACCGGGATGCCCTGAAGCCTGCCCTGCGGGTGGGCCTGGGAGGCAGTTTCGACGTGCTGGCCGGAAAAATGGAACGGGCGCCCAAATGGATGCAGGAAGCTTCCCTGGAATGGCTGTTCCGGCTGTACAAGCAGCCCAGCCGCCTGGGACGGATGATGGCCCTGCCGAAATTCGTGGTGAAGGTACTGGAAGCCAAACACGGCCGGAAATAACAGGGCCTGGACTCCACCGTTTTTTGCCGTACAGATTTGGACAAAGAAACTGAGATAAGGTATAATAAAATGATGGGTGGAGGTGAAGATGTGACCAAATACAAATACCATATAGTAAAGGAAGGCTATCCCTTTATCGGGACCATGCTGGCCGTGACCATCCTGGCCGGTTACGTGGCCGGCCCGGTTTTTGCAGTACCCCCGGCGGTCCTGATGATTTATTTTGGCTACTTCTTCCGGAACCGGGTGCTGGATGTGAAGCAGGATCCTGATATCCTGTATTCTCCGGCGGACGGTACGGTGATGGGGGTAGAGGAGTTTTTCGATAAAGAATATCTCAACGAACCGGCCAAGAAAGTGACCATTTTCCTGTCCGTGTTCAATGTGCATACCAACCGGGCTCCCATGACGGGGCTGGTGAAGTACATGCGCTACACCTGTGGGGGGTACGAACCGGCTTTCAAGGATTCGGCACCCATTGTGAACGAACGGATGGCCATCGGCCTGGACAACGGCACCAACCGGATCCTGGTGATCCAGATTGCCGGGATCCTGGCCCGGCGAATCGTTTCCTGGACCAGCCTGGGCAGCCGGCTGAAACAGGGTGACTGCTACGGCATGATCAAGTTCGGTTCCTGTACGGAACTGGTGGTTCCCCGTTCTGTGGAGATCCTGGTCCGGAAAGGGGACAAGGTGCAGGGCGGTATCAGTATCATCGGGAGGCAGAAAGCAGAATGAACTACAAACGCATGGTCCCCAACAGCATCAGCGGCCTGAGCCAGATGCTGGGACTGATTTCCATTTATCTGTCCATGGAAAAGGATTTTTCCCTGGCAGCCATCTTCATTATCCTGGCCATCCTGGCCGATTCCTGTGACGGCCGTGCCGCCCGGGCTCTGGGGGTCAGCGGACCTTTCGGGGTGGAGATGGATTCTCTCTGTGACGTGTGTTCCTTCGGCATGGCACCTTCGGTGCTGATCTATACCTATTCTCTCCATGAACTGGGGGTGGCGGGGATGATCATCTCCGGTCTTTTTGCCTTCGGGGCGGCCATGCGGCTGGCCCGGTTCAACGTGAATGTCAGCGATATCCACGGATACTTCCAGGGGATGCCGGCGCCGGCGGGAGCCTGCGTCATCGTCACCTTCGTGCTGGGAGGCATGCAGATCGGCCCGGTGCTCACCTCCATCCTGACGGTGGCTGTGGCCTGCCTGATGTACAGTGATGTAAAGTATCCGGATTTCAAGGGCCATGGGAATCCCCTGTTCCGGGTGCCGGTGATCATTTCTTTCATCCTGGGGGCTCTGGTGCTGTACAGCGATCTGAAGGCCTGGCCTTTTGTGATCATGTTCACCTATACCCTGTGCGGGGTGCTCAATGCTGTGTATGTGAAAGTGACGGGGAAACAGGCCGTCTTTAAGTAAGAGGAGGAAACAAGAGGTTTTATGAGCACGTATTTTGACATCATCATGGTTCCCCTCCAAGTGCTGATCGTCTTTTTCACCATCTATTATTTTGTGATTTCCCTTTTTGGCATTTTGCCCCGGAAAAAAGAAAAGAAGATCCTGACGCCCAAAACCACCTTTGCCGTGATCGTGGCCGCCCACAACGAAGAAAAAGTCATCGGGGAGCTGGTGGAGAACCTCCATATGCTCCGGTATCCCGACGAACTGTATGACATTTTCGTCATCGCCGACAACTGCAAGGACCATACGGCGGATGTGGCCCGGAAAGCCGGGGCCATTGTGTACGAACGGTTCAATCAGGAGGAAGTGGGGAAGGGGTTCGCCCTGGAATGGATGTTCCGGCAGCTGTTTGCCCTGGACAGACAGTATGATGCGGTGGCCATTTTCGACGCGGACAACCTGGTGCACCCGGACTTCCTGAAGGAAATGAACAACCGGTTCTGCAAAGGGGAACGGCTGATCCAGGGGTATCTGGACGTGAAGAACCCCAACGACAGCTGGGTCAGCGGCACCTTCGCCATCAACTTCTGGATCGTGAACCATGTATGGCACCTGGCCAAGTATACCATCGGGCTCTCCAGCGTGTTCGGGGGCACCGGCATGGTGATTGCCACGGAAGTGCTGAAAAAGTACGGGTGGAAAGCCACCTGCCTGACGGAAGACATGGAATTCACCATGAAGTGCCTGCTGGAAGGGATCCCCACCACCTGGTGCCAGGATGCCATCATCTACGACGAAAAGCCCCAGACCTTCAAGGCTTCCTGGAACCAGCGGAAGCGGTGGGCCCAGGGCCAGTTCGATGTGGCAGGCCGGTACATGGGGAAGCTGCTGAAGGAAGGGCTCCGGAAGCGGGACATTGTGATCCTGGATGGGGTCATCGACGTGTTCCAGCCCTATTTCATGCTGATCTCCACCTTCTTCGTGCTCTGCAGCACCATCTACAACTTTGTGCCCTTCTACACCAATGTGCTCTATGCCCTGCTGCCTTACCATGTGTGGCAGGTGATCGGGGTGGCCCAGTACGTGATCCCGGCCATTATCCTGTTCAAGATCAACGCGGCCCCCAAGTCCTGGTTCTACACCCTGTTCTATCCGCTGCTGCTCTACAGCTGGGTGCCCATTACCATTTTGGGCTTCCTGCACCGGCACGAACACGTGTGGAGTCACACCATCCACACCCGGAGCATCAGCTTCAACGATGTGCTGGTGCCGGAAAGTGCAGAAACCGGACCGAAGCAGATCGTACTGCCGAAAGAGAAAAGATAAGGATTGTCAGCTGACCGTTGACGGGGCTGTTGCCTATGCAACAGCCCCTTTTTCCTTGACAAAATCTTCTTCACTTGCTATAGTGAAGACATCAACAGAATAGTTCCGGTAGGCAAGGCTCCTACAGGGATATGGACTGCTGCCGCAACAGGATGGAGACATCCCGCGTAGGTCTGAACAGGCTGCGTCAAACAAGAAGGCGCCGCATAATGCAGTTTCACCGCCCTGTAGAGTTAAAGCTCGTACGGTGGCAGTGAAAGCGGCTGGCAGCTGTTTCCACTGAAGTGTGTTTTGCATTTGTGCCGTTCGGGTTTCCCCCGGACGGCTTTTCTGTTATGTGAATCTGAGTCCTGGAAAGGTGGTGGCAAAGCATGGACGGTGCTGGTGGAGGCAGTCATCCTCACGGTTTGGGCAGCGGAATTTTCACAGACTGGCAGTGCCGGTCCGGTTTTGCTGCGCGTTTCTGAGCTGACGGCCTCTTAAAGAGGGGGAACGGCCCCCGGATTTCTTTAGGAGGAGAACATGAAAAAAGAAAATATGGACAAAAAATTCCAGCTGGCGGCCCATGAAGCCCAGGCCCGGCTCCTGGAAGCGGCTGCCCTGGAGGGGAAAGAAGCCATGGCCCGGTACGGTACCGGGGCTTCCGGTCTGACGGAAGAACAGGCAGAGGCCTCCCGGGACAAATACGGAGCCAACAAGGTGACCCGGGAAAAGAAGAAGAGCGTGGCCGCCCGTCTGGTGGAAGCTTTTGTGAATCCCTTTACGGTGATCCTGTTTGTGCTGGCGGGGGTGTCCACGGTAACGGACATCATCCTGCCCCTGCGTTCCGGGAACATGGACGATTTCAACCCGGTGACGGTATGCATCATCCTGACTTTGCTGCTGATCTCCGGCGTACTCCGGTTCGTCCAGGAAACCCGCAGCGGGGATGCGGCAGCGAAACTTTTGGAACTGATCACCACCACCTGCACGGTGATCCGGGACGGGGGCAAAAAGAAGGAAATTCCCCTCCAGGACGTGACGGTGGGGGACCTGGTGTGGCTGTCCACTGGTGATATGGTACCGGCGGATCTGCGGATCCTGGATGCCAAGGACCTGTTTGTGAGCCAGGCTTCCCTGACCGGGGAAAGCGCCCCTCAGGAGAAGGTCCCTTATAAAGTGGATGCCAGCGGGGACAAAGCGGTGACGGAACTGTCCAACCTGGCTTTTATGGGCACCAATGTGATTTCCGGTTCCGCCACCGGCCTGGTGCTGGGCATCGGGGACCACACCCTGTTCGGCAGCATGGCCAGCTCCATGGCCCAGGAGGCTCCGGAAACCAACTTCACCAAAGGGGTGAACTCGGTATCCTGGGTACTGATCCGGTTCATGATGGCCATGGTGCCCCTGGTATTTTTCATCAACGGATTTACCAAAGGGGACTGGGTGTCCGCCTTCCTGTTCGCCATTTCTGTGGCGGTGGGGCTGACGCCGGAAATGCTCCCCATGATCGTTACCACCTGCCTGGCCAAAGGGGCTGTTTCCATGTCGGAAAAAAAGACGGTGGTGAAGAGCCTGAACTCCATCCAGAGCTTTGGGGCCATGGACGTGCTGTGTACGGACAAGACCGGTACCCTGACCCAGGACAAGGTGGCTCTGGAATACCATCTGGATCCCAACGGTCAGTCCAGTCAGCGGGTGCTCCGGTATGCTTACCTGAACAGCTATTTCCAGACCGGGTACAAGAATTTTATGGACCGGGCCATTATTGAAAAAACGGAAGAAGAGGAAAAGGCAGACCCCAAGCTGGTGGATCTGTCGGAGAATTACCGGAAAGTGGACGAGGTGCCTTTTGATTTTGCCCGGCGGAGACTGTCTGTGGTGGTCATCGATCCCAAAAACCGGACCCAGATGATCACCAAAGGGGCGGTGGAAGAAATGCTGGCCATCTGCAGCCAGGTGGAACAGCCGGAAGGGACGGTGGAACTCACCGATGCCCTGCGGAGGAAAATCCGCCAGGTAGCGGACCGGCTGAATGAAGAGGGGATGCGGGTGATCGCCCTGGCCCGGAAAATCAATCCTTCCCCGGTAGGGGCTTTCGGGTCCAAGGATGAACGGGACATGGTGCTCATGGGGTACCTGGCCTTCCTGGATCCGCCCAAGGAAAGCGCCGGTCAGGCCATCCAGGCTCTGAAGGACCATGGGGTCACCACCAAGGTGCTTACCGGGGACAACGAAAAGACCACCCGGTGCATCTGCCGTCAGGTGGGGCTGCCGGTGGAACACATCCTTTTGGGCAGCGACCTGGAAAAAATGGATGACGGACAGTTGGCAGCAGAAGTGGAAGGGACCACCGTGTTCGCCAAGCTGTCTCCGGACCAGAAGGCCCGGGTGGTGGGCGCTCTCCAGGCCAAAGGCCATACGGTGGGGTTCATGGGAGACGGGATCAACGATGCCCCGGCCCTCAAGATGGCGGATATCGGGATTTCCGTGGACAGTGCCGTGGATATCGCCAAGGAAAGTGCGGATATCATCCTGCTGGAAAAGAGCCTGATGGTGCTGGAAGAAGGGATCGTGGAAGGCCGGAAAACCTATGCCAACATGATCAAATACATCAAGATGACTGCCTCTTCCAACTTCGGGAACATGTTCTCGGTGCTGGCGGCCAGCGCTCTGCTGCCGTTTTTGCCCATGAGCAGTCTCCAGCTGCTGATCTTGAACCTGCTGTACGAAATTTCCTGCATTGCCATTCCCTGGGACAATGTGGACGAGGATTATCTGAAGGTGCCCCGGAACTGGGATGCTTCCAGCATCGGCAGCTTCATGCTGTGGCTGGGGCCTACCAGCTCGGTGTTCGACTGGATCACCTATCTGGTGCTGTATTTCGTGATCTGTCCTCAGATGCTTTCTGGCGGGGTTACCTACAACCACATTGCCGCCGATGCGGTGGTGGGCCAGGGAGTCTTTGCCGGCATGAACCTGCGGGATGCCTATGAGGCCCTGTTCCAGGCCGGGTGGTTCGTGGAATCCATGTGGACCCAGACTCTGGTGATCCACATGCTCCGGACGCCCAAACTGCCTTTTGTCCAGAGCCATGCGTCGGCGCTTCTGACCGCCATGACCGGCAGCGGCATTGCCCTGTGCACCCTGCTGCCCTTTACCGGGGCCCTGGGAAGGGATCTGGGATTCCTTCCCCTGCCAGGGATGTATTTCGGGTTCCTGGCGCTGGTGGTGGCCGGATATATGCTGCTGACCACCAGCATCAAGAAGGCCTACATCCGGCATTACGGGAGTTTGCTGTGACAGGGAAAAGTGAAGAGGGAAGAGTGAAGAGGGAAGAGCAGGATCGGTGTGGGAGCGGCGAATCCATTGGGATTCCGTAATCGGCTGATGGAAGGAATCTGCGGCCGCAGATTCCGTTGAAGGGAAACGCTGCCCTGCGGCAGCTAACCCACCACCAGCCTTGCGGCTGGTCCCCCGCCCTTGAAAAGGGCGGATATACGCTCGGGCTGGTGCCCATCGTTTTTTGTGGGTACAAGGGCGTAAGGCCCGCGTATCCACTATCCGCCCTTTGCAAGGGCGGGGGACCGTTGCGCCTGCGCAATGGTGGTGGGTTAGCAGCGCCAGCTGCGTTTCCCTTCAGGGAACCCGCTGAGAGCGGGTTCCTTCCAAAATGACGAACGATAAACGATCTTACCCGAAAGGAGCGATTGCCATGATGAATCTGATGAACGTGGAACCGGTATTCTGGATCGGAATAGGAGCCGTGGCGGCGGTAATCTGCCTGATGCAGGCAGTCTGCTGGACCCGGGAACCGAAGATGCGGAAGAATGGATGAAAAGGGGGCTGCTGCGTGCAACACACTCCTTTTTTACGTTAACTCCCATTCCCCCCTGCTCCTTGTTATGCTACAATAAACCGGTATGCAGGTCAGCTGACTTGACAATATAACGGGGAGAGAGAACAAGATGGAGTATACGGAATCAGAGAATCTGGAGACGGCAGAGGAGGAGAACGGGAACCTGGAAGTCCGCCGGCTTACTTTTACAGAAGCGGTGATGCTGGTGGTGGGGGCCACCATCGGATCCGGGGTGCTGGGCCTGGCCTATGCCAGCCGGAAGGCAGGGTGGCCGGTGCTGCTCACCTGGCTTCTGGCAGCCGGGTTCCTTTCGGTGGCGTCCATGCTCTATGTGGCGGAAACAGCCCTGCGCACCCGGCGGCCTTTGCAGCTGTCCGGACTGGCAGAAAAATATGTGGGAAAGGCCGGATCCTGGCTGATCTTCTTTTCTGTGGGAGCTACCAGTTTCTGCAGCCTGATCGCCTATATCACTGGCTGCGGAAAGATTCTCAGCACCTTCCTGGGGCTGCCCCTGGAAGAAGCCAGCCTGCTGTTTTCCATCGGGGCAACCGCCGTGGTCTGGCTGGGCCTGAAAGTTACCGGGGCGGCGGAAAAGTTCCTGGGGCTGGGGATGATCCTAATGCTGGTTCTCCTGGTGGGGGCGTCCTTCCTCCGGGCCCGGGTGCCTCTGGATGAAATCCTCTATGCCCATTGGACCTGGGGTATCCCGGTGTTCAATATTGCCGTGTTCTGTTATGCGGTCCAGTACATTGTGCCGGAACTGGCCCGGGGCTTCCGGGACCGTCCGGAAAAGCTGGTGCCGGCCATCCTGGGAGGCACGGGGATCTCTTTCCTGATCCTGGCCCTGGTGCCCCTGGCGGTGTTTTTGATGCTGCCAGGGAAGGAAATCACGGAAGTGGCGTCTCTTTCCTGGGGCAGGGCCCTGGAGAATCCGCTTTTCTATTTGTTGGTGAATTTCTTTGCCTTCTGTGCCATGCTTACCTCCTTCTGGGCCATTGCTGAAAGCTTCCTTACCAACTGCATCGAGCGGCTGGGGTTCCGGTCGGAACGGGATATCCGGAGCCGGGCCCTGTGTCTGGCTTTTATTGTGATTCCGCCCATTTTCCTGGCCAGCAGCGGTTTGGTGGGCTTTGTCAGCGCCATTTTCAGCGCCGGCACCTTCGGGGGCATCATCATGTCCGTGCTGCCGGTATTCATGCTCCGGAGCGCCCGGAAAAAAGGAGACCAGGAACCCTGCTGGCAGTGCGGCTGGCTGGCCGCCCGACCCATCCAGGAACTGGTCCTTGTGGTGTTCCTGGCCTCCGGTGTTTACGCCCTGCTGAGCATGGCAGGGATGCTGCCCAAGGGGTGGTGAAAAAAGGGGTGTGTGAAAAAAATCACACACCCCCGTTCGCGGGCCGCGACCAAAAAAAGGACTGTTGCGTGAGCAACAGTCCTTTTTTCATTCAATTCCTGTTTTTTTCTCCCACCAGTTCTCCCACGCTGTCTTCCTGCTGTCCTTCCTCGTCTTTTCCTACACAGTAGGAGGCGAAAAGGGAGCCGGACACGTTGTGCCATACGGAGAAAATGGCACCGGCGATGCCGCCGGCGGCGGTAAAGTACATCAGAGCCAGGGTGGAGGCCAGGCCGGAATTCTGCATGCCCACTTCAATGGTCATGGCCCGGCACTGGGCTTTGTCCAGCCCGAACCGGCGGGCGAAGAATCCGCCCAGCACCATGCCGCACAGATTGTGGAGAATTACCACACAGAGGATCACCAGTCCGTTGTCCACAATGGCCCGGCCGGACATGGACACCACGCAGCCTACGGTGAGGATCACCACCAGGGCGGACAGCATGGGCATCACCCGGATTACCCGGCTGACCTGCCGGGGGAAGAAATAATTCATCCCGATGCCCAGGACGAGGGGCAGCAGCACCATTTTCACAATGGAAACCATCATGGACACAAAGTTGATATCCACCCAGGTGCCTGCAATGAACCACACCAGGAAGGGGGTCACAAAGGGGGCCAGCAGGGTGTTCACCATGGTCATGGAAACCGACAGGGCCACATCTGCATGGGCAATGTAGGAAATCACATTGGAAGCGGTGCCTCCCGGGCAGCAGCCCACCAGCACTACCCCGATGGCAATGGCCTCAGGAAGGCGGAACAGGTGGATCAGCCCGAAAGCCACGGCGGGCATAATGGTGAATTGGAGCAGGGTCCCGATGGCCACGTTTTTTGGCTGGCGGAACACGTTGCGGAAGTCATCCGGGGTCAGGCTCATGCCCATGCCGAACATGATGATGCCCAGAAAGGTGGGAATCTGGGGGGCCATAGGCTTCATGAGCCCTGGCTCCAGGATCCCCAAAAATCCGATGAGCACCACTCCCACGGACATGTACCGGGTGCAGAAACGTACGATTCCATCCACCATCCGGTCAGCCCTCCAGCACTACATTGTCGATGAGCCGGGTGGTCCCGAACTTCACCGCCACGGCCAGCAGCACACGGCCGGCAATGGGGCCGGTGACTTCCGTCAGTCCGGGCATGCCGTAGAGTTCCACATAGTCGATGTTGCTCATGGGTTCGGCCTTGATTTCAGCAGTTACCTGATCCACCAGCTTCCGGGGATCCCGCTCACCGGCAGCAAAGGCCTCTTTGGCGTGTTTCAGGCTCCGGGAAAGGACCAGCGCCGCCTTCCGTTCTTCCGGAGACAGGTACACATTCCGGGAACTTTTGGCCAGTCCGTCAGATTCCCGAACGATAGGCATAATACGAAGTTCAACATTCATAAACAAGTCTTCCACCATCCGGCGAAGGACTTCCGTCTGCTGGGCGTCTTTCAGCCCGAAATAGGCCCGGTCGGCCTGAGAAAGATTAAACAGCTTGGTGCATACCGTTGCCACACCCCGGAAATGGATGGGGCGTGTGCGGCCGCAAAGAACCTTGGTGATATTGCCCGTCACTTCCACCCAGGTCATATCCTGGTGGGGATACATTTCAGCCGGCGAAGGAGCAAAGATGGCCGTGGCACCGGCGGCTTCCGCGACTTTTTCGTCTGCGGCCAGCTTCCGGGGATAGGCATCATAGTCTTCGTTGGGGCCGAACTGGGTGGGGTTTACAAAGTCGCTGACGATGACCACGTCATTTTCTTTGGCAGCGGCTTTGATCAGGGAGGCATGGCCTTCGTGGAGGGCACCCATGGTGGGCACCAGACCGATGGTTTTGCCTTCTTTTTTCACAGTGCGGACAAAGTCCTTCAGATCTTTTACGGTACGGAACAGTTGCATAATGACAACACCTTTCGGTGAAAGTCCTGGAATATCCAGTACCCATAAGAGAGAGGGGCACCTTGCCGTCCCAGTCTTTCGATATGTTTTTGGTTCCGGTTCCGAAAGGATCCTGACCATGGGGATCATGGCCTGCGCGCGGTCCAGTAACGGATAACCATATATTGGATGGAACCCTAAATTTATCTCCTGCCAGAAGCTCCATCATTCGGGTAACTATTATACCCGAAATAAAAGAATTGTCAAGACAATAAGAAAAAAGTTAACGAAAAGGGGGCTGCTGAGGCAGCACACTCCCTTTGTATACATAATAATCCTACAAATTCAGTAAACATCGTAACAATTTTCTCGTTTTCGAGATAATTATTTGTGAACTATTTGTGAACCGATTTACACAAACCGTATTTTGCGTATAATCGTAATTGTTCGAAGTAATACGAACAGTATTTCCAAAACAAGCTATAACGATTGCAAATCAAATGAAAGCAGGGATGGCTATGATGATCAAACTCGAGCACGTCAACAAATACTTTGGCACCAACCATGTATTGAAAGACGTCAACCTGGAAGTGAAAGAAGGGGAAAAACTGGTAATCATCGGGCCATCTGGTTCAGGGAAATCCACCACAGTTCGGTGCATGAACTTCCTGGAGGAACCTACCGACGGGCATGTGTACATCAATGGTACAGAACTCACCCACAAGAACCGGACCCAGATCATCCGGGACAACATGTCCATGGTATTCCAGCAGTTCAACCTGTATCCGCACATGACGGTACTCCAGAATCTGACCCTGGCCCCCATGAAGCTCCGGCACAAGAGCAAAGAGGATGCGGAAAAAACCGCTTACCATTATCTGGAAGTGGTGGGACTTCGGCACAAAGCCAATGTGTATCCCACCACCTTATCCGGCGGGCAGCAGCAGCGGATCGCCATTGCCCGGGCCCTGTGCGACGAAAGCAAGATCATCCTGTTCGATGAACCCACCTCGGCCCTGGATCCGGAAACCATCCAGGAAGTGCTGGACGTGATGATCAAGCTGGCCAAGGAAGGGAACATCACCATGGTGGTGGTGACCCACGAAATGGGCTTTGCCCGGCAGGTGGCCGACCGGATCATTTTCATGGAAGACGGCCGGATCATCGACGAAGGCACACCGGACCACTTCTTCGTGAACCCCACCAATGAACGGGTGAAGAAGTTCTTAAGCAAGATTATCCGCTGATTACCACCTGGCGATAATCATAGAGCAGCAAGGAAGCATTTGAAGGAGGTTTTATCATGAAAAGTTTGGGCAAGCTGAGAAAGATCTTTGCAGTAGGGGTCACCGTACTTATGGCCGTATCGCTGTTTGCAGGGTGCGGGGACGAGAAGAAAAGCGCTGACAGTGGTAAATCCTCCAATGTAACGGAAGACATCGCCGCCATCAAGAAACGCGGGGTCCTGCGGGTAGGCGTCAAGAACGTCACCAAGGGCTTCGGGTATCAGGATCCGGCCACCGGGAAATTTACCGGGCTGGAAGTTGACCTGAGTGCAGAACTGGCCAAGAAACTGGGAGTGGAAGTGGAATACACGCCGGTAACGGCAGCCACCCGTACCGCTCTTCTGGATTCCGGAGACATCGATATGGTTGCCGCAACCTTCACCATCACTCCGGAACGGAAAAAGAGCTGGGATTTCACCACTCCCTACTATACAGACCATGTTGGGGTGCTGGTGGAAAAAGCCAGCAACATCAACAGCCTGGCTGACCTGAAAGGGAAAGTGGTAGGGGTATCCTCCGGATCCACCTCCGCCAGAGCCCTGGTGGAAGCCATGATCAAGGCCAAAGTCATCGATGGGGACGGTTTCGATCCCAAGAGCTTCGATGCAGCCACCTGGAACAAGGGGGTAAGCTTCAAACAATACGCCGATTATCCGGCCATTTCCACAGCCCTGACTTCCGGCGAAGTATCCGCCTTCTGCGTGGATAAATCCATCCTGGCCATCTACCACACCGACGACAGGACCTTCATCAAGGAAGAATTCGCGCCTCAGGAATACGGCCTGGCCACCAAGAAGGGCTCCGGCATGAGCAAGTTCTGTGAAGAAGCTGTCCAGGGGTGGCTGAAAGACGGCACCATCAAGAAACTGGAAGCCAAATACAACCTGGATAAATAACGTGAGAAAGTAAATGCAAGGTGGGAAGCGGCAATCCTCCAATTTCGCGGGATTGCCCTTCTCTTTCAACAGGAGGCAATGATTATGGGCGGTTTATTTTCAGAAAAAGCATGGGAAGTGGTCCTGACCCACAAGGCCAGCTTCCTCCAGGGACTGGGGGTGACGGTGGAAAGTGCCCTGGGGGGCATTGTAATCGCCACCGTACTGGGCATCCTGCTGGGGCTCATGGGTGTGAGCACCAGACGGCTTCCCAAAACCATCAACCGGATCTACGTGGAAGCCATCCAGAATACACCGCTCATCCTGCAGCTGTGTCTTCTCTATTATGCCTGCTCCTTCTCCGGACACAAGATCGGGGTGCTGGCAGCAGGGATCATCGCCCTGGGCATCTATCACGGCGCCTATATGGCAGAAGTGATCCGGGCGGGGATCGAATCCATCCCCAGAGGCCAGTTTGAGGCGGCGGACGCCCAGGGGTTCGATTACACCCAGAAAATGGCCTACATCATCCTGCCCCAGACGGTGAAGGTGATCCTGCCTCCTACGGTGAACCAGATCGGGAACCTGATCAAGAACACCGCAGTGCTGTACATCATCGGCGGGGCGGACCTGATTTCGTCCACCTACAACTTCGTCACCGGGGCCAACACCGGGGGTTCCTACGCACCGGCCTACATTGTGTGCGGGGTCCTGTTCTTCATCATCTGCTTCCCCCTGTCTACCCTGGCAGGCCGCTGGGAAGCCAAGCTGAAGGCCCAGGACGAAATGATGAATGCCTGAGGAGGAATGGAGTATGAGTACATTAGCCGGCAGCTTTGCCATCCTGAAAAATCCGGACATTATGTCCTTTATGCTGAAGGGAGCCTGCTTCACCCTGCTCCTGGCGGTGGTTTCCATTACCGCCAGCCTGGGGGTGGCTTCCGTCCTGGCCCTGGTGCGGAACTACTGCACCCGTCCGGCGGAAAGAGTCTTCCGCTGGGCTGCCACTGCCTACATCGAACTGTTCCGGAACACACCGCTCCTGTTCTGGATCTTCATCGGCACCGTATTCTTCCCCGCTCCCGGGGTGCGGCGGATCCTGGGGCTCAGTTCCGTGGAAACCAAGCTCCTGTTCAAGTGCACCATTGCCCTGACCATCTTTGAATCCGCCATCATTGCGGAAATCATCCGGGGCGGCCTGAACGCCATTTCCAAGGGGCAGTTCGAAGCGGGCTATGCCCAGGGCTTCAACATCGTCCAGGTGATGTGGTACATCATCCTGCCCCAGGCCTTCCGGAAGATCATCCCCACCCTGATGAGCCAGGTGATCACCATCATCAAGGATACCTCCTTTATGGCCAACGTGGCCACTATCGAACTGATGGCCCGGGTGAACAAGGTGCTGGGAGGCGCCGCCATGTACAATGGCACCGGCACCATCAACGTATCCGACGTGTTCGTGCTGTTCGGGTTTGCGGCCCTGGTGTATTTCGTCATCAACTACAGCCTGTCCTGCGCTGTCCGCCATGTCCAGGCCAACCTGGAAAAGGTGGGGGATTCAGAACCGGTGGCTGATGTGCCGGCCAATGTGGAAATGGCAAAATAAATCTTAAAAAACTGTTGACAGGAATCGGCTTTTCGTGTAGAATAATCTTCGTTGAGATTCCCCGATAGCTCAATGGTAGAGCACTCGACTGTTAATCGAGTTGTTGTAAGTTCGAGTCTTACTCGGGGAGCCAATTGCAAATCATGCCGGACGGATGTCCGGCTTTTTTTAAATTTACAGGGGTTCGCCGCTTCCCCGGCAGCACTGCAGTCAGAGAGAATATGAGGTGTTTCATTTGGTTGGAATTTTAACGGTCGATCAGAATAAGTGTGTTAGATGCGGGATTTGCTCCAAAGTCTGTCCCAGCTGTATCATTGAAATGGGTGAAAACGGCCCGGTGTGCATCAATGATATGTCCTGCATGTCCTGCGGCCACTGTGTATCCGTCTGTCCCACCGGTGCTCTTGATAATTCCCGCTGTCCCTATGCCGAAACCGAACCCATCCCCATGCCGGTGCTGGATTCCAAAACGGCCTACAACTTCCTGCGGATGCGCCGGAGCATCCGGAACTTCACTCCGGAACTGGTCAGTGAAGACAAGATGAGACAGCTGCTGGACATTGCCCGGTATGCACCTACCGCCGCCAATTCCCAGGGGCTTTACTACATTGTGGTGTCCGACCAGGAACTGATCCGGAAGATCTGCGACTGTGTGGCGGACTGGATGCAGGAAGAAATCGACAACAACTCTCCCCGCCGCCGGTATTTCCGGAAGGTACTGGAAGTGTACCGGGGCCGGGGCATCGACATCATCGGCCGGAATGCCAAACAGCTGGTGTTCGCACTGGCCCGGCGGCTGAACGTAACCGGCGTGAGCAACTGTGAACAGGCCTGGGCCTATGTGGAACTGTATGCTCCCACCCTGGGCCTGGGAACCACCATTATGGGCTTTATTGAAACCTGTGCCCGGGCAGATTACGCCCCGCTGCGGGAACTGCTCCAGGTACCCCAGAAACAGGTCATCGTCGGAACTCTGCTGGTAGGGTATCCCAAATACAAGTACAACCGGCTGGTGAACCGCCAGCATCTGAAGGTGGAGTTCCGGTAATAAAGGAGCTGATACCATGATCCAGGGCAAGACCATTATTTGTGAAGAAGTGTTCGTCCAGCTGGTCCGGCTGGCGGCAGAACGGGTGGACCGGGTGAACCTGTGGGAACACACCGGCGGTGGGCTCATGTCCTTTGCCAAAGGGCTCACCGGCAAGAACACTCCGGCGGTGGCGGTGGAAAAGACCGACGCGGAAGTGGCGGAAAACGGCACGGTGAAAAAAGGCCATGTGGCCTTCACCCTGAAGGTGTCCGTGGCCTGCGATACCTCCATCCCCGACACCATCGAACAGCTGCGGGAAGCCGTGGTGAGAGAAGTGGTGCGGATCACCGATTTCCAGGTGGACCGGGTGGACATTATCGTGGCCCAGCTGGAAGAGGCGGAACAGGCGCCGGAACCCGAAAAACCGGAGAAAACAGAAGAAAGCCCTGCAGAGGCAGGGGAGTGAGAGAAGGGGCTGTTGCTTGGGCAACAGCCCCTTTCTCTTGCCTCTTTTCCCCATTTGTGCTATGATAATAGCAAACAAACGTTTAGTAAAACAAACGAAAGCGGGGAGAGTCATGGAACAGCGAATCTATGGGGCCATTGATCTGAAATCTTTCTATGCCTCGGTGGAGTGTGTGGAGCGGGGACTGGATCCTCTGGATGCCTGTCTGGTGGTGGCGGACCGGAGCCGGTCGGACCGGACCATCTGTCTGGCGGTGTCCCCGGCTTTGAAGCACTGGGGGATCCCGGGCCGTCCCCGGCTGTTCGAAGTGATCCGCCAGGTGGAAGAAATGAACACCCTCCGTCGGGGATGGCTCCGGGGCCGCCCTTTTTCAGGGAAATCCTTTTTGGCCTCCCAACTGGGCCGGGACCGGACCCTGGAGGTGGATTACATCACCGCCATGCCCCACATGCAGCGGTACATGGAAAAAAGTGCCCAGGTGCTCCAGGTGTACCTCCAGTTCATGGCACCGGAGGACATCCACGTGTATTCTGTGGACGAAGTGCTCCTGGATCTGACCCCTTATCTGAAATCAGGAGGCTGGACTCCTTACGGCCTGATCCGGGAGATGATCCGCCAGGTGCTGAAGGAAACAGGGATCACCGCCACTGCCGGCATCGGCACCAACCTGTATCTGTGCAAGGTGGCCATGGACATTGTGGCCAAGCACATGGAACCGGACCGGGACGGGGTGCGGATCGCTTCCCTGACGGAAAAGACCTACCGGCAGCTGCTGTGGGACCACTGCCCTCTCACGGATTTCTGGCGGATCGGGCCGGGGATCACCCGGAAACTCCAGCGGTACGGCATGTACACCATGGGGGCGGTGGCCCGGATGTCCCTGGAAGATCCGGACCTGTTGTATCATCTGTTCGGGGTGAATGCGGAACTGCTCATCGACCATGCCTGGGGCTGGGAGCCCTGCACCCTGAAGGATATCCGGGCCTACGAGCCATTGAGCAGCAGCCTGGGGTCCGGCCAGGTGCTCCAGCAGCCTGCCACGGCGGAAACAGCCCGGCTGCTGCTGTGGGAGATGGCGGACCTTTTGGCCCTGGACCTGGTGAAGAAGCACCGGGTGACGGACCAGCTGGTGCTGACCCTGGGCTACGACCGGTGCAACCTGGAAGACCCGGAGCGGCGCCGGTCCTACCGGGGAAAGGTGGCGGCGGACCATTTCGG
>ERZ791858.562-NODE-562-length-30323-cov-16.810063_pt1 | contig 30323 bp, 24 predicted proteins | sample MGYA00510284_ERZ791858 | MGnify/ENA primary metagenome ERZ791858 (study PRJEB30046, sample SAMN00792077) | human gut metagenome | study: EMG produced TPA metagenomics assembly of the A metagenome-wide association study of gut microbiota in type 2... | reverse complement strand
GGGCACCGGGGCGCTGCTGCGCCACGCACACCGGGTGCGCAAGCAAAAAGGCTTTGGTGCTGCGCTGCGCGCAAGCGGGCACTTCATTGCGGAGGGCATCGCCGATAACATCCGCCTTGTGCCTCGCATGGCCATGTATGTGCTGCCGGCGGCAGCACTGGCTGTTATGGTGACGGTGTTCCAGACCACCATCCGTCAGCCTTACGCTTTGCAGGTGCAGGTGGACGATAAAACTGTGGGCTATGTGGCCAACGAAGAGGTGTTCAACTCTGCGCTGGAGGCTGTGCAGCAGCGTATCAACTATTCCGGTACAGAGCAGGCGCGCTTTACCGTGGAGCCTACTTATTCCGTGACCATCGCCCATGACGTGATGGACGAAAATGACGTGGCTGACGCTATCCTCAAAACCTCCAGCGACCAGATCAGCGAGGGCACGGCTTTGTATCTGGACGGCGAGCTTACCGCCGTGTGCGCGGACGGCACCAGCCTGCAAAGCTACATCAGCAGCCTGCTGGAGCCCTATGAGAACCCGGACGACCCCAACACCACTGTGGGCTTCAACAAGGATGTCACGCTGGAAAACGGCATCTACTTCACCGAGAGCTTTCAGGAGGAAGCCGAGGTGGAGCAGCTGCTCTCCGGTGTGCAGCAGGCACAAAAGACCTACACCGTGCAAAGCGGCGACACCATCTGGGCCATTGCCCAGAAAAATGGCCTGACCGTGAAGGAACTGTGCGAGATGAACACCGGCTTTGCCGCTAATGGGGAAAACGGCCTGACCCAGAACTCCAAGATCCTGCCCGGCGATGCATTGACCGTGGTGCGGGAGGAGGAGACGCTGGAGGTGCGCATAACCAAGGTGGAAAGCTGGGAGGAAGAGATCGCCTATACCACCGAAACCACCAAGTCCAATGATCTGAACTCCGGCACCAAGCGGGTGACCCAGACGGGCGAGAACGGCATCCGCACTGTGACGGCACAGCGGGTGTATGATACAAATGGCAATCAGCTTTCCCAGCAGATTTTGAGCACTGTGGTGACCAAGGAGCCTGTGACTGAAAAAGTTACGGTGGGCACCAAAAAGGTGTCCTCTGGTGCATCCTATATCACCGGCAGCGGACAGTTTATCTGGCCGGTGCCCGGCTATCGGAACTGCTCCCGCTGGTACGGCGGCAGCCACAAGGGCGTGGATATCTGCGCCGCCGCCGGTACGCCCATTTACGCTTCGGCAGGCGGTACGGTGACCAAGGCCGGCTATAACCGCGCCGGTGCGGGTACAGGCTACGGCAACTCCATCATCATCAGCCACGGCAACGGCTACACCACCTTGTACGCCCACTGCCTGTCGCTGGTGGTGCACGCCGGTCAGTCGGTCAAGCAGGGTCAGCTCATCGGCTATGTGGGCAGCACCGGACGTTCCAGCGGCAACCACTGCCACTTCGAGATCCGGCGCAACGGCTCTTACATCGCACCGCAGAACGTGTTCAACCGCAGCAAATATCGGTAAATAGCAGCAAGGGCTTTTCCGCAGGGGGAAAGCCCCTCTGCTGTATCATGAATAAAAAGGAGAGATCATCTATGTCTACCCCTCACATCAGCGCAGAAATGGGCGATTTCGCCAAGACAGTCCTTATGCCGGGTGACCCCCTGCGTGCCAAATTTATTGCCGACACCTTTTTGCAGGATGTCCGGCAGGTGACTGGCGTGCGCGGGATGCTGGGCTTTACCGGCACCTACGAAGGCCGCCCCATCAGCGTGATGGGCAGCGGTATGGGTATGCCCTCCATCGGCATCTACTCCTACGAGCTGTTCAACTTCTACGGCGTGGAAAATATCGTCCGCATCGGTTCTGCCGGCAGCTATACCGAGAAGGCCAAGCTGTTCGACACCGTGCTGGCCACCGGCGCTGTGAGCGAGAGCAACTACGCCCGGGTGCAGAGCGGCTTTACTGGAAACATCACCCTGCCCAGCGCAGCCCTGAACGAAAAGCTGCGTGCCTCCGCTGCAAAGCAGGGCATTCCCCTGATCGAGGGCAACATCCATTCCTCGGATGTGTTCTACCGTCAGCCCTCGGACGCAAAGCCCACCTACTGGGAAAAGCTGCGGGACGAGGACGGCTGCCTGTGCGTGGAGATGGAAAGCTTTGCTCTGTTTGCCAACGCGCAGGTGCTGGGCAAGAACGCCGCCTGCCTGCTGACCATCTCGGACAGCTTTGTGGCCCCCGGCATTACCACCGCCGAGGAGCGCCAGAAGAGCTTTACCGACATGATGAAGGTCGCTCTGGGCGCAGAGTACTGATCGCATAACTTTCCAGCGCGGCTGCCGCCCCAAGGCACAGCCGCGCTGTTTTTGCCCGTAAAAGGAGGAGACAGCATGACGAAACTGACCATGGAAGAAAAACAGCAGCTGATCCGCATGGCACTGGCCGCACGGGAAAAGGCCTATGCGCCTTACAGTGATTTTATGGTGGGCGCTGCACTGCGCGCTGCGGATGGCCGCATCTTTACCGGCTGCAACGTGGAGAACGCCGCCTTTACCCCCACCAGCTGCGCCGAGCGCACCGCTCTGTTCAAGGCGGTGGCGGAAGGTGTGACCGCGTTTACGGATATCGCGGTGGTGGGCAGCCGCCGGGGCGAAGTGAACCGGCAGATCACCTCGCCCTGCGGGGTGTGCCGTCAGGCACTATTCGAGTTTGGCGGGCCGGAGCTGAACGTCATTATGGCAAAGACCCCGGAGGACTTCATTGAGCGCAGCATGGACGAGCTGCTGCCCTTCGGCTTTGGCCCCTCCAACGTGGCGGGCAACAGCGCCGTGGAAGGAAAGTAACTGTCCTTCTGCGAAAAACAGCGCAAGCAGGGGAAATTTGGTGAATAAGCATTACTTTTTTATAAATTATACAAGGGATTTGTAAAGAATTTGTAATCGGAAATTGCTTGCATCTGTCACTTCCACCCGCTATACTTGAGCCAGTAGATGTGCCAGAGTGCACATTTCATTCATTTGACGCAATTTTTTAAAATAAAAGGAGAGTTTCTTATGAAGATTTCTCGTCGTAACTTTCTGGCTGTGGCCGGTGCTGCTGCCGCTGCCGCTGCTCTGACCGCCTGCGGCGGTTCCTCCGCTTCCTCTACCAGCACTGCTTCTTCCGCAGCTGCCAGCTCTTCCGCCGCTTCCGGCGCAGCAGACGGCGCTGAGAAGATCGCCAAGGTCGCTCTGACCTGCGATACCGGCACGATCGATGATGAGAGCTTCAACCAGGCTTGCTGGGCTGCTGTTTCCAGCTACATGGGCGACAACTGCCAGTACTACATCCCCGATTCCGATGCTTCCGATGAGGATCGCGAGACCATGATCCGTCAGGCTGTCAACGACGGCGCCGACGTTATCGTCTGCGTTGGCTACCTGTACGGCGCATCTCTGGCATGGGCTGCTGAGCAGTACCCCGACATCAAGTTCATCGCTATCGATGTGACCCAGGGCGATATCGGCACCGACAGCATCCCCGCCAACTGCTACTGCATCACCTTCAAGGAGGAGCAGGCAGGCTATCTGGCAGGCTATGCCGTTGTTAAGGACGGCTACACCAAGCTGGGCTTCCTGGGCGGCATGGCTGTGCCCGCCGTTATCCGTTACGGCTACGGCTACGTGCAGGGCGCTGACGCTGCTGCAAAGGAGCTGGGCACCAACATTGACATCAACTACTTCTACGGCGGCCAGTTCTACGGCGATGCTAACATCACCTCCCGTATGGAGGGCTGGTATGCCAACGGCACTCAGATCGTCTTTGCCTGCGGCGGCGGCATCTACACTTCCGCTGTCGAGGCTGCTCTGAAGAACAACGGCTACGTTGTTGGCGTTGACGTTGACCAGAACTACATCGGCGCGAACGGCGTGGAAAAGGACGGCTACGCTTACAACCCGTTCATCACCTCTGCCATGAAGGGTCTGTCTGAGTCTGTCAGCACCGCTCTGGGCGACATCGAGGCCGGCGAGTGGAGCAGCATCGCTGCCACCAACGGTAACTTCGGTCTGGAGGATGGCGACTATGTTGGTCTGCCCACTGCTGATGACAGCTGGAACTTCAAGACCTTCACCAAGGACGAGTACGAGGCCCTGAAGAGCAAGATCGCTTCCGGCGAGCTCGTTGTGGACAACAGCTCCGACGACGCTACCAAGCCCACCGTCAGCGAGTTCACCAAGGTCAACTATATCCAGTAATCGCTATCCCGGAATTACTCCCGTAATAGGGGCGGGGTGCTCATGCAGGGGCACCCCGCCCTTTTTGTATGCCTGTGTGGGAGAAACAGGTAGGAAATTATGCAGACCATACAAAAGTAGTACTTTTACTTGTGCTTTTTGACAAAAAATCAAAAAGCCGTGTGCAAACTGCAAAAAATCAGGTATAATGGGTTGTAGTATAGAAAAAGGTGTCGTTACGGCACGAAAGGAGAGTGAGCAGATTGGCAGAGGATTATGTGATCGAGATGCTCCACATTACCAAGGAATTCCCCGGTATCAAGGCAAACGATGATATCACCCTGCAACTGCGCAAGGGCGAGGTACACGCCCTTCTGGGCGAGAACGGTGCGGGCAAAAGTACGCTGATGAGCGTGCTGTTCGGCCTGTATCAGCCGGAACAGGGCAAGATCCTGAAAAACGGCAAGGAGGTTGCCATCCGCAACCCCAACGATGCCAACGCACTGGGCATCGGCATGGTGCACCAGCACTTCAAGCTGGTGGAATGCTTCAGCGTGCTGGACAACATCATTCTGGGCGTTGAGCCCAACAAGATGGGCTTTTTGCAGAAGGCCGAGGCACGCAAAAAGGTGATGGCGCTGAGCGAAAAGTACGGCCTGCGGGTGGACCCGGACGCACTGATCAGCGATATCTCGGTGGGTATGCAGCAGCGCGTGGAGATCCTGAAGATGCTGTACCGCGACAACGAGATCCTGATCTTTGACGAACCCACCGCTGTGCTGACCCCGCAGGAGATCGACGAACTGATGGAGATCATGCGCGGGTTCAAGAAGGAGGGCAAGTCCATCCTGTTCATCACCCATAAGCTCAACGAGATCATGGCTGTGGCCGACCGCTGCACCGTGCTGCGCAAGGGCAAATATATGGGCACGGTGGATATCAAGGACACCACCAAGGAAGAGCTTTCCCGCCGCATGGTGGGCCGTGACGTGCAGCTGCAGGTGGAAAAGCAGCCCGCGCACCCCGGCGAGACTGTGCTGGACGTGGAAAACGTTACCATCCACAATGACCAGCGCAAGAAGGACGTGGTGAAGGACGTGTCCTTCAAGGTGCACGCAGGCGAGATCGTCTGTCTGGCGGGCATTGAGGGCAACGGCCAGACCGAGTTCATCTACGGCCTGACCGGCCTGAGCAAGCTGTCTAGCGGCAAGCTTACGCTGGACGGCAAGGATATCACCCACGAGAGCATCCGCCAGCGCTCCAAGGACGGCATGGGTCACATCCCGGAGGACCGCCACAAGCACGGTCTTGTGCTGGATTTCAGTCTGGAAAACAACATCGTGCTGCAGCGCTACTGGCAGCCGGAGTTCCAGAAGGGCGGCTTTATCCGTGCCGATAAGGTGCGCGAGTACTCTGACAGACTGATCGAGCAGTACGATGTGCGCAGCGGTCAGGGCAGTCTGACCACCGTGCGTAGTATGTCCGGCGGCAACCAGCAGAAGGCCATCATTGCCCGCGAGATCGACCGCGACCCCAAGCTGCTGGTGGCAGTGCAGCCTACCCGTGGTCTGGACGTGGGTGCCATTGAGTACATCCACCGCCAGATCGTGGCCGAGCGCGACAAGGGCAAGGCCGTGCTGCTGGTCAGCTTGGAGCTGGACGAGGTGATGAACCTTTCTGACCGCATCCTTGTAATGTACGAGGGCGAGATCGTGGGCGAGTTTGACCCCAAGACCACCACCGTGCAGGAGCTGGGTCTGTATATGGCAGGCGCCCGCAAGCAGGGAAAGGAGGAGCAGTAACACATGAATAAGAAAAAACTTTCCCGCAGCGGCAGCCTGCAAAGCTCTGTTACCAGCGTGCTGGCTGCACTGCTGTGCATCCTGATTGGTTTGCTGGTGGGCTTTCTGGTGCTGGTAGCCATCAACCCCGCACACGCATGGGGCGATGGCTTTGTGCGCATCATCAAGGGCGGTTTCCACGATGCCCCCTACGGCGTGGGCAAGGAGCTTGCCAATGCCGCACCCCTGATCATGACCGGTCTGTCCGTGGCCTTTGCCTTCAAGACCGGCCTGTTCAACATCGGTGCAGCCGGTCAGTATACGCTGGGCGCTTACGGTGCGCTGTACTGCGCCATCATGCTCAAGCTGCCCTGGTTCGTCTGCCTGCTGGCAGCAGCAGTGCTGGGCGGCCTGTGGGGTGCGATCCCCGGCTTTTTCAAAGCCTACTTCAACATCAACGAGGTCATTACCTCCATCATGTTCAACTGGATCGGCCTGTATCTGGTAAATGAACTCATCTACCAGAACGGCACCGGCCCCATGTACGACGTGCGCAACACCCGTACTTTGAACCTGAGCAAAAACGCCGATTTTGCCCAGTCCCTGATCCCGGACTTCGGCCTGAACAAGCTGTTCCAGACCAATAGCACCACCATTGCCATCTTCTTGGCGGCAGCGGTGGCCGTGCTGATCTGGGTGGTGCTGAACAAGACCACCTTCGGCTACGAGCTCAAGGCTGTTGGCCTGAACAAGAACGCCGCCCGTTACGCCGGTATCAACGAGAAGAAGAACATCATCCTCTCCATGGCCATTGCCGGTGCGCTGGCAGGCTTCGGCGCAGGTTTGTTCTATCTGTCCAACGTGTCCCAGTGGAACCCGCTGAACTCCACCAGCCTGCCGGGCATGGGCTTCAACGGTATCTCGGTGGCACTGCTGGCAAGCTCCAACCCCATTGGCACCGTGTTCTCTGCGCTGTTCATCTCCCACATCTCGGTCGGCGGCTCCTTCCTGTCCACCAAGTTTTACCCCACTGAGATCTCGGATCTGATCAGCGGCATCATCATCTACCTGTGCGCATTCTCCATGCTGTTCCGCGGCAAGATCCAGAGCCTGCTGTTCCGGAATGCCGAAAAGACCAATGTGAACGCAGAGCCTGCGCCTGCCGCAGAAAAGACCAAAAAGGAGGGCAAGTAATATGCTGCTTCTGATCAAATATACCCTGCTGTACGGTATCGTGCTGATGCTGGTGGCACTGGGCGGTATGTTCAGCGAACATTCCGGCATCATCAACATTGCACTGGAGGGCATCATGGTCATCGGCGGCGTGGCCGGTGTGCTTACCCTGACCATGCTGCCTGCAAGCCTGTCGCCCTTCCTTGTGGTGCTGATCTCCATTCTGGTGGCAGCGCTGGCGGGCGTGATCTACAGCCTGCTGTTGGCCTTTGCCTCTATCAACCTGAAGGCGGACCAGACCATTGGCGGTACGGCACTGAACCTGCTGGCTACCGCCATTGCCGTGGTCATCTCCAAGTACTTCAGCGAGAGCGGCAGCGCCAAGCTGAACTATTCCAACAAGCCCTTCCTGTTCAGCATCGGCGGGCTGGAACTCAGCGTGTTCGTGCCGTTGGGGCTGATCTTGCTGGTGGTCAGCTACATCGTGCTGTATAAGACCCGCTTCGGCCTGCGCCTGCGTGCCTGCGGCGAGCATCCGCAGGCTGCGGACTCGGTGGGCATCAACGTTTACAAGATGCGCTACGCAGGTGTCATCCTTTCCGGTGCGCTGGGCGCCGTCGGCGGTCTGGCGTATATCGTGCCCCCGGTGCAGACCTGGAACTTTGAAGTCGGCGTGGCCGGTGCAGGCTTTCTGGCACTGGCAGTTATGATCTTTGGCCAGTGGAAGCCTTTCCACATCTTTGGCGCGGCCATGTTCTTTGCCGTGTTCAAGAGCCTTGCCAATATTGCAGACTCCACCTTCCTCGCACAGCTGCACTGGTCCAGCAACATCTATAATATGATGCCCTTTGTGGCCTCTATGGTCATTCTGGCCTTCACCTCCAAGAACAGCATGGCACCCAAGGCCGAGGGTATCCCCTACGATAAGGGCTCCCGCTAAGCGTATTCGCTAAAAATCTGTAAAACGAAGGCATCCGCAGCCATCCATGTGCTACGGATGCCTTTTTTGTACGGGGCAGGGCATATTTTGTCCATATATTTGCCGGCAGAAAATGGCATTTTTACTTGTAAAATACAACAAGATGTGCTATCATTATAAAACGAATGTGTATCTATAGGAACCCGGTGTACATTTCTTGCACTGCGGAAAACAAGAAAGGTGAGTTTCGCTATTATGGACGAAAAAGCAACTATGGGACAGTCGCTCCGGAGCACGGAGGACGAGGAGACCATTGATCTGATGGAACTGGCCCGCCTGCTGTGGGCGCATGCTGTGCAGATCGTGGCAGCAGCTGTTGCGGCAGCGCTGATTTGCCTGCTGGTGTGCGTGTTTGCGCTTACACCCAAGTATCAGGCTTCTATCAATATGATCGTGAATACCCGGCAGGATAACTCCTCCACCTTTACCAGTGATAACTTCAATTCTGCTAAGAACCTGATCAGCACCTATGCGGTCATCATCAAGGGCAACACCGTGCTGAACGAGGTGATCGACAAACTGGATCTGGACATGACCTACGCCGAGCTGTACGACATGGTGGATGTTGCCGATGTGGACGCTACCCAGATCATGAAGATCACGGTCACCGATACAGATGCAGAGCGCGCAGGCGAGATCGCCCAGACCATTGCCGACATCGTGCCCGATGTGCTGGTGGAAAAGGTGGAAGCCGGTTCCTGCAAGGCGGTGAGCGATGTGATCATCGATCCCAACAAGGTGTTCCCCCAGACCAAGAAGTACGTTGTGCTGGCCGGTCTGCTGGGCGCTGTGGTGGTGTGCGGCGTGCTGGTGCTGGCACACCTGCTGCACGATACCATTGTGGATGACGAAGATGTTCAGAAGAAGCTCGGCCTGCCCGTGCTGGGCCTGATCCCGGAGGTGTAAGACGATGTGGAATCTGTTTAACAAAAAGAACAAAACTGACGGCGAGCACCGTACCCTGCAGCTGATCACCGATAAAAAGATGCCCTTTGGCTATGTGGAGGCCTACAAGTCTCTGCGCACCAATCTGGACTTTATGGCGGGCTCCATGGACGTGCACACGCTGGTCATCACCAGTACCGTGCCGGAAGAGTCCAAGAGCAATGTGGCGGTCAATCTGGCGATGACGATGGCCGAAAGCGGCAAAAAGGTGGCTCTGGTGGATTGCGACCTGCGCAAGCCGGTGCTGCACCGCTACCTGAAGGCCGGTCACAACGTAAAGGGCGTTTCCAACGTGCTGTCCAACCAGTGCACGCTGGACGAGGCGCTGCATGAACTGAAGGAAATGAATCTGACCTTCCTGCCCGCCGGTACCCCGCCGCCGAACCCCTCCGAGATGCTGAGCCAGCCGCAGATGCAGGCCATGGTCAACACCCTGCGGGAAAAGTTCGATGTGGTCATCTTTGATGCACCCCCGGTGTCCGTGGTCACCGATGCAGCCGTCATCGGCCGCTATGTGGACGGCGCGGTTTTCGTTGTGCGCTCGGACTACGCCCCCGCCGATGCGGTGCGCGGCGCAGTGAAAAAGCTGCAGGATGCCGGTGTCCGGGTGCTGGGCAGCGTGCTGACCCGCTACGACATGAAGAAGGCACTCAAGGGCTCCAGCTACGCATACAGCTATGCCTACAATTACAACTATGCCTACGAAAAACAGAAGGCTGATGTTACTGAATAAGGAAGCACTGCTATGACGGATCTGCATTGTCACATTCTGCCCGGCATGGATGACGGCGCAAAGGATACAGCGGTCTCGCTGGAGCTGCTGCGCAGGGAATACGAGGACGGTGTGCGCAACATCGCGTTCACCAGCCACTTCAACAGCGAGCGCACCACGGTGGAAGCCTTTACGGCAAAGCGGCAGGCTGCCTTTGAACAGCTGACCGCAGCGCTGGAGGGGCAGCCCATGCAGTTTGATTTCAAACTGGGGGCGGAGGTGTTCTTCTCGCCCGGCCTGTGCGAGCTGGACACCCGGGCGCTGTGCATGGGGGACACCGCTTATCTGCTGCTGGAATTCCCCACCACCCACAAGCCGCATTTTATCCGGCAGACCCTGTACAATCTGCAGCAGCAGGGCATCGTGCCGCTGATTGCGCATATCGAGCGCTACCCCTATGTGCTGGAGGATCCCACCCTGCTGTACGACTGGGTAGCCGCCGGTGCCTATGCGCAGATCAACGCAGGAGCACTGCTGGAGCCTAAGCTCTGCAAAAAGTTGTGTAAGTTCATCCAGTGGGGATTGGTTCATGTCATCTCCACCGACACCCATTCCCCGGACAAGCGCCCGCCCCGCATGGCACAGGGAGTGCAGCAGCTGGAAAAGCTGCTGGGCAGGGAAACTGCTGCCCACATCGTGCGCAACGGCGATGAACTGTTCCACGATCAGGAACTGGACGCTGTGAACCTGCATCAGCCCAAAAAGTTTTTGGGCATGTGGGTCTGATCCTAAAGTAAGGAGAAAACTGCCCGGGCAGAGAATTACTCTGACCGGGCAGCGGATTTTAGTATGAAGAAAAATAAGGTCCTGAAAATCGTGTTGATCGTGCTGGGCGCGCTGGTGGCTCTGCTGGCAGCAGCTGTTCTTGGCGTGCTGTTCTACCTCCACAGTATGGCAGCCGGTATTCCTGAAACCCTGCCGGATGCCCCGGCGGACAGCACACAGGTCACCCTGACGGATGATGAGATCGATAAGCTGCTCAGCGGTGAGATCACGCTGGAGGAACTGGCAGATGAAGCCGCCGCGTCCGGCAGCGGGGAACAGGAGGCATCCGCCAGCGCTCCGCAGCAGGAGACAGGTGCGGCTTCCTCCCCGGCGAATTCTGATACTTCTCCGGCGGCATCTGCCTCCCGGACGGAGAGCAGCAGTACAGCGTCCTCCAGCAAGCAGGAGACTGCCGGTACAGCCAATTCCGGTACAAAAAAACCGTCGTCCTCCTCCGGCAAACAGGAAGCCTCCTACGAGGCCGAGGTTAAGGCGCTGCTGAAGCAGCTGTACAGCGTCAAAGCGCGCGCCGAGGCAGAGCTGAACAGCTGCATTGCCGGAGCAAAGGCAGAGTTCAAATCGCTGCCAGAGTCTCAGCAGACACAGGCGCGCAAGATCTCCATCGTGCTGGCAAGAAGCGGCAGACTGTACGCGATGCAGGCGTCCTACGACAGGGAAGTGGAGAGCATCGTCAGCCAGATGCGTGCCATTCTGACCGCCAACGGCCAGAGCACCGCATTGGCGGATCAGGCCATGGCCTCCTATAAGGCACAGAAGAGCGCCATGTACTCCCGGCTGACCGCAAAACTGTACTCCTGACCCGCAAAACGACCCATGACCACCCGCAGCACATCTCCCGGGCACTGACTGTGCCGGAAAGGGGCTGCGGGTGGCTTTGTTTTGCCTTTTTGCTGTAATATGGAGAAAAATGCCAAGGACATGGAGGGATGACTCTACGGCAGAGACGCTGCCTTTTACGCCGACAGGGGAGGGCGGATTGTACGCACCAACGGAACAATCCCCCAAAAGGCCGGAAAAGTAGCACTTTTACCTACAAATATACAGGAAATTTGTATAAAGTATAAGATTTCACTCATGCTTTGCTATAATGAAGTGAATTCTTTTCATGTAAATTGACAAAAATCGTGGTTATCCTTATAATAGATAGAGCGTTTCTCGGGTATGGACGATGGTGTTTGTGCAACCGCAAGATGCCATCGTTTTATTATTCGCTTTTCTGTCCGCGTGCCAAGGACAGACGTCCGCTATGTGTGAGGCTGGCGGACTGCGGGAAAGTGTGGCTCGGCCTGAGAGCAAAAACAGTAATTCATTGATAGGATTGGAGTGGCATCAAACGATGGCAAAGTACATCATCAAGCGTGTCGCAATGGGTATCTTTAGTATCTTCATTGTGGCTACGGTTACCTTTTTTGTCATGAACTTGGTCCCCGGTGGCCCGTTCGTGGCAGAAAAGTCCATCAGTGCCGCTGCTCAGCAGGCTCTGGCCGAAAAGTATGGCCTTGATAAGCCGCTGAGTGTGCAGTACGTCAACTACATGAAGAGCCTTTTGCACGGCGATCTGGGTCTGAGCCTGCGTCAGCGCGGACGTACCGTGAACCAGATCATTGCCAGCAAGCTGCCGGTGTCCTGCCGTCTGGCAGGCATTGCCGTGGTGGTGGCTCTGTGCGTGGGCATCCCGCTGGGCTGCATTTCCGCTTACAACCGCGGTAAGTGGCTGGATAACGTTATTATCGTGTTTGCAACCTGTGGCATCGCGATCCCCAGCTTTATTTCCAGCGTGCTGCTATTGTACCAGTTTGGTATGAAAATGAAGGTGCTGCCCACCGTTGGCCTGAACAGCGCCGCCGCCTATATCATGCCGGTCACTGCACTGGCCATCTATCCCTCGGCTTATATCACCCGTTTGATGCGCTCCAGCCTGCTGGACGTTATGGGTCAGGATTATATGCGCACTGCCCGCGCAAAGGGCGTGTCCCAGTTCATGATCCTGTTCAAGCACGCGCTGCGCAACGCCATCCTGCCTGTCATCACCTACGTCGGCCCCATGCTGGCCAGCCTGATGACCGGTTCTTTCGTGGTGGAAAAAATCTTCTCCGTGCCTGGTCTGGGCCGCGACTTCGTGTCTGCCATCACCAACCGTGACTACACCATGATCATGGGCACCACCATCCTGCTGTCCAGCATGGTCATCATTGCTAACGTGATCGTGGATATCCTTTATAAAATCATCGACCCGCGCATCAAGCTGCAGTAAGAGAAAGGAGCGATTTTCATGGAAAACATTAAAAAGAATCCGCTCAGCCTGCAGCTCAACGCGGAGGATTTTCTGCCCGCCAGCAATGAGGAAAAGCAGAGCTTGGTGGTCATGCGCGAAAGCGTCAACTTCTGGAAGGACGGTATCCGCCGCCTGAAGAAGAACAAGATCGCCATGGTTAGCTTTGTGTTCATCATTGCCATTGCCATCTTTGCCTACCTGCTGCCCGCCGTGTGGCCCTACAGCTACTCGGAGCAGGTGAAGGGCAGCAATAATCTGGCACCGTTCGAGTACTCTGCCTCTGAGCAGGCCCGCATCGATGCCGGCGAAAAGGTATTCCCGCACATTCTGGGCACCGACCGTATGGGTCGTGACTTTGCTGTGCGTATCATGATGGGCACCCGCGTTAGCCTGTCCGTCGGTCTGATCGCTTCTGTGCTGGTGCTGATCATCGGTGCCACCTACGGTGCGGTTGCGGCTTTTGCCGGCGGCTGGGTAGATAATATCATGATGCGTATTACAGATATTCTGTACACCATCCCCGATATTCTGCTGATCATCCTGCTGGGCATGGCCCTGAAGGATCCGCTGGATGCACTGGCTACCAAGCCCGGCTTCAAGTGGATGCAGACCCTTGGCCCCAACATGATCTCCATCTTCATCATCTTTGCTCTGCTGTACTGGGTCGGCATGGCACGTATCGTCCGCAGCCAGATCCTGATCCTGAAGGAGAGCGAGTACGTTACCGCTGCCCGCGCACTGGGCGCTTCCAGCGGCCGTATCATTAAAAAGCATCTGCTCACCAACTGCATCGGCACCCTGATCGTTACCACCACCCTGCAGATCCCGGCTTCCATCTTCACCGAGAGCTACCTGAGCTTCATCGGTCTGGGTGTTGCAGCCCCGCTGCCTTCTCTGGGTTCTCTGGCTACCGATGCCGTCAAGGGCATGAACACCTACCCCCATCTGCTGATCGCCCCCGCACTGATGATCAGCGTGATGATCCTTGTGTTCAACCTGTTCGGCGATGGCCTGCGCGATGCCTTTGACCCGAAGCTGAAGAATTGATGAGGTGAACAGAAATGAGCGAGAAAATTCTTGATATCAAAGATGAACGCCTTTCTTTCTTCACCCCTGCGGGCGAAGTAAAGGCACTGAACGGCGTTTCCTTTACCATGAATCAGGGCGATGTTCTGGGCATCGTGGGCGAGTCCGGTTCCGGCAAGTCCGTTACCGCTTACTCGGTCATGGGCCTGACCGCTTACCCCGGTAAGCTGGTGGGCGGCAAGGTGTGGTTCAACGGCCACGAGATCGAGAACATGAAGGAGAAGGACTTCCGCAAGATCCGCGGCAACGAGGTCTCCATCATCTTCCAGGACCCCATGACCAGCCTGAACCCGGTGTACACCATCGGCAACCAGATCGTGGAGGTCATCCGCCTGCACACCGATAAGAACAAGGCCGATGCATGGGCACGCGCCAAGGAGCTGCTGGAGCTGGTTGGCATCAATGAGCCTGAGAAGCGTCTGAAGCAGTACCCCCACGAGCTGTCCGGCGGTATGCGCCAGCGTGTGATGATCGCCATTGCACTGGCCTGCGAGCCTAAGCTGCTGATCGCCGATGAGCCCACCACCGCACTGGATGTGACCATTCAGGCACAGATCCTTGAGCTGATGCAGGATCTGCGCAAGAAGCTGGGCATGAGCATCATCATGATTACCCACGATCTGGGCGTTGTGGCTTCCATGTGCGAGAAGATCGCCGTCATGTACGCCGGCCACATTGTGGAGTACGGCACTACCGACGAGATCTTCTACCAGCCGGGTCACGAGTACACCAAGGGTCTGATCAACTCCATCCCCAAGCTGAACACCGCAGAGCACGAGCGCCTTGTGCCCATCGAGGGTACCCCTGTGGACCTGCTGAATCCGCCGGCCGGCTGCCCCTTTGCGCCCCGCTGCAAGAACTGCATGAAGATCTGTCTGAGCAAGATGCCCCCGCGCACCGAGCTCAGCGATACCCACTATACCTACTGCTGGCTGCAGCAGAAGGCTGCATTTGAGAAAGGGGAAAAGGCAGAATGAGTGAACACAAGACGCTGGTCGAAGTCCAGCACCTGCAGCAGTATTTCCCCGCCGGCGGTGTGGGCAAGAACCGCAAGTACGTTCAGGCTGTGGATGACGTAAGCTTTGCCATCCGCAAGGGCGAGACCCTTGGTCTGGTAGGTGAGTCCGGTTGTGGCAAGACCACTACCGGCCGTACCCTGCTGCGCCTGTACGAGCCCACCGGCGGCAAGATCTACTATGACGGCAACCTGCTGTTCGATAAGGACAACAAGATCGCAGTGGATATGCTGCCCTACCGCCGCCGGATGCAGATCGTTTTTCAGGATCCCTACGCAAGTCTGGATCCCCGCATGACCATTGGCGACATCGTGGGTGAGGGCATTGATATCCATCATCTGGCCGAGAATGAAAAGGACCGCCACGATAAGATCATCGCTCTGCTGGAGCGCGTTGGCCTGAACAGCGAGCACGCAAACCGCTACTGCCATGAGTTCTCCGGCGGTCAGCGTCAGCGCGTGGGCATTGCCCGTGCACTGGCTGTGAACCCCGAGTTCATCGTTTGTGACGAGCCTGTCTCCGCACTGGACGTTTCCATTCAGGCACAGGTCGTCAATATGTTTGAGGATCTGCAGCAGGAGATGGGTCTGACCTACCTGTTCATCGCCCATGACCTGAGCGTTGTCAAGCACATCTCCAACCGCATCGGCGTCATGTATCTGGGCAAGATGGTGGAGCTGGCCGATAGCTACGAGCTGATCACCCACAGCATCCACCCCTACACCCGCAGCCTGATCTCCGCAATTCCGGTGGCAGACCCCATTACGGCCCGCCAGTCCAAGCGTATCGTGCTACAGGGCGATGTGCCCAGCCCCCTGAACCCGCCGTCCGGCTGCCGTTTCCGCACCCGTTGCCCCTATGCAGACGAGCAGTGCGCAAACGAGGTGCCCGAGTTCAAGGAGGTCTCCACCGGCCACTGGGCAGCCTGCCATCACCTTGACCGCGTGAAGTGAGAACACTTCACGCCGGTAAAAAGTGAAAGCAATTCAACTTAGTGCTGAAATGTTGTCACAAAATGGTTACAGTCCAAGTTTTGGGCTTGTAACCGGTATGAGAACGCATTATAATCATTCGTGTTCCTCCGGTGTACATTTGCACCGGATCGAATATAGAGGCGGCTGGGGGAACCTGGCACACTCAAATTTGATATAAGGGAAGGATATTATTATGAAACGCATTTCTCGTCGTAATTTCCTCAAGGTTGCAGGCGTGGGTGCCGCTGCTCTGGGTCTGGCAGCCTGTGGCGGCAGCAAGTCCGGTTCTACCGCAACCTCCGGTTCTGCTTCTTCCGCTGCTGGTTCTTCTACCGGCAGTGTCAACACCGCTGGCTTCACCGTCCAGTACGGCCCCAACCCCGAGACTCTGGATCCCTCTTTGAACAGCGCTGTTGATGGCGCCAACACCATCATCACCATCTTCGAGCCCCTGCTGATCATCAACGAGAACAACGAAGTTATTGGTGGCCAGGCTGAGAGCTGGGAAGCAAGCGAGGACGGCCTGACCTGGACCTTCACCATGCGTGACGGCCTGAAGTGGAGCGATGGCACCGACCTGACCGCTAAGGACTTCGAGTACACCTTCAAGCGTATGGTCAACCCCGACACCGCAGCTCCCTACGCAGAGACCTGCCTGGGCATGATCGATGGTTTTGACGCAGCTGCCGGCTTCCCCGATGCAGACGGCAACCCCACTGCAGAGCCCAACCCCGATGCGCTGAACGTCAAGGCAAGCGACGACGGCAAGACCCTGACCATCGTGCTGTCCTACCCCTGCTCCTACTTCGACAAGATGGCTGCATTCGCATCCATGAGCCCTGTGCAGCAGGCTACCGTTGAGGCCAACGGCGATGCATGGTGCACCTCCGCTGAGACCTTCGTCTCCAACGGCCCCTACATGATCACCGAGTGGACCCCCTCCGAGCGTATCGTTCTGTCCAAGAACCCCAACTACGTTGGCGGCTGGGATAGCTCTAAGATCGTTTCCGACAGCATCACCCTGCTGCTGCTGGAGGACTCTTCCGCTTGCTTCGCTGCTTATAACAGCGGCGAGGCTGTCCTGATCAAGGACGTGCCCACCGACGAGATCCCCAGCCTGACCAAGGCAGAGGATGGCGGCGACTTCTATGTTGACCCCATTCTGGGCACCTATTACGTCAGCATGAACCTGCAGCGCGATGCCTTCAAGGATGCCAAGGTCCGCAAGGCTCTGGCTCTGGCTATCGACCGCGACTACGTTGCCAACACCATCATGCAGGGCACCTACTCTGCTGCTTCCAACCTGGTCGGCCCTAGCATCGTGGACGCGCAGGGCTACTTCTACGACAACGCAAACGGCGGTTCTCCCTACATTGCAGCTGACTACGAGGCAAATATGGCCGAGGCTAAGAAGCTGCTGGAAGAGGCTGGCTATCCCAATGGCGAGGGCTACCCCACCATCGAGTACAGCACCAACGATTCCGGCTACCATGTGCCTCTGGCAGAGTACCTGCAGCAGACTTGGGGCGATCTGGGCATCACTTTGACCATCAGCAAGATGGAGTGGTCTGCCTTCACCGCTGCTCGCCGTGCCGGCGAGTACGATGTTGCCCGTAACGGCTGGGTCATGGACTACAACGATCCTTCCAACATGATCGAGCTGTTCTGCTCCGGCAACGGCAACAACGATGGTAAGTACTCCAACCCTGACTTCGATGCTGCTATGGAGGCTTCCAAGGTTGCAGATGTCGCCGAGCACTTTGCACAGCTGCACAAGGCTGAGGACATCCTGATGGAGGATATGGGCTGCATCCCCGTTGCTTACTACAACGAATTCTGGCTGCAGAGCTCTTCTCTGAAGGGCGTCTGGCACAGCCCCTACGGCTACTGGTACTTCCAGTACGGCTACATCGAGGAGTGATTTCCTCCCTGTGCTGTGCAGCGTAAGCTGAACCGTAAACTATAAGCACTGAGCACCCCGCTGACCGGAAACGGTTGGCGGGGTGCTTTTTTGCTGTTATCCTGCAAAAAAGACGAGTGCTCGGTTTTGCCGAGCACTCGTCTTTTATATGTAAACCAGATTGAAAAGGTACCAGCTTACACCGTGGCCATGGCGGCCAGAACGCTCTGCCAGCTCTTGCTGCGTGCGGCAGACACAGGGGCGGGACGGGTGCGCCGTGCAGCCGGGGCAGTATGGCAGGCCGCAGAGGATACCGTCAGGGCAGGGGAGGGGCAAAAGAACACAGCAGTATCCTTTGCCAGCCACTGCGCAGCCAGTGCAGCGGCCTGCGGGTCAGATTGCAGGGCACGGCGCTCGTTCCCGGCCAAAAAATCTGCCAGCCAGTACAGAATTGCAGCCAGTGGCAGGCAGGGGGAAGCATCCTGATTCCAGTAACTCCAGCGTGCGCCGTGGCCAAGGTGGCTTTCCACCGTGATCTGTGCGCCGGTGCGGGCATTCTGCGGGATGGAGCCAACATAGTTGGTCCCGGCACGCTGTCCCAGTTCCTCTATAAGGCGCTGGGTGCGGGCAGCATCCAGACGATCCTCACGGCAGTAGGCGCGGAAGTCGGTCTGGCTCAGCAGGCTGTCGGCGCTGGACGGAAAACGCCCGGTCAACTGCCCATCCGCATTGTGGCACAGCTGCCAGCCCTTGCGGAACAGCTGGAAATTCAGGCAGCGCCGCCCCATGGTGGAGTAGCACACAAGGGCGCTTTGCTCCCCGGGCAGCTGTTTTACTTCAAGATAGGCATCGTTGCCGCAGGTATCCTGCAAACGGATGGTGAGCAGCAGCTGTGCACCGGCGTGCAGGGTGGACATGGCGTTGTGCATGGCGTCAAAATAACGGGAAGCGTCCATGGTTGATCTCCTTCCTAAAAAGCAAACAGCGAAACGTTGTAAAAGAACCAGCCGGGTGATCGGACCGACAGGCTGTATAAAACTTCTCTGAACGTAGTATAGCATACTTTTGAGGAAAAAACAACTGCAAGTTTCTTCAAAACGACAAAATTTTGCAAAAGCTTATGGCATAGAGCAAACGGAAGTTCAAAGCATGGTTGTACTTTATGATAAGCGGTTGTGAAAAATGACCCCTGCGGGAGATGCCGGCTAAGGCAGGAGTTGCTCCCACAGGGGTCATTTTATATTTCTTCAATCGCCAAGCTCCCGGATCTCGTTCTGGATCAGCCGTCCGGCAGCGCGGGCAAGCTGATCCATGCCGCGGATGCGCGCCATATTTTTGCCGTAGATCTGCGCGGCGGCACCGGCGCTGCTGTCCTCGCCCATAAAAACGGCAGACACCCGCACGCCCTGCCGCTGCAAGGTGCGCACCTGCGCGGCGGTATCGGTAACACCGGCGGCGTCCTCGTAGGCGCAGCCCAGCGGGTTCTCTGCTGTGGGCGGAATGCGGCGGCTGTCGTTGGGGCTGGCATCGGTCAGCAGGATCATCAGGTGGCGCGGGGCGGGGCCGGGGGCGTACTGAATCAGATCGCCCGCAGCTCGCAGCGCCAGACCGTCCCGGTTCCAGCCTGAGGCGAAGTACCGGAAGATGTTCTGCCGGTTCTTGTCCGCAAAGCCTTTCAGTACCCGCAGTACCGTGTAGCCCCGCAGGCTGCTAAAGGCGCTTACTCGCACCGGAATACCGCAGTTGGCCAAGCTTTCGGCCAGAATGACACCCTGCGCCGCGATTACCTCCTGACAGTGCAGGCGGGAGGCGGAGGCGTCCAGCAGCAGATCTACCGTAAAGGCAGGGCAGTTTTCCTCCTCCGGGCACAAAAACACCCGGCTATCGTTCAGGTAAGGGGCGCGCCACACCCGCCCGGCGCACAGGTTGCCGCTGCGTGCCACCCGCTGGTCGGGCTGCTGATGCACCAGAATACAGTTGCGGATCTGCTCAGTAAGGCGCAGCACCACGCTGCGGTGCAGCTCCTGATTTTTTGCATAGTAGGCGCGGTTGCGTTCGGCCTGCAATTCGGCCTGCTGTGCCAGCTGCCGCGCTTCCGGGGTGGGTGCCTGCGCCGGGCTGGGTACACCGGCGCTGAACCACAAGTGACAGCCCAGATGCACTCCGGTGCACAGCTCCTGCTCGGCCTTGCGCAGCTGCTCCGGCGGGTAGAAGCAGCGCCCGAAGCAGCTTTCGATGTAGGCACGATCCTGTGCGGCGCGTTGCTTCAGGGTGATGTTTGCCCGGCGCTTGTTCACCGCCAGCCCGCTGCCTGTGGCATCCACCGCACCGGAATGCTCCACTGTCACCCGGTCGGTTTTGATCATCTGGGTGGGCATGGCTTTGGTGGCAAGCTTTGCCCAGAAGCCTTGCAGCTGCAGATGCAGCGCGGGTTTCTGGCGTACCTTGCCGTCAAACAGGGCGAATTTTGCAAACAGCGCCAGCAGGTCGTTTTTGAGCTGTGCTGGTTCCGGTACGGTCTCCGGTTCCAGCGCGGCAGCAAGGCTGCTCTCGTAAGGGGTCATGACCGGGGCAGTGCGTCCCAGAACTTTGCGCCAGCGCGCAGCCTGCATGGTGTACACCAGCTGGTTTTTCGCCATCCACTCCTGCCGCGAAAGCTTGTACTGAATGGCAAAAAAGTAGTCTGCGTGGGCAAAGCGTAGTGCTTCCAGCACCGGGCGGCGGGGCAGCTCCAGCCGGTAGGCGGCGTTTTCTAAGTACAGCCACGCCATATCATCCAGCATGGGCTGGCGTGTGTCGCCCTCCCAAGCAGAAAAAATGTCCCGGATCAGCGCGTCACCGTAGTATTTATGCACCAGCCCTACGATGCAGTTCATGTAAAAATCAATGGTGCCGTCCGTGTTGCGGGCCAGAAACAGCGGCTCAAAGCCGTAGGCTCCGGCAGCGGCCCAGACCTGATTGGCCGCACGCCGCTCCTGCGCGGTATAGCTTTGGGCGTCCATCAGGCAAACAGCTTTCCGGCATCCAGCTTGGCCGGGATGCGTGCGGCAATCACGTCCCGGATCAGCCCCTGCTCGTAGGAGTCAAAGGCCTTGTTGGTGATGCCCATATCCAGCGCCGCCCCGGCCGGGATGCCCCTGCGGATCAGCCGCAGCGCGTCCAGCATACCGCGCAGATCCAGCGCTTTGGTGGAAATTTCAGCACTGTCGCACTTTTTCTGCAGGTCCAGAAACAGCAGTGCAAACTGGTGCACATATTTTGCGGTAAGATCCGGGAACTGCGCCCGCAGCAGCTTTTCCAGATTATCTTGGGTGATGGTGGGCATCTGCACCACTGCAAAGCGGGAGGTAAGCGCCTCGTTCAGCTCCCGGGTACCCGCGTAGCCGTAGTTCATGGTGGCGATAAAGCGGGTCTCCTCGGCCAGCGGGATGCGCTCGTAACCGGGTACGTCGATGGCGCGGCGGAAGTCCAGCACCGCGTGCAGCACCGCCAGCGCCTCGTTTTTGGCCATGTTGATCTCGTCCAGCACGCCAAAGCCGCCGCACTGTGCGCAGCGGTACACCGGCCCGGGACGGAACACCACCTGCCCGCCCGCAAAGGTATCCATGCCGATGAGGGAGGCGGCATCCATGTTTACATGAAAAGAGATGTCCCATGCAGGGCGGCCAAAAGCGGCGGCAAGGTTTTCAGCCAGCACGTTTTTGCCGGTGGCTTTGCCGCCGGCCAGCAGCAGGTTTTCGCCGCAGAGGATGGCCGCCAGTGCCTGCTCCCACACCTCTTTGCCGTAGTAGATAAAGGCAGGTGCGGGGATGCGCGGGCGCAGCGCCTCGCTGAGCGGATGGGCGGCGCGGTATTCCTGCACCGCCGCAAGCAGGGCGGGGTCCACCCCTTCCTGCCGTAAGGTATCCAGAATATCCGACATTTGTACAAACACCTCGATCTCTGACCGGGCGGGAATGAACTGCCCGGTTTCACGCTTATCATAGCACAATCGCGGGCATTTGTGTAGAGGGCGTGCGGGGTAAAAGAAGCAAAGAGGGGCAGCCCCAAATGGGACCGCCCCTCTTCACATGAAAAAGAAGAAAAGAAGAAACGCTTAGAGTATGCCGGAGAACTGCGCTTTATCAGGCATTCTCCAGACCAGCCATCTGTTTGACAGCCTTCATGGCGAAGGTCAGGGTGCGGCCCATAGCCACACCGGCCATCAGGCAGGGGTAGTTGTTGGCAAAGAAGCTGCCGGACATATCGCCGGTAATGTACAGACCCTCCATGGGCTGATTGTTGGTGTCCAGAGCCTGACCCTTTTCGTTGATGGCGATGCCCTGCTCAGTGGTCAGCAGGGAAGCACCCAGCCAGCAGCCGTAGAAGGGCGCGGTGCGGATGGCGCTCAGGCGGTAAGCGGGTTTGCCGAAGTCCTCGTCGTTCTGCTTGTCGTACAGCTCGTTGTAGCGCTCCACGGTAGCAAGGAAGGTGTCCTTGGCAGCACCGGTAAAGCCCATCTTGTCGGCCAGCTCGTCCAGCGTATCGCACTTGAACAATGCACCGGCCTCGATAGCCTCGTCCATCTTGCCCTGAATGTACTTCTCACCGCCGTTGCGGGTCTGGGCAGAGCAGCCGATGGTGTGGAAGCGCTTTGCATCCTCCAGAATGTTAGCATCGCAGATCTGTGCGTAGACGCGGCCCGGCTGGTGGGCGGCAGCGTAGACGATATCGTTATAGGGGCAGCTCTCGTTGGCAAAACGCTCGCCGTTGCGGTTTACCTTCAGGAAGGGCTGAGTACCGGGGTTGTACTGGCGGATCTTACCGGGGAAAGCCTTGCCGCCAAAGGCGGAGTCGCTGTCCACATAACCGGCGTCCACACCGGGGGCAACGATGCCGCGGTCAAACAGCATGGGAGCGGCTTCCTTGTCCAGATTAGCACCTGCCCACACGGCAGCGCGGATACCGTAGCCCTTGTCGGCGGGGGAGTAGGAGCAGGCGGTGGTCACGCTGGTGCCCAGCGGGTCCAGCTGCTCCATCATGTAGGGGTTGCCGGGGAAGCCGCCGCAGGCCAGCAGCACGCCCTGATTGGCGTTGTAGCGGATGAAGTGGTCATCCTCGGTGCTCTGGGCGATGATACCGGTAATGCGGCCATCGCTGTTCTTTTCCAGCTTGGCCAGACTGGTCTTGAAGTCTACATCGTAGCCCAGCTCCTGGATGTACTGCAGCAGCAGCTCATTGCGAGCCAGACCGGACTCGCGCTCGCTGGCCATATAGTTATGCTCCTGCACAGGGTAGAGGTAGTCGGTGTTGTGCTCGGCATTCTCTGCAGGCCATGCAGCCTCGGTGCCGGAGGTGAAATCGCATACCCAGCCGTACTTATCTTCCAGAATGCTGCGCATGAAGTCGTGCATAGCGGCAGACTCGTTGATCCAGGTCTTGACAACGCGCTGGTCGCACTTGCCGGAGGCGTAGCGGGAGATCTCGCTCAGCAGCTTTGCCTTATCGGTGGCGGGTTCGCCAGCCTCCTTAGCGGCAGCAGAATCAACAGCGCCGTACCAGTGACGGGTGTCCTGCACGTTGGCGTTCTGCTCGATAACACGGAAGTTCAGGCCGTTGGCAGCCGCATAGGCGGCAGCGAACATACCGCCATTGCCAGCGCCCACGATCAGGATGTCGGTGTCCACGGTCTCGGTGATGGCGGCCTCGTCGATGTCAGGCTCTTTGCCCAGCCAGTCGTTCTCATCGCCGGTGGGCAGCTGCACGCTGGAGACCACGGCCTCGCCCTTAGCCTGTGCGTAGCAGCTCTTGGCAGCCTTCATCACGGCGTCGGAGGTGATGGTAGAACCGGAAACACCGTCGATCTCGGCAGAACCAGCAGCCAGCAGCTGCTCGCGCAGCTCATCGGCAGCGGCAGCGCCGAAGGAAGCGGTCTCGCCGGAGGTATCCACCACCACGTCGGTGACAGCGCTGTCGGAGAAGGTCATAGTGACCTTGACGGTGGAGGAAATACCCTCGGCAGTGCCCTCGTAGGTGCCGGGGATGTACTGACCGGCAGCACCGGAAGTGGAGGCAGAACCGGAAGCGGAATTGCAGGCAGCCAGAGCACCGGCGGTCACACCGCTCATGGCGGCGGCAGCGGCGATCTTGATAAAACCCTTACGGGAGATCTTGTTCATAGGTACGCTCTCTTTCTTTTTGTTCTTCTTTGTGTTCCTTCTTATCGTGCAGCAAAGTAAAAGGCACTTTGCGGAATCCTTAACAATTGTAGCGTAGAAGGGTGCTGTTTACAATTCATATTTTTTATATTATAATTTAGGCCAACCTAATGTATTGCGGGAGGGAGAAAAGCATGAACGAGAGCGCACTGGAAGGCTTTGTAAAGATCGTGGAACTGAACAGCTTTTCTGCGGCGGCAGAGGCACTGTATCTTTCCCAGTCGGCACTTTCGCAGCAGATCCGCACGCTGGAAGGGCAGCTGCAGTTCGAGCTGTTCCAGCACGTGCCCCGCCGGGTGGTGCTGACCCCGGCGGGACAGGATTTTTACCCCAAGGCAAAGCAGCTGGTGGCTCTGTATCAGCAGGCGGTGCGCCACGCCCGCGCGGTGCAACAGCAGGAAAAACCGCCGGAACGGCATCTGGTGATTGCAGGCTGCCATGAGGCAATGCGGATGTTCGCATACGACTTGTTTTCCCTGACAAGTGACTTGTGCCTGCAGTATACCTCCATTCTGGGGTGGTGTGCCAACCGCAGCGAGGTCTGGCGCAGCCTGAAAAAAGGGGAGATGGATCTTTCCTTCCAGCTGGAAAGTGCAGAGTTCTACGCGCAGGGGCTTACCTTTGTGCCGCTGTTCTATATGCCAGAACTTTGCATCCCCATCCACCCGCCCGCTGATATGCCGGTGGGCAGATTGACCTTGGAACAGGCATTGCAATATCGCTGGCTACCCATCAAGGAGATGTACCAGACTGTCTACGAAACAAGCCTGCTGCAGGAGGGAATGGACCGAGGGGTGGAGTTTACGCCGGTGGGCGGTATCCGCAGTGCGGCCTACGGCGACCCGGCACTCAAGATGGTCCCGGCGGTCTATTACCGCAGGCCGGACCTCAGTTTTGTGCGGGTACTGGACTGGGGCAGGGGACACCGCTTCGGCGTTGTGCTGGGGCAAAAGCGCGAGGATCCGGTAGTAATGGCCTACGTCCGCGCCTTGCAGCAACAGCTGCCGTCCCTCTCGGAAAAGCTGTTCGGCCTGAAGCTGGAACCGGTGGAGGAATCATAAAGAAAAGACGAAAACCCTCTCAGACACTTTCGTGCCAGCTCTCCCTTCAGGAGAGCTGGCACCGGCAGCTGCTGAAAAGCTCCCCCTCTCGGGGGAGCTGGCATCGCGCAGCGATGACTGAGAGGGTAAAACAAAGAGCACCTATTGCCCTAAAAAGGCGACAGGTGCTCTTTGTGCAATTATATTGTGACGACAGGTGCTTTAATCCACCACGTCCTCAAACTGGCTGTTGTACAGGTCAGCGTAGAAGCCGCCTGCCTCGATCAGCTGGTCGTGGGTGCCCTGCTCCACAATGTCGCCGTCCCGCATCACAAGGATGAGGTCGGCATCCCGGATGGTGGAAAGGCGGTGGGCGATGACAAAGCTGGTGCGCCCCTCCATTAGGCGGTCCATGGCGGTCTGGATGCGCTGCTCGGTGCGGGTATCCACGCTGCTGGTAGCCTCGTCCAAAATCAGGATGCGGTTATCTGCCAGAATGGTGCGGGCGATGGTGAGCAGCTGCTTTTGTCCCTGACTGACGTTGGAGGCGTCCTCGTTCAGTTCCATCTGGTAGCCGCCGGGCAGGGTGCGGATAAAGTGGTCGGCGTTGGCTGCCTTTGCAGCGGCGATCACCTCTTCATCGGTGGCGTCCAGCCGGCCGTAGCGGATGTTCTCCATGATGGTGCCCTTGAACAGCCATGTGTCCTGCAACACCATGCCAAAACCTTCGCGCAGAGCGCTGCGGTCAAAGTCCCGCACATTGTGGCCGTTCAGGGTGATAGAACCGGCGTCCACATCGTAAAAGCGCATCAGCAGCTTGACCATGGTGGTCTTGCCCGCACCGGTGGGGCCTACGATGGCTACCTTCTGGCCGGGCTGCACCGTGCAGCTGAAGTCGTGGATGACGGTCTTGTCCGGGGTGTAGCCGAAGCGCACATGGTCAAAGGTGACCTGTCCGTCAATGTCGGCAGGGTCGGCGCGGCGGGCAGGGTCGGCCAACTGCGCCTCCTCCGGCTCGTTCAAAAACTCGAACACCCGCTCGGCAGCAGCGGCCATGCTTTGCAGCATATTGGACACCTGCGAAAGCTGCTGGATGGGCTGGGTAAAGTTTTTGACGTACTGGATAAAGGCCTGAATATCACCAATGGTGATAACGCCGTTTACGGCAAAAATGCTGCCCACGATGGCCACCGCCACATAGCCCAGGTTGCCCACAAAGTTCATGATGGGCATCATCAGGCCGGAGAGGAACTGGCTTTTCCATGCGGATTCGTACAGCTTATCGTTGGCGGCGTTGAAGTCTGCCAGTACCACGGCCTCGCGGTTAAACGCCTTGACCACATTGTGGCCGGCGTAGATCTCCTCGACCTGACCGTTGACCACGCCCAGGGTGGCCTGCTGTGCCTTGAAGTACTTCTGGCTGAACTTGACCACCACCAGCACCAGCGCCAGCGATACCGGTAAGATCAGCAGGGCAATCAGGGTCATGCGGGGGCTGATGGAAAGCATCATCACCAGCACACCGATCATGGTGGTTACGCTGGTGATCAGCTGGGTGATGCTCTGGTTCAGGCTCTGGCCCAGTGTGTCCACATCGTTGGTGATGCGGGAGAGCACCTCGCCCACGGTGCGCTTTTCAAAGTACGCCAGCGGCAGGCGGTTGAGCTTTTCACTGATCTGGCGACGGAAGTCGTAGCAGACCTTCTGAGAAAGGCCGGTCATCAGCCAGCCCTGAATAAAGCTGAAGGCGCTGCTCAGCAGGTACATCCCCAACAAAAACAGCAGAATGCGGCCGATATACACAAAATCGATGCTGCCGGTGCCGCGCAGCCGGGCGATCCAGCCGGTGGCAAGGGCGGTGGTGGCCTTTGCCAGCACCTTGGGGCCTGCAATGTTGAAGATGGTAGAAAGAATTGCAAACAACATGGCTGCCGCAAGGGGCAGCTTGTAGTGGCTCATGGTGCGGATGAGCTGTCGCAGCGTGCCTTTAAAGTCCTTGGCGCGCTCGGTGGTGGGACGTCCGGGTCTGGGCATATCACTCACCCTCCTTTTCTGTATTCAGGGTATCCAGCGCCAGCTCCTTCTGGCTCAGCTGGCTGCGGGCGATCTCCTGATATTCCGGGCAGCTGACCATCAGCTGGGCGTGGGTGCCCTTGCCCACCAGTCTGCCTTCGTCCAGTACAAGGATCTGGTTTGCGTGCAGCACGGTGGAAATGCGCTGTGCTACAATGATCACAGTGGCGTTGTCGGTCTGTGCCTTCAAAGCGCGGCGCAGCGTTACATCGGTCTTGTAGTCCAGCGCCGAGAAGCTGTCGTCAAACAGATAGACCTTGGGATTTTTGGCAATTGCCCGGGCAATGGAAAGCCGCTGCTTCTGGCCGCCGGATACGTTGGAGCCGCCCTGCGCAATGGGACTTTGATAGCTTTCGGACTTTGCCTCGATAAAATCAGTGGCCTGTGCAATGGCGGCGGCTTTGTGCACCTGTGCGTCGGTGATATCCTCGCCGCCGAATTTCAGGTTGCTGTCAATGGTGCCGCTGAACAGCACACCCTTCTGGGGCACATAGCCTAGCAGGTCGTGCAGCTGTGCCTGTGGCATCTCGCGCACGTCAATGCCGTCCACGGTCACCTTGCCGCCGGTCACATCGTAAAAGCGGGGGATCAGGTTGAGCAGGGTGGACTTGCCGCAGCCGGTGGAGCCGATGATGGCGGTAGTCTCGCCGGGCTTTGCGGTAAAGCTGATGTGTTCCAGCGCATCGCTGTCTGCACCGGGGTAACGGAAGCTCACGTCCTCGAACTGCACCACTCCCTGCCAGTCGGTGTGCGCCTGTGCAGCCTTTGCGGCGGCTTCATCCGGGTCGCGGATGGTGGCCTTGGTGCGGATGACCTCGTCGATACGATCCGCAGCCACACCGGCGCGGGGCAGCATGACGGCCACCATGGCCAGCATCAGGAAGGACATGACGATCTGCATGGTGTAGGTGATAAAGGCAATCATTTCGCCCACCTGCATAGTGCCGGCATCCATGGCCTTGCCGCCGAACCAGACGATGAGCAGACTGGTGCCGTTCATGATCAGGGTCATAAAGGGCATCATAGCCACCATAGCGCGGTTGGTGAACAGCTGGGTGCCCATCAGCTCCCGGTTGGCCTTGTCAAAGCGCTGCTCCTCAAACTTTTCGCGGCTGAAGGCGCGCACCGGCATGATGCCGGTCAAAATTTCGCGGCTGACCAGATTCAGCCGGTCCACCAGCTGCTGCATCACCTTGAATTTGGGCATGGCAACGCTCATCAGGAAGAGCAGCAGCAACAAAAGCAGTGCCACGTCCAGCACCACGATCCAGGAAAGGCCGCTGCTGCTGCCCACAACGTGCAGCACGCCGCCAATGCCCAGAATGGGCGCGTAGGCCACCATGCGCAGCAGGATGACGCAGACGAACTGCACCTGCTGGATATCGTTGGTGGTGCGGGTGATGAGAGAGGCGGTGGAAAAATTCTCGATCTCCGCATTGGAAAAGCCGATAACGCTGGAGAAGGTCTCCCGGCGCAGGTCGCGGCCGATGGCGGCAGATACCCGGGAGGCAAGGAAGCCAACGGCCACAGCCACGGCCACCATCAGCAGGGTGAGCGCCAGCATCTGGCCGCCCACCCGGAAGAGGTAACCCATCTGCACATCCTGCGCAACGCCCTGCGCCTCGTATTCCAGCTGCACCAGCAGCAAAGACTGGCTTTTCAGGTTTTCCAGCAGGGTGCTGTCCAGCTGGCTCATGGCACCGTCCAGCTGCTTTTGCAGCATACTGCGGTCAAAGCCGGGCATTTGGCTCATGGCGGCAAACTGGCTGCAAACGGTGTCCAGATTCGCTGCCGTAGGGGTGACGGTCTCAGTGTCCGCGTCCGCAGCGGCAGAGGGCGTCTCGGCAAGGCCGGTCATGCCCATGCTGTTCTGTCCAGCGGGGGTGTTGGCGGCCTGTGCGGCAGCCATATACAGCACGATGTCCGGGGTGGTCACGGCCTCTTCCAGTGCGGTGCGCTCGTCCTCGGTCAGGTCGGAGCGCAGCTGCAACACGCCATCGTCCTGCAGGTAGTACTGGTAGGCGTTTTGCAGCTTCTGCGCATCCTCCTCGCTCATCAGCAGGCTCAGCGCGTCCAGCGTACTCTGGCGCACCGTCTGGGGCAGGGGACTTTCAATGCCGCCCTGCTGGATGCCGGTGTCCACGATCTTGCTGGTGTAGTCCGGCAGGGCAAGGTCGCAGTACGCCTGCACGAACAGCAGTGCGAACACCACAAGGCAGACTGCCCAGTGCCGGGCCAGCTGCTTAAAGATCTTTGTCATGGTTCGTTTCTCCCTTCGGGTTAATGTTGCGCGCGGCATTTTCCGCAAGAATGGCATCCATCAGCGCGCCGCGCAGCGCGTCCATCTGGGCTACCTGCTCCGGCTCTAACCGTGCCAGCACGCTGGCAAAGTAGTTGCGCAGAGCCTGCTCACACTGGTGGCACAGCTCGTACCCCTTGGGGGTGATGCGCACCAGCGTTTTGCGGCGGTCGGCGGGGTCCGGTTCCCGCACCACGGTGCCGTCCTGCTCCATGAGCCGCAGCCCGCGCGAGACCGCCGGCAGCGGCTGACGAATCTCCCGGGCAAGGTCGGAGACATAAATGGCACCGTCCTTTCCGTGACAGTTGATGGCGTGCAGCAGGCCTTCCAGCATATTGAAGTGGCATTTGGGACAATCGGCCAGCGCCGCCCGCATCCCGGCCTTGGATGCCTTGCTCAGCTGCCCGATATAGTGGCACATCCCCTGAAAGCTGGGGGTGCTTGGCTCGGACACGACAGTCCCTCCTCGTTTGCATTTTTTGAATACTTAACAGTTGTTAAGTATTAACGCCTGATAAGCATATTCCTTTTGCTGCCGGATTGCAAGGGAATGGGGAAATATTAAACAAAAATTCACAAAAAACTTGTAGGTTTTGTCAATGCGCAAACCGGCTCTCGCTGCATAGAAATAAAGGACAGGCAGAAACGGAGGGTGCAGATGGAGCAGGGATTCCAAGTGTTGTTACAGGTATTCGGCGGATTGGCGCTGTTTTTATATGGAACGGACAGCCTGTGCAGGGCAGTACAACAGGGGGCGGGCAGGCGTCTGCGCAGTTTGCTGGCGCGGTGCACCGCAAACCCGGCGGCAGGGCTGCTGAGCGGGGCGGCGG
>ERZ791858.558-NODE-558-length-30578-cov-26.358877_pt1 | contig 30578 bp, 30 predicted proteins | sample MGYA00510284_ERZ791858 | MGnify/ENA primary metagenome ERZ791858 (study PRJEB30046, sample SAMN00792077) | human gut metagenome | study: EMG produced TPA metagenomics assembly of the A metagenome-wide association study of gut microbiota in type 2... | reverse complement strand
AGTCCTTCCAGAAAGATTTGTACCAATGACCTTTGTATTACAATATTATTTTAAATGTTTGTTGTATGTTGGTCTGTATATAGTTTATTCTGTGCATTTTTTATGCATAAGATTTTTCTTAAAAATATTTGTTATAACTTTGCTATCACAAATAACTGAATGTGTTTTTATTTTTTGATTCATTAAGCTTGGATGTTGTAAGGCATCTTGCTAGCAAAGCAGTTTGTATTGAAAAAGGCAGGATTGGTGAATCCCGCCTTTTTTATGTTCTTTATTCAAAGAGACGCAAAATATATTATTTCAGTATTTCACCTTTTTCATTGAAGAACACCGTACTTTCAGTTCCTTCCTTGTCTGTCAGAACAACCTGATAGGTCTTGCTACCATCCTCTGCCGCTTCCACCGCCGCTTCCTTGACGGTTGATTCCGCAAAATTTTTGGCGATTGCTTCCGTTACCGCTGCCGGAAGGTCTTTCACTTCAATAGGGGTGAAGTCATTTACTGCCATGACTGTTTCAACACCTGAGGTCAAATTTTCGGCAAATGCCACTGTTGTTCCTAATCCCATTACCAATGCTACTGCAACAAAAAATTTTTTCATAATCTTATATTTTTAATGGTTATTGTTTTACGATAATGATAGGACAATTTTTATGCCAAAAGAATAATTAAACTGATTATCAGTTAGTTAATATTTTACTAATTATATGTAAAATGGAAAAAATCCTCATATAGTGTGGGATGATGTGGAAATGTTCCACATTGATACCTTTCTTCTATTAATCTTTTCGCACCTTTGCAGAAAAATGGATAAAATCAGATACCGTCTTGTATATAATCGCCAGAACACACTTAATAAGCAAGGCACGGCCCTTGTACAGGTTGAAGCCTATTTGAACCAAAGGAAAATCTACCTGAAGACCAATGTTTACCTCAAACCGGAGTGCTGGAGCCGTGAGGGGGCACAAGTCATTAACCACCACCAATCTAACGAACTCAACGCAATGCTCTATGAATACATCCTGTATCTGCAAGGCATAGAGTTGGGGTATTGGAAGCGCGGAATACCTGCCACACTCTCACTGCTGAAGGATGCTGTCAAGAAGAAAAGTGCCGTGAATGTCAGCTTCTCCACTTTCGCCAAATCAGCCATTGACAATTCGGACAAGAAGCAGTCCACCAAGGACAACCTGCACTCTACACTGGCGGTCTTGAATGACTTCCGTTCCGGATTGGACTTCAAGGATATTACCTATACATTCCTTCGTGATTTTGAGCAATACTTAAGGGAAAAGGGCAATGCGGTCAATACGATAGCCAAGCACATGAGACAGCTCCGTACCTTGGTCAATGAGGCAATCAACCAGGGATATATGCACGCAGACGCTTATCCGTTCAGAAAGTACAAAATCAAACAGGAGAAAGGCAGACATGAGTTTCTTACCCCGGACGAGCTGAAGAAGCTGGAAACGGTCGAAGTGGAAGAGGAGTCCATGCGCCATATGCTCGATGCCTTCCTGTTCTGCTGTTATACCGGATTGCGCTATTCTGACTTCTGCCAGCTTACACCTAATAATTTCATTAGAATAAACGGCAAGCGGTGGCTGTACTTCAAATCCGTCAAGACAGGGGTGGAAATCCGTCTGCCGTTGCATCTGCTGTTTGAAAGCAGGGCATTGGGCATTCTTGACCGTTATCCGGATATCGGAAGTTTTGCCGCTTTGCCTTGTAACTCGGAAGTGAATAAGCAGCTTCGAAAGCTGGCCGGGTTGTGTGGTATCAAAAAACGGATAACCTACCATGTAAGCAGGCATACCTGTGCTACCCTGCTGATCCATCAGGGAGTTGCGATTACAACAGTCCAGAAGCTACTCGGACATACTTCCGTCAAGACCACACAGATTTATTCAGAGATACTTTCCAGCACCATAGTACGTGACTTGAAAAACGCTCAAAGGAAAAGGAGAAAAGTAAAGATATTTCCCGATAAAAGTTTGAGAACATCTGATTTTATAGATAACCGGTAGATTTCATGAATCCTATTTATTTTCTATTAAATTGTGATTCTTTAAGTTTTTCGGATGATCAGAATATTGCTCCTGATTATTTTTTCAATATGGATTGAATATGGAATAGTTTTCACTATCTTTGCAGAGTAACCAGGAGCTTGATGGCAATAAATATTGTTATCAGGCTCTTTTTTTATTGTCATATCGTGGCAATGGATTTAAGTAATTCTGCAACAATGACGCAAGTAAATAGACATATCTTTGAAGTTGTATTATAATCAGATAAACAATAGACAGAATGGAATTAAACGACTGGTTGGCTATAATCGGGGCTTTCGGAGGATTGGAGGCTGTCCGCTGGGGTGTCACGTTCTGGGTGAACCGCAAGACTAACGCACGGAAAGAGGATGCGTCCGCCGATTCGATGGAGGATGAGAACGAGCGTAAGCAGGTTGACTGGCTGGAAGAACGCATCGCCCAGCGTGACGCCAAGATTGATGCGTTATACGTTGAGCTTCGTAATGAACAGTCTGATAAGCTGGCATGGATTCATAAGTGCCACGAGCTGGAACTGCAATTGAAAGATGCCGAACATAACCGTTGTGACAGGCCCGACAGCGAATGCGGCCGTCGTATTCCACCACGCAGGGCTACATTAATTAAAGATAAGGAGGAAAAGAAATGAAGTTTTTTACGATTGCGGAACTCTGCAAGTCAACGACTGCTGACCGCTTGGGTATCAACAACAGATGCAGACAGGAGCATGTGACTGCTCTGACTGCCTTGGTGGATAACGTACTGGACCCGTTACGCACATGGTGGGGAAAACCTATAACAGTAAACAGTGGTTATCGCTGTCCGGAACTTAATGCGGCCGTTAAGGGAAGTAAGACCTCGCAGCACATGAAGGGGGAAGCTGCTGATATTGACACTGGAGACAGACAGCAAAACAAGCTGTTGTTTGAGTATATCCGAAAGAACCTGCCCTATGACCAGTTGATTGACGAGTCTAACTTCGCTTGGGTGCACGTCAGTTATCGGGTTGACGGAAATAACAGGATGCAAGTTCTTAAGTTGTAGACTATGTTGGTTAGAGTTATGAACTGGGTAAGCCGGCATATATTGCTGGCTCCCTTCATGTGTCTGTTCCTGCTGTTCGGATCATGTGGCAGCTCGCATAAGGCTGTCAAGTCCGATGTAGAAGTAATCAGCAAGGATAGTACACGTGAATCTGTCAACATCGTACACGGATCAAGTACGTCTTTGAGCGAACTCATTACCACTAATGGTAACTATGTGATTGATTTTCGAGTTTATGACACAAGAAAACCGCCCGATAGCCTGACCGGGAAACCTCCGTTATTGGCGGACGGGCAAATAGAGGGAAATTTCAATCAGGCAAAAGACAAGAAATCGGTTATAAACGATACTATAAAACTCAATGCCGACAAGAAACGCTCTTCCGATATCCATGAGAAAGAGTACACTGAAATGATGAAGGATAAAAGAGAATCCAAATTGCTTGAACAAATAGTTCTGGCATGTGTTAGTGGGGCAGTTCTTGTTGTTATCGTACTGGCGGTGGTCAGGCGACAACGTGGAAACGATTTCTTATAATAAGACTTTAAATTTATGATTAAGACTTCCCTGCTTGTGATAAGTCGGGAAGTTTTTTTTATTTCCATGAACAATTCGGTTTTGCCTGTGTTTGTGTAACCATACTGATTATTGTTGCGCTGTTGGCGAAAAAAACATTGGCGTAATAATGATTCCTCATAATAAAACTTGAAATTCATAAGTTGAATACTCTGTCTCGTGATGAGTCGGGGTGTTTTTTTATACAATTGTTATCGAAATTTATATAGCAAAAAATACAATTTTCCAATAGGATTATATATATTTGCAATTGTTACAGTAGTACTTTTATGTCGTAACGCCGATGTTTATATGGTGTTGCGACACTTTTTTTTGTCAAAACACCAATGTATAATTTAAATCAAATAAATTATGAGAAAAGATTTATCTCAAATTATTGGTGAAGCAACAGAGAGACTTCCCAAGCAGGAACAGGTAATTGATGATTATTGGTCAATAATGATTGATGACGGAATTGGTGGTGTGGTAACCGTAACTTTTATGAAGTATTATTATGGATGGAATCTTTATTCGACTAATTATTAAAAATGTATGTCCCAGCCGTTATAGCTGGGACTTTTTCTATTAGCTACGTTGAAATATAAATCTTATAGGTAATCTTGAATTGTTTTATCTTCAGATATATATCCAAGTTTTTTATTTTTGTCTAATAGAGTAATTGCCAATCGGAAAAAATCCTGTGGAGTTTCTGACCATTCGGATAAAACTTCTATTAAATTTTCCATATCAGTAGTTTTGGCTTGTCTAGAATCTCCATGCCTTATTCCTTTTTTATCTTTTTCTTTATGTGATAATAGAATACAAACCAGCTCTCGAATAGGCTTACTTATCTCATTGTCTTTGGGCAAAAAACTGTTTAAAAACTTTTGAATATTCCCATAATATAAATCGTAAGATTTTTCAGGGTCTTGTATTGGTACATCGAGAATCTTAGCAATATCTGTTGGGGCTGACAACTCATCAAACAGGCTAGGTTCTTGTTGACTGTTGGCCGCAACAATTTTATCTACAGCACTTATTAAATCTTCTAATTTCTTTTTTGAAAGTTCCATAATTTAAATATTTAGACAGATATACGAAATAATTCTTTTTTCATTTTATCAATTGCTCCATTAAGCGAATGTTTGGGCACAGCGTCAAATTCAACTCGACGAACTGCAATGTCAGAGGATTTCAACATTCCTCCATATTTAGCAAATTCTTTGTTCTTTTTTTCGCCCTTAGGTAAGGTTTCTAAATATATGCCATATAATATACTTACATCCACATTAAGTTTATTTGCTAATTGATTCATTTTATATGGCAGGGCTACAATTCTACTCAACTCTTTTTGTATAGTCGGATTAACTAATGCATCTAATGCAAATTTATCTGCACGTTCTTCATTCAATAATAGTTCTGGATTTTCAGAATCAGATATATGATATAGAAGATTCTCTAATATGTCAAAATCATTTATGACATGATATAATTCATGCAATAAATTAATCCATAGCTTATGATATTTTTTATTCATATCAGTAATAACTATACATGGCTTACCTTCAAGTATCATTGTAACGCCGAATGCTCTAGTGCCAGATATATACGGTTGGGTTAGAACAGTGACTCCCAATCTAAAAAGAATTAGAACAACTTTTTCATATCCGTGTACTTTGTCCAAGGTAAATTCACTTATCCTTTTTAATAATTCAATTAATAAATCACGGTTATATTCGTACGGATTATTAATTTGCGAAAAAGAATAGATGGAACATTTAAGCCAAAAATCATTCATCTTCTTTTCTTTCTCTTGAGCAACAAATGCTTTTGACTTACTGAAAAGTGTTGGCATCAATGACGTATCGTCATATTCATAAATGGATTTAAAGTTAAAAAAGTCACAAATCTGTTTCTCATAATCTTCAATTTTTGACCTTGATTTAATGATTCCTATTTTTTTTAATGTTGGTATATCAAAATTCCTTAGCACATAAGACAATCTTTCAGACTTTTCAATATTTGCCAAATCCTTTTCGCTAACTTCTTTATTATAAGCTGAAACAAGTTGAGCTTCTGTGATATCAAGCAATTTCATAACCTTTATAGCCTGATTCAGCTTCAACTCGTAATTCCCTTTTAAATATTCAGAAAAGGAATCTTTATTTATACCTATTTCTTCGGCAACGGCAGTTACTGCAACATCGCTTTCTATTAATAATTCATTTAACATTTCTCTCAAAGATTTATCTTGAGATACCGTATTGAGGGTCGTTTTTTTTATAGTTACATACATAATTCACCGCTATTTTCCTGCAAAAATAGCATTTTTAAGCAATAAAATACTATTTTCGCTTCTTATTTTTAGCGGTGAGTTGGTTTTTGTGTTTTTATAAATATCAATTGTAGATTCAATTCAGCCGTAACTGAGGGCTTTTTTTTGTCATTTTGCAAGGGTGAGCAAATAGATAGTTTCGCCAAAAGCGAAGAGTACCACAGAATTGTACATGAAGAAATGGAATAGGGAAGCCGAATAGACAGCCTTTAATTTTTCGAACAGATTATATATTCGACTAAAGAATAGAATTTTGCGTATCTTTGCCCTGTGATTTTGGAGTAGAAGCCAATCTCGTAATAAAAGTTTGGGGGGCTCGTGATGCACGATGCCCCTCCTTTTTTGTAATACGTAATAATGTGACAACAAATATTTTAGAAATAGGCAAATCCCTTTGAACAAATCCATTGGTATCTTGTTCAATAAAATGTGAAGTAAATTGTCAAAACATAACTAATCTGAACCGTTCCGGCTTGTGATAAGTAGGGACGGTTTTATTTTGATAATATTTCTGTTAAAAGATAACCCATGAATTATATGTTCCTTTATCTTTGCACACTATTAACATCAACTTATGTATTATGGCTGAAAAAGAATCTTATTCCGAAGAGGAATTGAATGAAATGATCGTATGGTTCAATAACCATGCCAATGAATTTCCAAAAGAAATGCAGATTAACAAAGCGGCTTTCACTCCGGATTTGAAACTTACTGTTGAAAGTTGTATCATGCAGGCTAAGCAATGTCTGGGCAACTATAAGATGGCCGGGGCTTTCCGAATGCTCCAACAAATCAGAGAGAACCTTGAAAAGGCGGTCCAATAAGCTGCCTTACATTTACCCTTTCATCATATCGGGGTTAAAAACATAATCAATAACCCTACTGTTAACATCATTAATTACGGAAAAATCTTTTTTTATGTATAGATCTGTCATTCTGTTCTCTTTATCTACATGATTTAGTGCTTCTCCTACTGTACCTTTGTCCACTTTTAAATCGTTTCGTGCGATGGAAGCGAAAGAATGCCGGGCTGCGTAAAATTCCAAATCTTCAATGCCAAGAACTTTCCCTATCTGTTTCAAACCTACATTTATGGCAACATTGAGTCTGCCATAAGTGGAATACTTTTTATATAACCTAAAAACTCTTTCTTCGGATACGTCCTTATACTTTTCGTATATGGGCAATATGAAGGGATGAATGTTAACGCTTATTTTTGCTTTATCAGTCCTTCTTGTTGCAGTTTTTGCCCTGTTGTATGTGATTGTAAGCGTTCCCTTGCTTTCGCTTATAGTGTCACAAAGAAACAAATCTGCCGAGTTCATACCCATCAAGCAAAAGGATAATATAAACATATCCTTTGCAAAATTAAATCTGCAATCCTTCTCCTTTTTATCTTTAGTGAGTATATATGGCAGGTTGTATATGGCTCTGATAGTATCTGCGTCCAAAGCTCTTTCGCGGGTACATATTATATTAGGTATAGAATACTTGGTAAATGGAGACCATGGTATCTTTATGTCCCCTGCTTCTTCATCATTATATTCTTTTTTAGCTTCGTTATGCAAATGCCTGATTGCTCCCATATATAAAGAGAGTGCACGTCTTTGACCGAGATGTTCTTCATACGATTTCAAGAATTTGTAATTTATCTCCTTAAAATCCAATTTCTCCCGTCCCAGGAATTTTGTTAAAGAGTTTACCATGCAGGAATACACATTGATTCCATGCTTCTCTCTGTTCTCATCTATCCATTTGCGGGCGTAGGAAATGAAGTCTATTTTTAGAGATGATTCATCAGTTTTGGTTATATGCTCCACAAGTTCTGTTATATCCATATCGTTTATGAGCAATGACAACAGGTTGCACTTGCTCCTATATATGGATATGATGTTATTTAATTCATCTAAGATGGACTGATTTTTGATTTTAAACCCCTTGGTTATATCTTCTTTCGTAACATATATGGAAGTGGGAATCCTTTTAAGCTTCCTATTGTGTGTGACTCTTATCTTAACGTTGTAAGTGCCATCTATTCTTTTCCTATCTTTAAATATTTCATATTTGAATGTTGCCATAATCGTGTATGTATGTTGAAACTATGTTGAAACAATTTCACGCAAAAGTAACTCTTTGGCGCAAAAGTGACAAATAAAAATTTTGTTTACATGAGAAAAAAACTTTCCCAAAAGCTTTGTATTATTGATTTTCTATGTATCTTTGCATCGTTATTATTTCTCGGGGTATTAGCTCATCTGGCTAGAGCGTTAGACTGGCAGTCTAAAGGTGGCGAGTTCGAGTCTCGCATGCTCCACTTTTTTAATGATAAAATGAAGGTCTGCGAAGCAGGCCTTTTTTAATTTAAAGACTATAGATATGTTAATTTATAATACAACTTATCAAACAGGCATTGACGATGCGCGTAATTTTGTCATTTGGCTTAGTGAAAGCTATATTCCCGAAGTGGAAAAGACGGGAATATTGCAAAATCCCCGTCTTACGCACATCCTTAGTCACAAAGAACAGGATTCAGAATGCTTTTCATTGCAATGGGAGGTGGAAGATACAGCGGCCTTGCATCGTTGGCATACTCAGCAAGGGATGCATCTGAATGAGGAAATGATGAAGATATTTAAAGATAAGGTGGTTGGCTTTCCCACTTTGATGGAGGTGATTAAGTGATTCAGCCGGTAAAAGAGAAAATCATTCTGGGTATAGATCCTGGAACAACCATAATGGGGTATGGCCTGCTGAAAGTAGTAGGTACTAAACCGCAGGTAATGACTATGGGGGTCATTGATCTTCGTAAATATGGTGACCATTATTTAAAACTGCGCCGTATTTTTGAACGGGTGGTTGGTATAATAGAAGCTTATTTACCTGATGAGTTAGCTATTGAGGCGCCTTTTTTTGGAAAAAATGTGCAGTCGATGTTAAAATTAGGGAGGGCACAGGGAGTGGCTATGGCTGCTGCTTTGAGCCGTGATATTCCTATAACAGAATATGCGCCGTTGAAGATAAAGATGGCGATAACCGGTAATGGGCAAGCCAGCAAGGAACAGGTCGCTGATATGTTGAAAAGGATGTTACATATACCGGAGAGTGATATGCTGCCTTTTATGGATGCAACAGATGGGTTGGCGGCTGCTTATTGTCATTATTTACAAATGGGCAGACCGACATTGACTAAAGAATATTCCGGCTGGAAAGATTTTATAAATAAGAATCCTGATAAAATAAAAAGATAAGATTATGAATGTGAGACATGTTATTTGGGCATCAATTGTTTCTACTACTATTAGTTGTCAGTCTGTGAAAAAAGAATATAATTCGTTTGATGAATATCCTGTCCGTGAAGATGCGCTGACTGAAATGGAGTACTCGCCTGCCGAAACCAAGTTTTCACTTTGGGCTCCTACAGCGGAAGAGGTGCGTGTCCTTTTATTTGAATCGGGTAATGAAGGTTCAGCTTCTAATACTTTTCCAATGGAGATGGGAGAGAATGGTACTTGGAATATTTCAATAAAAGAGGATCTGAAGGGTAAATTCTATACCTTTAATGTGAAGGTAAACGGGAAATGGTTAGGAGACACTCCGGGAATTATGGCAAAAGCCGTAGGGGTAAATGGTAAGCGGGCAGCTGTGCTTGATCTTCGTTCTACAGATCCGGAAGAATGGGAGAACGATGTGCGTCCTCCTTTGAAGAATTATGCTGATATTACGGTTTATGAGATGCATCATCGCGATTTCTCTTTGGATTCTGTTTCCGGAATTCAAAATAAAGGCAAGTTCCTGGCTTTGACGGAGCAGGGTACTACCAGTTCTTCAGGCGAGAAGACAGGTATTGACCATCTGAAAGAATTGGGAATTACCCACGTGCACTTATTGCCGTCGTATGATTATGCCTCGGTGGATGAAACAAAACTGGACAAGGCCCAATATAATTGGGGGTATGATCCGCAAAATTACAATGTGCCTGACGGTTCTTATTCTACAGATCCTTATAAACCCGATGTCCGTATCAGGGAATTCAAACAAATGGTACAAGCTTTACATAAGGCGGGAATCAGAGTGGTGCTTGATGTGGTGTATAATCACACCTTCAATACAGACGAAAGCAATTTCGAACGTACGGTTCCCGGTTATTTCTATCGCCAGACGAAGGACGGGCAATGGGCAAATGGTTCGGGATGTGGAAATGAAACGGCAAGCGACCGCGCCATGATGCGTAAATATATGATAGAATCTATTTTATATTGGATTAATGAATATCACATAGACGGCTTTCGTTTTGACTTGATGGGGATACATGATATTGAAACCATGAATGAGATACGTGCGGCTATTGATAAAATAGATCCGTCTATTTTTATGTATGGTGAAGGATGGGCTGCCAGTTCTCCTCAATTAGAGGCAGACAGGCTGGCGATGAAAGCCAATGTGGAAAAGATGCCCCGTATCGCCGCTTTCTCAGATGAAATGCGTGATGGATTGCGAGGTGGTTGGGATGATGATACTAAAGGAGCTTTTCTAGTAGGGGAGCCAGGACACGAAATGAGTATCAAATTTGGAATTGTGGGAGCCATCGAACATCCGCAGGTTATAAGTGATTCTGTGAATTATAGTAAGAAACCTTGGGCTTTACAACCTACCCAGATGATAAGTTATGTAAGTTGCCACGATGACATGTGCCTTGCCGACCGTCTGAAAGCTACCATGCCGGATGCTTCGGTAGAGGAACTGGCGGCTTTGCAGAAGTTAGCGGAAACATTTGTCTTTACTTCACAAGGAGTACCGTTTATATTTGCAGGGGATGAGATGATGCGTGACAAGAAAGGAGTTCATAATTCTTATAATAGTCCTGACAGTATTAATACGATAGATTGGAAAAATAAGACCGCACACAAAGATGTGTTCGAATATGTGAAAGGTTTAATAGCTATGCGTAAAGCACATCCCGCTTTTCGTATGGGGGATGCCGATATGGTACGTAGGCAATTGGAGTTTTTACCTGTAGAAAATACGAATGTGGTTGCCTTTATCTTGAAAGATAATGCAAATGGTGACTCATGGAAAAATATCATCGTGGCTTTGAACAGCCGTGCAGAGCCTGTCAAGCTGGACATTCCGTCGGGTAAATACACTGTAATCTGTAAGGATGGTAAAATAAACATGAAAGGCTTGGGACAGGTTTCAGGTGATGAGCTTATGGTACCGGCACGTTCTGCCATGATTATACATCAATAGAAGGCTCAAAGAGGATTAATAAAGACTTTGTCATACAGACTAAAACACATAATACGAATGGAAAAGACATGGAGATGGTTTGGGAAGAAAGATAAGATAACGCTTCCCATGCTTAGGCAAATCGGGGTGGAAGGAATCGTGACCGCCCTTCATGATGTACCTAACGGTGAAATCTGGGCTTTGGAAGCTATCCAAAGTTTAAAAGATTATATTGAATCTCATCAATTGCGCTGGTCGGTGGTAGAAAGCCTGCCGGTAAGTGAAGCTATCAAATATGCCGGTCCTGAACGGGATCAATTGATAGAAAACTACAAAGTAAGCCTTGCCAACCTAGGTAAAGCGGGTATCAAGACCGTATGCTATAACTTCATGCCTGTCATTGATTGGATACGTACCGATTTGGAACATCCTTGGGAGGACGGAACCAGTTCTTTGTACTTTGACAAGATCCGGTTCGCCTATTTTGACTGTATGATTCTTCAGCGTGAAGGGGCGGAGAAAGACTATACCGATTTGGAATTACAACAGGTGCGTGAATTGGATAAGACTATAACCGAAGCCGAGAAAAACGAATTGGTCGATACCATTATAGTCAAGACGCAGGGATTTGTAAATGGTAATATAAAGGAGGGAGACCGGCATCCGGTAACCATATTCCGCCGTCTTTTGTCTTTGTATGATGGGATAGACCGTGATGCCCTGCGTGAAAACTTACGTTATTTCTTGCAGGCTGTCATGCCGGTGTGTGATGAGTACGGTATAAATATGTGCATCCATCCGGACGATCCCCCTTTCCAGGTATTGGGCTTGCCGCGTATTGTGACCGGTGAGGAAGATATCAACTGGCTTCTCCATGCGGTTGATAACCCGCATAACGGGCTGACATTCTGTGCCGGTTCGCTCAGCGCCGGATTGCATAACAACGTACCTTTGTTGGCACGTATGTTTGCACACCGCACTCATTTTGTACATTTGCGCAGTACCAATGCGTTTCCCAACGGGAATTTTATAGAAGCATCTCATTTGGGAGGGCGTGCTCATGTGATAGAGTTGATCCGTATTTTTGAGAAAGAACGTCCGGGTGTCCCGATGCGTGTGGATCATGGGCGCATGATGCTGGATGATGCCGGCAAAGGATACAACCCGGGGTATTCGTTTCATGGCCGTATGATGGCCTTGGCTCAGATAGAAGGCATGATGGCGGTTATCAACGAGGAATCAAAACTTAAATCCTAGATTGACGTACATACTCACTTTATTGGCTCGGTTTGCATAGTTTAGTGATGCCTCTAAGGGGCCGAACATACTATCCAAACCGTAGCCTATACCACAGCCGAACATGGTATCCTGTTCCAACAGGTACCTCAGCTTGCTTGCACTCAGCGCATAATTGCCCGTTAACGTCAGATAATGCACACTTCCCATCCGTTGGCGGAATTTCATGCTTCCTATCAGTAACGCATTCTTTGTTAATTCCACATTGTTTATCCCGACAAATGGTAGTTGCTGTTGCAGGAAACGTCCTTGCACATCCCCCCCCATCGCATTGAGTTTGGAGTAAGGAATATCTTTCCCTATCAGAAAACGTCCGTATATGGCAGGCAGTATGGAGAATCTGCGTGTAACGGGAATCACTCCCTGGCAATAGCCTTTTATGGCAGAGAAAGGAGCGTGGTCGTCATATTTGGTGAAATTATCCGTATAAAGTGAATAGGACGCTCGTGCTGATATGCCTTTGGTAGGGAAATATGCCTTGTCGAAAGTTTCGTAATGCATTTGTGCGAAATAGCTGAAGAAGTGTTCTGTTCCTACGTCAAAACCTTGGTTCCCTTCCTGGTATAGGAATTTGTCATAGTCATATAATTCATACCTCAGCCCCACGGCAAAGCGTATGTTTTTGTACCAAACATCCGAAAAGGATAACTCTCCCAAATGATAGCGGTAGGTAGAGTTATGTGATTTATCTCCATGATGGTAAAAGTTTATATCATTGTACTGGAACATATATGCCAGTCCGATGTTCTTCAATGGAGCCGGTTCGAATCCATAATCTATGCGGGCGGCATAACGTTTGCCCAATCGTCCTGTCAGTGACAGCGTAGTGGGTACTTTTCCCCGGAAATTGCTGGTGACATTAATGAGCAGACTGGCTGTTTCTTCCGAATCAAAACGGATTCCTACGTTCAGCTTATTCTCATATTTCTTGCTTAAAAGAAAATGCAGGTTATAACCTCCGCCGGGGGCTTCGGGCAGATTGTAAGTGGCGCTGGAATATTCTAGATTGGAGCATAGTATGGCTGTTGCTTCTTCTATGCGGCGAAGGCTTATTTCGGAGTCTTCTTTCAAATCACAGCGCTTCAACAGCCACCGTTTGTCTTTTTCGTCCAATCCGTCAAAGGTGATTTCTTTTATATACACTTTGCGGTTGGGGGAGTACGGATAGCTGGGAAGGGGTTTCGGCATATAGGTACTGTCCAGCCCCAGTTCCTGCTTCAACTTTATCAAGGAGTTTTTTTGTGCCAATGCCGCTTCTTCTCCCCGACGAATCAGTGTGTCCACCGCACTGGGGGTGAAACTGGCGGCAGAATACCCCTCCACATCCACCTTTATATATGTATCGGTTTCTTTCAGATTCTTTTTATAAAGTTCCAGTCCCATTAAATTGATGAGTTGCCCCAAGATACTGCCGGTGCTATTCAGTTCGTTGGCGGGTTTCAAGTCATTTTGAACATCCACTCCTATAATAATGTCCGCCCCCATGGCACGCGCTACATTTACAGGGTAGTTGTTTACCACACCTCCATCCACTAGAACCATACTGTCCAGCCGGACCGGAGTGAATACTCCCGGTATGGCCATACTGGCCCGCATGGCCGTAGCCAATACACCTTTGTGAAAATTTACCTCGTTGCCATTTACAATATTTTCGGAAACACAGGCGAAGGGAATAGGTAACTTGTTGAAATCGATGGAATCATGATATCCTACGGTCAGCTCACTGAACAGGTTTGCCAGGTTCTGTCCCTTTATCAATCCTCCTACGGCTTGCGTTTTGGCATTTTTACCGAATGGCAGGGAAAATACATATTTTTCGGAAGCCTCCCGTTCCGCCATATTCTGTTCGCTGCGTGGTATTTTGTCACTCAGCAGAAAGGACCAATCCTGCCGGCGAACCATGCTATCCATCTGTTCGGGAGTATAACCGATGGAATAAAGTCCGCCTATAATGGAGCCCATACTGGTCCCTACCACGTAATCTATAGGGATACCCGCTTCTTCTATAACTTTCAAAGCACCTATATGTGCCATTCCTTTGGCTCCTCCGCCGCTGAGAACAACGCCCACTTTTTTTCGGGGCCCAGGTTGGGCCGTTGTGTGAACGGAGATACAAAGTAACCCTGCTGCTATTAACAGGGTCGGGAATTTCATTTTTTTCATTTTACTATAAATCTAGTTTAAGTTAAAAAACAAAAACAGTGCAAAGATGGTCTAATCTTTCAGCTTTCACAAGTGCTGATTGTCATAGATATTGGTCTATTTTGCTGCTGAGGTTTCAAAGATAGGGAATTGTACCGGAAAAAAGAATTTTGTATATCGCTTTTTTGTCGTACCTTTGTCTGTGTAACGAAAAAAAGTATGGATAATTTTGCAGCAATAGACTTCGAGACGGCAAATAATGAACGTACCAGCATATGTAGTGTAGGGGTGGTTATTGTGAGAAATGGTGAGATAGCCGACCGGTTCTACAGCCTCGTTCATCCCGAACCGGATTACTATTTGTATTGGAACACCCGTATTCATGGATTGACACAGGAAGATACTGCCCATGCTCCTGTTTTTTCGGAAGTATGGAAGCAGGTTGCTCCTAAAATAGAGGGGCTTCCGCTGGTTGCGCATAACAAAGCCTTTGATGAGGGGTGTTTGAAAGCCGTGTTCCGTACTTATTGTATGGATTATCCTGATTATGACTTTTATTGTACCTATCAGGCTTCCCGGAAGCTGAAAGGGTTGAGAAACCACCAGTTACATACGGTGGCCGGTTTTTTTGGTTTTGAATTGGAGAATCACCATCATGCGCTGGCTGATGCTGAGGCGTGTGCATGGATTGCCAGACAGATTCTGTGAGTTATAATTAAAGATTTATGATTTCTGAAACCCATGATACAAGAAGATACTTATAAAACCATTACAGACATTGCCGAAGGCATATATACGGAGAAACGGAGTAAATTTATAGCTATTGCCATTCCGGTACGTACCATAGAGGAAATAAAGCAGCATCTTGACACGTATCAGAAGAAATATTACGATGCCCGTCATGTGTGTTACGCTTATATGCTGGGGCATGAAAGGAAGGATTTCAGAGCAAATGATAACGGAGAGCCTTCGGGTACCGCAGGAAAGCCTATTTTGGGGCAAATAAATTCCAATGAGCTGACGGATATCCTTATTATAGTGGTCCGTTACTTTGGAGGTATAAAATTGGGAACCAGCGGACTGATTGTCGCTTACAAGGCTGCCGCTGCCGAAGCAATAGCTGCTGCTGATATAGTGGAAAGAACAGTGGATGAAGAAATCACCGTATCCTTTGAATATCCTTTTATGAATGATATCATGCGCATTGTGAAAGAAGACGAGCCTGCCATCTTGGAGCAATCATATGATATGGATTGCCTGATGAGGCTCCGGATACGTAAATCCATGATGGGAAAACTCCGTGCACGTCTGGAGAAGGTGGAAACTGCCCGTATTATTGAATAACTCTGTCGGTACGTCGATATTTTTGGGGCCATATTCACTGCGTTCACAGCAGATGAGAAGAATACGGAATGTGGCTGTAAAATGTCTTCCCCATATCAAATGAAACATATTTGTAATATGGATGAAATATTACAGATATACCGAACCTATATCTTTGCAGCCGTAAACAAAGAAAGTCACATTAATAAAAATGAGAAATACACTTGTAGCGTCTGCTTTTACAATGCTGAGTATTGCAACTGCTTCCGCACAGCTGACTATTCCTAAAGAATATCTGCCGGAAGTACATGGAACGATCCGCGGTAAATATGAAGTTCAAACCACTAACGGAATGCAACGGTTCCAGGTACGTAACGCCCGTGTCAGTCTGGACGGGAAGGTTCTTCCGGTAATTGCTTATAAGGCTGAAATAGACTTGTCCGATGAGGGAAGCATCAAGATGCTGGATGCATATGCCCGCTTTGTCCCCAATGATACATGGAATGTCACACTAGGACAGATGCGTGTGCCTTTCACCATAGACGCTCATCGATCTCCCCACCAACAATATTTTGCCAATCGTTCGTTCATAGCCAAACAGGTGGGGAATGTGCGTGATGTGGGTGCTACCGGAGCTTTCTCTTTAAAGAAGGGACTGCCGTTGAAACTGGAAGGCGGACTGTTCAACGGCTCCGGACTCACCAATCAGAAAGAGTGGCACAACACGTTGAATTATTCTGTTAAGCTTCAATTGATGCCGTGGAAAAATTATAACTTGACTTTGAGTACCCAGAAAATACATCCCGATAAAATCAGCATTTATATGTATGATATCGGTACTTACTACGAGTTTGATAATTGGCATATAGAAGCCGAATACCTTTATAAAACTTATGCGAAAAACTCATTTGATGATGTACATGCTTTCAACGCCTTTGTCAATTACGACTTGTTTATCAAGAAAGGCCTGTTTCGGAAAATTTCATTTCTAGGACGTTATGACAGTATGGGAGATCATAGTAACGGTAATGCGGATGAGGATGGTAAGCTTTACATTACCGATTATTCCCGCCAGCGTGTGACTGGAGGTGTGACATTAAGCTTTGGAAAGGCTTTTCAAGCGGATTTGCGTCTTAATTACGAGAAATATTTCTATGATAAACTATCTTTGGCAAAAGAGTCCGAACAAGACAAGTTTGTGATGGAATTAATGGTACGGTTCTGAAAAAAGCAGGGGAACACTCCCTGCTTTTTTGCTGTTTGTCCTTCTTGTCTTTTCCTTTTCCATCCCTGCCTTTATTCCGGAACTCACCGGCATATCCGTGATATTTCTTCGGGTAACAGGCTTTTCCTCGACAGGCAGTGCGCCTTCTTCCGCCAAGGAGACAAGCCTATCCCCATCTCTCTTTCATCATATCTTCCAGTTTCAGCAGCTCATCCCTGTATTGTGCAGCTTCTATAAATTCCAGCTTCTTGGCAGCTTCCTGCATCAGTTTCCGGGTACGTTCTATCGTTTTCTCCATCTGTGGCTTGGTCATATACTGAACAATCGGGTCGGCAGCCGTTGTATCGGAAGATGGCTCGATGTATGCCTTGGGGCCTTGAGTGGTTCCGGCAACTTCGTTGCTGTTGTTGCCCAACAAGGCAGCATTCCGCGCACGCTGTATCTGTTTGGGGGTGATTCCATGCTCTTCGTTATATGCCAGCTGTTTTTCACGACGGCGGTTGGTTTCGTCTATCGTTTTTTTCATGCTGTCCGTCATGCGGTCTGCATACATGATTACTTTTCCATTGATATTGCGGGCGGCGCGTCCTGCTGTCTGGGTCAGCGAACGGTGGGAGCGGAGGAACCCTTCTTTGTCTGCATCCAGAATGGCGACCAAAGACACTTCGGGCAAGTCCAGACCTTCACGAAGCAAATTCACACCCACCAGTACATCATAAACGCCCTGACGTAATTCATCCATAATCTTGACGCGTTCCAAAGTGTCCACATCGCTGTGGATGTAGTTGCAGCGGATGTCATTGCGCAGCAGATATTCGGTCAATTCTTCTGCCATGCGTTTGGTAAGCGTGGTCACCAGTACACGTTCTTCTTTCTCGATGCGTTGCTGTATCTCTTCCATCAGGTCGTCAATCTGATTCAGACTGGGGCGTACTTCAATTACCGGGTCCAGCAATCCGGTAGGACGGATAACCTGTTCAACGATAATGCCTTCACTTTCCACCAATTCATAATCGGCAGGTGTGGCACTGACATAAATCACTTGTTTGGCCAGTTCCTTGAACTCTTCAAATTTTAGAGGACGGTTGTCAAAAGCCGACTCCATCCGGAAACCATATTCCACCAAATTGGTTTTTCTGGCCCGGTCACCACCATACATGGCACGTATTTGCGGTACGCTGACATGGCTTTCGTCTATTACAATCAGGAAATCATCCGGAAAGAAGTCCAGCAGACAGTAAGGACGGGTACCTGCATTACGCCCGTCAAAGTAGCGGGAATAATTTTCTATGCCCGAACAATGCCCCAGTTCGCGAATCATCTCCATATCGTATGTCACGCGCTCATAGAGTCGTTTCGCCTCATACATTTTTCCTTCCTCCTCGAATTTGGCCACCTCTTTCGTCAAGTCGTCCTCAATCTGATGAATAGCTCTCAACTGGCTCTCTTTGGTGGTCATAAAAAGATTGGCCGGATAAATTTTGTATTCATCAAAAGTTGCCAGACGGATTCCCGAAATAGGGTCTATCTCTTCAATGGCATCAATTTCATCGTCCCAAAACATAACCCGGAGGAGATTGTCGCTATATGCCAGGTAAATGTCTACCGTGTCACCTTTTACGCGGAAATTCCCGCGATTCAGTTCTATGTCGTTACGCACATACAGGCTGTCCACCAAGCGGCGTAAAAATACATTCCTGTCCAGCAGTTTGCCTTTTTTTATCTCGATTACGTTATTATAGAAATCCGACGGGTTCCCCATACCGTAGATGCAGGACACGGAAGACACCACCACCACGTCCTTCCGTCCCGACAGCAGGGCAGAGGTGGCAGCCAGCCGCAATTTGTCAATCTCTTCATTAATGGCCAGATCCTTTTCTATATAGGTGTCGCTGGACGGCAAATATGCTTCCGGCTGGTAATAGTCATAATAAGATACATAGTATTCCACAGCATTATTGGGAAAGAAACTCTTGAACTCTCCGTATAACTGGGCTGCCAATGTTTTGTTATGGCTTAATATCAAGGTGGGCTTATTGATGTTTTTAATTACATTTGCAATCGTGAAAGTCTTGCCGGACCCGGTGACCCCCAATAAAGTTTGTGCGGGGACTCCTTCCAGCACCCCTTCGGTCAGCTGGGCGATAGCTTCCGGTTGGTCACCGGTGGGTTGGTATTCGGAAATCAATTCAAAATTCATAATAGCATGTTTGGTTTAATGAGATGTAAAAATACAGTTATTTCCTTAGATATTATCTATTCATCTCTAAAAAATAGACTCTTGTCGACTTTTTAGCATTTAAAAACATGGAAATATTGCATTATTCGGTGGAAAGGCGTAAATTTGCGCAATTATTTGAATAAGATGAAAAAATATATCATTATAGCTCTTGTCTCCGGTACGGTTCTAACGTCTTGTGGAGAGTATAACAAAGTTTTAAAAAGCACGGACTACGAATACAAGTACGAAGCGGCCAAAAGTTACTTTGGCAAAGGGCAGAATACTAAGGCGGCCACCATTCTGGAGGAATTGATTACCATCATGAAGGGAACGGATAAGGCTGAGGAATCACTTTATATGTTGGGTATGACCTACTATAATCAGGGTGACTTCATCACAGCTTCGCATTATTTCACCACTTATTATAATACTTATCCGCGTGGGGTCTATACGGAACAGGCCAGATATTTTTCAGGAAAAGCATTGTTCCTGGATACTCCGGAACCTCGTTTGGACCAGTCGAGCACCTATAAGGCTATTCAGGAGTTGCAGATGTTTATGGAATATTTCCCTACCAGTAGCCGTCGGCAGGATGCACAGCAAATGATTTTTGATTTGCAGGACAAGCTGGTGATGAAAGACTATCTGGCTGCGAAATTGTATTATGATTTGGGCTCTTATACAGGAAACAGTACTTATAGCACTACCGGTAACAACTATTTGTCTTGCATCGTTACCGCCCAGAATGCTTTGAAAGACTATCCCTATACCAAGATGCGCGAAGATCTTTCTATCCTGGTCTTGCGTGCCAAATATGATATGGCGAAAGCGAGCGTGGAGGAAAAGAAAGAAGAGCGTATGCGTGAAACGATAGATGAATATTATTCTTTCAAGAATGAGTTTCCCGACAGCAAGTATACTAAAGAAGTGGAGAGCATCTACAAGGATGCCAATAAGTACGTAAAAGAATTTAATGAATAAAACTAAATAAGAAATTATGGATTACAAAAAGACAAACGCTCCAAGTAATACTGTTACCCGTGACATGATGGATTTATGTGCAGACACAGGTAACATTTATGAAACTGTTGCTATCATTGGCAAACGTGCCAACCAGATTAGTGTTGAGATGAAGAATGATCTTTCAAAGAAATTGCAGGAGTTTGCCTCATACAACGATAACCTGGAAGAAGTCTTTGAAAATAGAGAGCAGATCGAAATCTCACGTTATTACGAAAAGCTTCCGAAACCGACATTGATCGCTGCTCAGGAATATGAAGAAGGCAAGGTTTATTTCCGTAATCCTGCTAAAGAAAAAGAGAAACTACAGTGATTTTTCATTTGGGGCTGTGCAAAAGGTCTTTACCGCAGGTTACACAGATCGTTCTATTTTGAAACATGAGTCGTTTCGTGTGGAAACTGTATCAATCTGAGTAATCTGTGGTACATTTTGATGCACCTCACATTATATTAGCCCTGTTATGCTGAACGCAGTGAGGAATCTGATAACCATTCACTTTGTGTTTTCAGGTTTTTCACTGCGTTTAGAATGACGGGTTGTATGATTAAAATTAAAGAGACTATGATACAACGCATTCAATCTGTTTATTTACTTGTTGTTACCATTTTGATTATTATTTGCCTGTGTAGTCCTGTAGGCTCATACATAGGAAGTGATTATAGTGTTTCCGCTTTAACAAATCTGTGTCTTACTATGGCGGATGGTACTAAAGATTATGCTCCATGGGCCTTGTTTGTGATTTTGCTGGTTGTTGCGGTTCTTGCTTTCGGCACTATCTTCTTGTTCAAAAAACGCATGTTGCAAATCCGTCTGACTATTTTCAGCACCATTTTGTTGATCGGGTATTATGCCACATTGGTCACTTTTATTTTTATGTTGAAAGAAGAGTCTATGACATTTTCTCCTTCATGGACTGTGTGTCTGCCGTTGGTTGCCATCATTTTGAATTGGCTTGCCATCCGCGCCATTGGTAAGGATGAGGTATTGGTTAAAGCATACGACCGTTTGAGATAAGCTGAGGGAATTATTATGTATGATATAAAAAGCCTGCAAGATTCATCTTGCAGGCTTTTGTATTATGAGAGAGAGTCCTTTTTTTATTTAGTAATATCTATCAGATAACTCAGCCGTATGCCTATGAATGAATGGGCTGATCTTTCGAAGAAATCTCTTTTCGAGTTCTTGTAAAAGTCGCTCAATCCCATGTAGTAACGTCCTTCCAGCAGGAAATGTCCGATACCGGTACTTACTTCCAGACCGGCGCCGGCTGTGATACCATAATCAAATTTATTCTCCACCTCTTTACCGTGTTCCGGTCTTGTTGTAGAAGTAGTCCAGTTTATCTTTTCGTTGTCACCCAGGAAAAAGCCGATTTGTGGTCCTGCATTGAAAAAGACCTTCACTCCCCGGTTCAATGCATCCTTGCCGAATGCCAGATGTGCCATGAAAGGGATTTCCAGATAATTCATGGTGCGGCTGTAAGAATTGCCGGAATCATCTTCTATCTTTTCGTCCCATCCGCGTTGTGAATAGTTTATTTCCATTTGCACGCCACACATCATCTTGAAATATTTCTCGGACATATATCTCATGGTAACCCCCATAGACATGGTGTTCAAGGTGTTCAGTTTGATTTTCGGGTTGAAGCTGACGGAACTCATGTTCAGACCACCATTGATGCCGACGGCAAAATTATGACGTTCTTCACCCAACTGTGCAGCTGCCGGCAATGCAAAGAGCAATGCCAGTACAAGCAGCCCGAAGTTCTTATACTTTTTCATTATTCAAAATCAAGTTTAATCAGTTCAAAGTCCTTGGTAAAATGAACGAAGAACACTTTACGATTGATAAATCCACCCCAGTTGTTTACGCGTTCAAATTTAAATCCGGTCTGGATAGGGGTGACAGCCACCTTGTCCAGTTTGTCTTCCAGTTTGTTGCCGTATTGGGACAGGCCCTTCAGGAAGAAATATCCTGTATCGAATCCCAGCATACCATATTTAGGGAATGAGTTGAGCATATCCTTGCTGTACCATTTGCGGTAAGCCGATGAGAACTGAACGGCTTCCGGAAATAAATTGTTTGTGTAAAACGAAGAATAGAAATAGGTGTCCAGTTCATAGAAACTGGCCAGATGGTCGTTGGTATAGGTCTGCCATTCCGGATAGCCGAATAACTGCATACGGTAGTCGGGATTGTCACGGGAGGTCACAATCAGTTGTGGTAACAGTTTTATCAATGCCACGTTGGTGCCGGAAGTCGGGATGAATACATTATCCATACTATGGTTCATCGCGCCTTTCAATGATTCCGGAGTAATATTTTCCCCTTTTAATTCGGTAAAAGGAATGCGTTTGGTTTTTAACTCCTCTTTCAGTCCTTTTATAAAATCCACTTTGTCTTTGTCACCATCTTCTGCATCCAGGAAGATAACATTGGCGGTTGTAAACTTGCGGGTAAAATGCTCGTAAACTTCCGAGTACAGATAAGATTGGGGAGTATTTATCTGATAGATGGCGGGATTGCTGAAAACTTCATTCCCTTTGGAGGTAAAAGGTACTACCAGCCGGATATTGTTTTTCTTGGCGAATTCCGCAACCGGTTTCACCTGGTCGGGATAAGCCGGGCCGAAGATAATATCCATGCTCTTCAATTCACTTCTATCCAGAATGTTCTTGATGGAAGAAGTATTGTTATGGGTATCGTATGAGTACAGGTCGATGGATACTCCTTTTTCCTTCAAGCTGTCTACTGCCATCAGGAAGCCTTCATAGTATTCCACCATACGTGTCTGTTCGTCACGGTTGCCCTTGCCGTCTGTCATGAATGGCAGCATTACGGCAGCTTTGATGGTAGATATTTTGCGTGCCTCCTTCTTGCTTTCATTAAACAGCTGGTCGTCCGTGGGGATTACGGCAGGCGTATTATCCACAGGCGTTTCAGTCTTTGTATCCTTAGGATATGGAATACAAAGGAACCTTCCTTTTTTCAGTTTTTCGGTACGCAACTCAGGATTGGCGGCAATCAGTTCGGCTTCTGTAATGCCATACAGGCGGCTGATGCTGAATATCGTTTCCTTGCGTTCCACTTTATGCATATCCCTGCAATTGGGTTTCAGTGGGGTGGAAGTGGTGGCCGGTCTGATAGTCTGTGCGGCTTTCACCTCGTTCATGATTATCTCCTCGCTGTCCGTCACTTTGGCGGGAATTACGATAACCTGTCCGATACGGAAATTCTCCGCGCTCAGTCCGGGATTTGCCTGGCAGATGCGTTGTGCGGTTACTCCATAGCGTTGTGTCAGCTTGTACAAGGTTTCACCCGACTGGATGGTATGGAACATCTGCTGTTCCGTTCCGATGTTCTTTTGTGGAATCTTCAATGTTTCACCGGTTTTAATTTTCTGGTCGCTGCCGGGGTTCATTTTAACGATATCACCGGTAGTGACATTATACATGCTGGCTATGGAATAAAGACTTTGCCCTTTGGTAATGGTGTGCAGGAAATAGCCGGAAGACTGTGTTTGAGCCATCATTCCGGTGCTGCTGGCAGACAAGGCTGCGATAAGATATAATGCTCGAATAAATTTCATTTGCAGTGTGTTGATTAAACTGAGTGGCAAAAGTACAAAAAAAACTGTTTTATTCACATTATATAGAAAGAATAGAAAATATTATTAGGCTTTTTAATTAAATATTTCGTCGGGAAGCATTAATTTTGCAAAGATTACGCAGAGTAAGAAGATTATGAGTGAAGAAAAAGAACTGATTAATGTATACGGTGCCCGTGTACATAACTTGAAAGATATAGATGTCGAAATTCCACGGAACAGCCTGACGGTGATAACCGGATTGAGCGGAAGCGGTAAATCGTCTTTGGCATTCGATACCATCTTCGCCGAAGGGCAGCGGAGATACATTGAGACCTTTTCCGCATATGCCCGTAATTTCCTGGGAGGGTTGGAGCGCCCGGATGTGGATAAGATTACAGGACTCAGCCCGGTAATTTCCATCGAACAGAAAACGACAAACAAGAATCCCCGCTCTACCGTGGGGACTACGACAGAGATATACGATTATCTCCGTTTGCTCTATGCCCGTGCAGGAGTTGCTTATTCTTATCTTTCGGGAGAGAAAATGGTGAAATATACCGAGGAACAGATCATCGGCCTGATTCACCGGGATTATCAGGGTAAGAAGATATTCATGCTTGCCCCGTTGGTACGTACCCGCAAGGGGCATTACAAAGAACTTTTCGAACAAGTGCGCAAGAAAGGTTATCTGTATGTCCGCGTGGACGGCGAGGTGCGCGAAATTGTACACGGCATGAAGTTGGACCGTTACAAGAACCACGATATCGAAGTCGTGATAGACAAGCTGGTCGTATCGGAAAAGGACGACAAACGGCTGAAACAGAGCGTTGCCACTGCCATGCAGCAGGGTGAGGGGCTGATTATGATTTATGATGCCGATACCCGGGAGGTGCGCCATTACAGTAAGCGGTTGATGTGTCCTGTCACCGGACTGTCTTATAAAGAGCCTGCCCCTCATAATTTCTCGTTTAACTCTCCGCAGGGAGCCTGCCCCCGTTGTAAGGGGCTGGGGTATGTGAATCTGATTGATGTGGACAAAGTGATTCCCGACAGGAATCTTTCCATTCACGAAGGAGCCATCGCTCCTTTGGGCAAATATAAAAATGCCATGATTTTCTGGCAGATAGAGGCCCTGCTTGAAAAATATGATTTTACGATCAAGACACCGGTCAAGGATATGCCGGATGATGCGATAGACGAAATACTCTATGGCTCGGATGAGCGTATCAAGATAAAGAGCACCTTGATTCATACCTCTTCCGATTACTTTGTAACTTATGAAGGGATTGTGAAGTACATCCAGATGATGCAGGAGAAAGATGCGTCGGCCACTGCCCAGAAGTGGGCGGAACAGTTTGCCAAGACTGATGTTTGTCCCGAATGCAAGGGCGCGCGCCTGAACAAGGAGGCGTTGCATTTCCGTATCCACGACAAGAACATCTATGAACTGGCAAGCATGGATATCAACGAACTGTATGACTGGCTGCAACAGGTCGATCCTTTTCTGGAAGACAAGCAGCGCATGATTGCCGCCGAGATTTTGAAGGAGATCCGTACCCGTCTTAAGTTTCTGTTGGATGTGGGACTGGATTATCTTTCACTGAACCGCACCTCGGTATCCCTTTCGGGAGGCGAGAGCCAGCGCATCCGTCTGGCAACTCAAATCGGCTCCCAGCTGGTGAACGTGCTTTATATTCTGGATGAACCGAGTATCGGATTGCACCAACGGGACAACCTCCGCCTTATCAACTCCTTGAAGAAGTTGCGTGACACAGGTAACTCTGTCATCGTGGTGGAGCATGACAAGGATATGATGCTGGCGGCAGACTATGTGGTTGATATGGGACCGAAGGCAGGCCGTTTGGGTGGGGAAGTAGTATTCCAAGGAACTCCGAAACAAATGCTTCAGACAGAAACACTTACCTCTAAGTACTTAAACGGACAGATGAAGATAGAGATACCGGCCGAACGCCGTCCCGGTAACGGGAAATCCTTATGGCTGAGAGGGGCGAAGGGAAACAACCTGAAGAATGTGGATGTGGAATTTCCTTTGGGAAAACTCATTTGCGTCACAGGGGTGTCCGGCAGTGGCAAATCCACGCTGATAAACGATACCTTGCAGCCCATCCTGTCACAGCATTTCTACCGTTCTTTGCAGGAACCTCTGCCCTATGACAGTGTGGAGGGACTGGACTATATAGATAAGGTGGTGAATGTAGACCAGTCGCCGCTGGGCAGGACACCGCGTTCCAATCCGGCCACCTATACAGGAGTATTCTCGGATATCCGGAATCTGTTTGTCGGTCTGCCCGAAGCGAAGATCCGTGGCTATAAGCCGGGGCGTTTCTCGTTCAATGTAACCGGAGGACGCTGCGAGGCTTGCGGCGGTAACGGATACAAGACTATCGAAATGAATTTCCTGCCCGATGTGCTGGTACCTTGCGAGGTTTGTCACGGCAAACGATATAACCGCGAGACGCTGGAAGTGCGCTATAAGGGTAAATCCATAGCCGATGTACTGGACATGACCATCAATCGTGCTGTAGAGTTCTTTGAGAATGTGCCTCAGATTCTGAATAAAATCAAAGTGCTGCAAGAGGTGGGGTTAGGATATATTAAACTGGGACAGCCCTCCACCACCTTGTCGGGCGGAGAGAGCCAGCGTGTGAAACTGGCTACGGAACTGTCCAAGCGTGATACCGGCAAAACGATGTATATTCTGGATGAGCCTACTACCGGGCTTCATTTCGAAGATATCCGTGTGCTGATGAATGTACTGAACAAACTGGTGGAGAAAGGCAATACCGTTCTGGTTATCGAACATAACCTGGACGTGATCAAACTGGCGGATTATATCATCGATATGGGTCCCGAAGGCGGAAGGGGCGGAGGACAGGTGCTTGCTGCCGGAACTCCTGAGGAAGTGGCCGGAAGCAAGAAAGGATATACCCCGAAATTTATAAAAGAAGAATTGGAAAATTAACCGGCATACCAGCAATGAAAGAGAAAATAGCTAAAACCAACGTAGCCCGTCTGCTTGATAAGGCCAAGATAGCATACGAGCTTATTTCATACGAAGTAGACGAGAACGACCTCAGCGCTGTTCACGTTGCCGCCAGTTTGGGCGAGAACATAGAACAAGTCTTCAAGACTTTGGTGCTTCATGGGGATAAATCCGGATATTTTGTCTGTGTCATACCCGGCGAGCACGAGGTGGATTTAAAAATGGCGGCAAAAGTCTCAGGTAACAAGAAATGCGACCTGATTCCCATGAAAGAGCTGCTTCCCCTGACAGGATATATCCGGGGAGGATGTTCTCCCATCGGCATGAAAAAGCATTTCCCCACCTATATACACGAGACTTGCATCGCATTCCCGTACATTTATATCAGTGCCGGTATCCGCGGATTACAGATAAAAATAGCGGCCGATGACCTGATAAAAGAAACGAAAGCAGAGATTTGTTCCCTTTTCACCGAATAAATATGCCAAAAAGAGTCACATTTGTGGCTCTTTTTTTTTCAGATAGACTAAAAGTTATATCTTTGCAAAAAAAGAATACTAACTATTAATTAAATCTTTATCAACTATGTTTGAAGGACAGCCTAAAGGCTTATACGCATTAGCTCTCGCCAATACCGGCGAACGCTTTGGTTATTACACCATGCTTGCTATTTTCACTCTCTTCCTGCAAGCGAAATTCGGCTTTACAGCCGCCACGACGTCAACAATCTTTGCCAGTTTCCTGGCAGGAGTGTATTTCATGCCGCTTATCGGAGGTATCCTGGCCGATAAATTCGGTTATGGCAAGATGGTTACTACCGGTATCGTTATCATGTTTGCCGGTTATGTGCTGCTGGCTATCCCGATGGCAACCAATATCGGATTGTATTCCATGTTCGGCGCTCTTGCCCTGATTGCTTTGGGAACCGGACTTTTCAAGGGAAATCTGCAAGTAATGGTAGGTAATCTGTATGATGCTCCTGAGTATAGCGCGAAACGTGATACCGCTTTCAGTTTGTTCTATATGGCAATCAACATCGGCGCCCTGTTCGCTCCGACTGCCGCTACTGCCATGACCAACTATGTGTTGGGCAAAGCAGGCTTCAGCTATGTGCCCCAGATACCTTCTTTGGCACACCAGTTCCTGGACGGTACGATTACCGCCGAAGGTGAGGCCACACTGACTGCCATGCAGACCGCACAGAATTTCACAGGAAGTATGGCTGATTTCTGTACTACCTATATTGATAAATTGTCTGAAGCCTATAATTATGGTTTCGGTGTAGCTTGTATCTCACTGGTTGCCTCTATGGCTATTTATGTTATTTTCCGTTCTACATTCAAACATGCCGATTACAACTCCAAGCAGGCTAAACCGGCCAATGTACACGAAGAAGAGCTGACTCCCGCACAGACCAAAGAACGCATCGTCGCTTTGTTACTGGTATTCGCTGTGGTTATTTTCTTCTGGATGGCATTCCATCAGAACGGTCTTACCATGACCTTCTTCGCCCGTGACTACACGGCACATGAGGTAACCGGTCTGGATCGCCTTGGCTTCAGCGTATGGAATCTGGCTCTGCTTATTGTAACCGTTTATGCAGGTTTCTCACTGTTCCAGTCCAAGACAGGCAAGGGCAAATTGATTTCAGGCGTTATTGCTACCTTGGCTCTTGTGGTTTTAGGAGTCAATTATGGTACTATGGACCCTACATTGCCTATCCTTCCTCAGATTTTCCAACAGTTTAACCCCTTCTTCGTTGTCGCTCTGACTCCGGTATCACTGGCAGTATTCGGTTCATTGGCAAAGAAAGGAAAAGAGCCATCAGCTCCGCGTAAAATCGGTATCGGTATGGTGATTGCCGCAGTAGGTTTCATGTTGCTGGCATTCGGCTCATTCGGTCTGCCTACTCCTGCCGAAGTAGAAGCCAATGGTATTGCCGAGAGCGCGTTGGTTTCACCCAACTGGCTGATCTCGACTTATCTGGTATTGACTTTTGCCGAATTGTTCCTGTCACCGATGGGTATCTCATTTGTTTCCAAGGTAGCTCCTCCCAAGTATAAAGGCGCTATGATGGGACTTTGGTTTGTGGCTACTGCTATTGGTAACTATCTGGTAGCTATCATCGGTTATTTGTGGGGTGATATGCAGTTGTGGATGGTATGGAGTGTATTGATTGTGTGCTGCTTGCTTTCCGCATTGTTCATCTTCTCTATCATGAAGAAACTGGAAAAGGTTGCGAAATAATTCCCGCCTATATTATATATGAAAAAGAAGCCCGCTTAACCAATCAAGCGGGCTTCTCTTTTTTTATAAATTACAGAAGAAGGATACGAAAACAGGAACACTCATATCAATCAGTATTCCGTGGAATATGGCCAGGGGAATCATGTCTTTTCCCGAATAACGTGTGATGGATGGCAGCAATACATCCATCGAGTTCACTCCGGCAGCCGAGATAGGAGCCAGCTGTCCGAAATATTTCCGTATGAGCGGAGCACCGAGCAATGCCATCATCTCTCGGAAAATATTGGCCAGTAACGCAATGGTTCCCAATTCGGTGGCCAGTTGTAATCCGATAGACGGTTCCTTGAACTGTGTGATCAGGATGGAGGATAGTGAATAATAGGCAAAGCCGCTGCCCACCGCCATACAGTCGAATACACTCCATTGGCTTAATAGCAGGCTGGCCAGTGCCGAGAAAAGCAAGGTTCCCGCAATGGTAGCCATCGGTACCAGGAGCATTTTCAGCCGTAAGCTTTTAATCAGTTCTTTCAATTTCTTATTGCTGCCTATGCTGATTCCTACTTGGAGCATCAGTGCATAAAGCACATACATGGAAACAGAGTGCATGTCATACTGGAAATTATTGACAGCTCCAATCATACATCCTGCACAAAAAAATGCGACAACAACCAAACTGCCTTTCATTGTTTGCCTCCTTTCTTAAAAAACAGATGAAATACCAGAAAAGAAGCTAGCATACTGCCCAAAATGCTTAATGTAGCCAATATAGCCGCCTGCCATCCGAATCTGCCTAAATTGTTAATGATTAAGCTGTTGGAGCCGATAGAGATTCCCAAAACAAACAGCAGCAGGAAGATAGTGAGTGATGTACTCTTTTCTATTTTCTGTAAAAACTGCAAGTTGCGCAATACATATCCTATACCGATACCAACAAACATAATAGATATAATAGTAAACATAGCAATCAATTTTTTTAGTAAAACATATACAACCCGACGGTTTCACCGAATGAGAACCATCATGCAATATATCTTTCATCGGGCACGTGTGTGGGTAGGATGAAAGTTGGGTAATAAATTACGTGTGAGTGGAAATCTAAACAAATCCGCTGAACCAATGTACATGCACAATGAAGTGATTACACAGGGGGGTATTTCCCGATGTAAGGTGATGTATGCTGTATGTAGTCTGTAATTGGTTCATATCATTGATTCATTTGCGGTGCAAAGATAATCCTTTTATGTATATTTTCAAAATAAATATTCATAAATCTTCTTCTGTTACCTTTGGACGGATATAGCGTGT
>ERZ791858.499-NODE-499-length-33846-cov-3.185671_pt1 | contig 33846 bp, 29 predicted proteins | sample MGYA00510284_ERZ791858 | MGnify/ENA primary metagenome ERZ791858 (study PRJEB30046, sample SAMN00792077) | human gut metagenome | study: EMG produced TPA metagenomics assembly of the A metagenome-wide association study of gut microbiota in type 2... | reverse complement strand
AGATATACAGATTGGAAACCTTCATGCCGGCTTTTGTTTCAGTTGGGACAAAAGAACCACAGTCTCCACATGGCTCGATAGGTCCGGATTGATGTCGGTCATCGGGAACCTATCCAGACTAATATGGTATGTACCAAAATATCTCCGTTTGTTTGCGGAAACATATCTACAAATTCTGTAGCAGAAAATTCTTGATACATTCCGCTATCCATATCACAGCCTAAACCTCACCTGTTCACGGAAAAAGTTCAACTTTTTTATTCGTTTCTACTATTATAGTGATTCAAACATAAAAGTCAAATTTTGCAAGGAACCTCCATCGCCTCAACCTTGTCCGTTCTTCCTACAAAAACAGGTCAACAGCTATTTTTCGTCCTAACTGATAGCCAGGTTTCCATGCACTCGACCTTATCATACCTGAAAATCCAGCATTGAAAGAGAGGACCGATCCTATTACTTCTTCGCATTCTCTTCCAGTTCCAACATGTATTTATCAAAGTCAGACATGAACAATCTGTCCTGAATAACACGATACTTTTCAAATTCAGTCTCGGCTTTAGCCTTGGCAATCTCTGCCGTGATCTTTCCTGCATCCTGAAGGACCTCTCTGTCATCAGCCATCAGGAATAGATCCAGACGCTTTGCCCAGTCCTCCATTGTCATCGGAATGTAACGTTCTGCACGATCCTCGGCCAGATCCAGATAAGCAGAAACGATACGCTCTAATGAACGCATTTCCTGCTCTGAAAGATAATTCTTCGCAACACTCACATCACTTTTTACAATCTTTCCTTCCGGTGCTGCTGCCCACGTGGTCAGCCCCATATGTGGCTTATCAGCATCTGCTCGCTCATAAATCAACTCTGCTGCCGTATGTCCGTGAACTGCATAATGCATCTTGTTCTGCACCTTGGCAAAAAACTGCTTTGTTGTTTTGGATGTGCGGTCGTAATCAAGAGCTGTAGCATAGATGTCCGTTATCTTCTGATAGAATCTACGCTCAGATAAACGGATCTCACGAATCTGCTCAAGCAAACGATCAAAATATTCTGTTGTAAGCACTGATCCACCATTTTTTAGACGTTCGTCATCCATAACCCAGCCTTTGATGGTGTAGTCCTTGGCAATTTGATTGACCCATTTACGGAACTGAACCGCACGCTCTGAATTTACTTTAAAGCCTACTGCAATAATCATCTCCAAGGAATAGTGATTTGTGCTGTAGCTTTTTCCGTCAGCGGCAGTTATCCGAAATTTTCGGATAACTGAATCCTCTTGTAATTCGCTATCACTGAAGATTTTTTTTACATGATAATTTATGGTGCGAACATCCACATCGTACAACGTGGCCATCATCTTCTGTGTCAGCCATATATTCTCATCCTCATAGCGCATCTCAATGCTGTCCTGCTGATCACCGACAGAAGCAACATAAGTCAAATATTCTGCAGCGCTGGAACGGATGGTTATTTCATCTTTTTTCTTTTTCAAATAAGAGACCTCCTTCTGCTTTCTTCTCATTTCACCAATTGAAAATCACAACAAAATTGATGGCTTTAATATTTCTTTGCAAGTCCAGAAAAATGTGACTCCACAATTCTATCCATCTGATTAGCAATCTCCGCAAAAGGCTGGTTCAAGTCTAGAGTTTTAACACTTATCTGACTTCCATGCATTTGATACACATTGTCCGGTTGTATTTCTTCTTCTGTCTTTGCATAGAGAAGCATTCCAGAAACTGTATTTTTCTCCTCTCCAAATTGATAACTCCGATTTTTTACGTATGTAAAAATCTGATACAAATTATTGGAATGAATCGTATGTTTATCAAACTGGGACTGTGTTGTGTGACTATAGTATTTTGCGTCAATAATAAGTACAGTATTGCCACGTTGCAGATGAATATCACTTTGCATGACCGGAAGCATGGTTCCAATACCATCATCCAGTGACCACGGAATCTGTGATGCACTGACAGATAATTCAGGATAATGTCTGCTGTAATATTCCAGAATAAATTTCTCATACAACCTACACATACGTTGCTCATCTACGAAAGAGGCTAACCTATAGTCACCTGAATCTGTTGTAATAAGCATCCCCTCAATAATCAACTGGCAAATACTTACAAGCATTCTATATGTTTGATTGTTACGCTGAAAACGAATGGACGACCATTTAATTCCTGTTGGTTCTATTATCTCTACATTTGAAAAATACAACATTTTCTTTTTTAGATCATCTTTGTATTTTGCTTGCACTTTTCCATTGCGTAAAAGAAGCGTAACAGTTGTTTTCAGTATTTGATTCAGTAAATTGTTTTCTGACAACTCATCAAAGTCGCAAGTAAGTACCCTTTTATGTGCCAACCTATTTTTAATTGTACCCGGCGTATTTATTTTGCCGCGCATAACTGAAAGTTCTTCCTGACGACTTATGTATTCTCTATATAGCCCTTGCTTTAACTGCAATCCAATTCCCTTAGACAGAATCGCTGCCAGCAGATTATACATCTCGTCAAAAGACTCTACTGCAACATCTTCATAGGTTTCTTGGTTCAGTGCCTGAAAAGTATAAGAAAGCATATGATAAATATTATTGATTAAAATGCTCTTATCCTTTGTCATTGAAATACACCGTGCAAAATATTCTCCCAACGTTGCAGTTTGTCTGTATCATCAAACCAGTATTCTGCTAACATAGGCAACACATCAAAATCAACCACATCTTGCATCCATTCTTCTGTACACTCATCTGTGTTACAGAAATAGCTATGCCCAATACAGAAACCTTTACCAAGTGATTTATCTTTAGCAATTTCTTGGTTCAATTCCTTAATACGGTCAATCAGAGTATTGAATGTGTCGTTTGCGAATCCTTCCTGATATTTAATAAAACCTTCTGAATCAAATCCCGGTTCCATATCAAAGAAGCTAAAACGACGACGAAGTGCGTAATCAATCATCGCCAGACTTCTATCAGCAGTATTCATCATACCAATGATATGTAGACGCTTTGGGACAGAGAAACTTAGGCCATTGTAGGCTAATGTTGCTTTCGTATCTCTATAATCTGCCTCAATTAACATGAGTAACTCACCAAAGATCTTACTCATATTTCCACGGTTGATTTCATCAATGATAAAGAAATAATCTTTATCAGGATGGTTTGCAGCCTTTTGACAAAATCTATAGAAAATACCATACTTCAATTCAAATCCATCTTCAACCGGCTTATACCCCATCATGAAATCTTCATAGGAATAATTTTGATGGAATTGCACAAACTCTATGCGATCATCATCCTTCTCACCCATAATCGAATATGCAAGTCTCTTTGCCGCAAATGTCTTTCCAACACCTGGAGCACCTTGAAGAATAATATTTTTCTTCTTTTTCAAAACTGCAACTAAGCGCTCATACTTTGCTTCAGTCATATATACATCATTTAAGAACTTTTCTTTGTCATATTTTTCAATACTATCTGCTGCAGGTGGTGCTGGATTTTCATCACGAATCATGTCATAAATGAAATCATATTCACCCTTTGTCAGTTTGAACAGACTACCCTGCGGATTACCAAAGTACTCCATCTTTTCAAGTTCTGGACAAGCTTTCAGAGTTGCATAATCAATTGGAGAAGACAGCCCTTCTACTTTTTCAAAATAAATTGATTTTCCATCTTGTTCCGCACTAATTTTGAGAATTGCAACTACCTGCTTTACCGGTGTGGACTCATAGCCGATTATCATATCTCCAGCCTTTGCATCTAAGAAATTCTGAAAAATACGCCGTTTATTGCCATTATCATTATATAATGTATAATCCTGTACTTCTCCAACTGGCATGCTAGCCATACTCCATATTTTGGGATTTGCATTCAAAAACCAGTATCTATGATCTTCTTCTCCTTCTTCATCTTGCGCATACAAAAGGACTTCTGATAAATCGACTTGATCTAGAGCTTCTGCTAATTCATCACGAAGTTTCCAAACATAAGATCCTTCTTCATCTTTTGCAGCATTCTTACCAACATATAATACAGGCCAAAATCGAGAGTTTTCTTCATCTCTTGCAATTACTGGACATCCAGTTTTTTGAACAATACGTCTTGCCAATGCAACAGATCCACTATTATAAAAGTTCTTGGTTTCTCCATATTTCACAGCAAGCTGAGTGCAAGTAGCCTTTCCACCATAATCCTTCATTCGTTTCATGATTTCGAGACTGCTCTCATTAAATACGTCTTTATCTGTCAGAAGCTCTAACCAATCCTCTACCGTTAATGCCGGAGTATAATCAGTCGGCCACCACTCATCCGCTTTAGGACCTGGTTCCTCCTTGTTCCAATAGCGAGAAATAAAGAAGCCCACATCTATTGTAAGAGTTCGTAATTCAGGATCAGCGTAACATGTAGATGTCAGCTGAGAATTAAGCAGATTTTTAAGTTCATCATCCTGCTGAAGTTCAGCACAAATCTCATCATAAAATGCCACAAAATTCCTGATGTTATCAGCATAAGCACCCTTTTTGAATCGATAATCACTTTCCAGCTCCGACGAGACAGCTTTTACTTCACTCAATTTGTAGATGTAATATTTATCCGGATATCGAAGCCATAAATATGTCATTATCGCATTTTCATACTGGTAATGCTGAGCCGCTCCATTGCCATACCTCTCTAATAACGTATTAGATTTATTTTTGAAGCTGGCTACTCTCTCGTATAAATCCTTGCTCTCATCATACAGTTCAATATACATTGAGCGTACTTCTTCTGGCGCAATCTCTGCAAACTTGGTAATCATTCTTGCTGGGAAGTTATTTACCGATGTCAACAAATTAGCCGTCTGAGCAAGTGACTTTGTTAGCATCTGTGCAAAATCATCTGAATTGACATCCCAATTTAACTGAAAGCATTGCACAGCCTCCCATTTATATTTTTCATTAGGCCACTGTTGTTGCACAAAGCGTTTTTTGTACTCTACCAGCACTTCTTTTAGTCGAAATTTATCGAACACTGTCTTTCACCGCCTTTATACTGATTCTCTAAGACTTTTATAAATCTCATCAGAAAAAATTCCCATCACCTGATGTTTCATTTCATCATTTGACAACAACATTGAAAAGAAATCTTGATTCTGTGACAATCCTTCAATAAGTGCATCATCAATATCATCAAAATAAGAGAACTCAAAGTCTTGCTGTGTATTATTCTTAGCACTTGTTTTAAGTTTATCTGATTTCATAAGGATATCTCTAATCTGCAGCATAGCCTTTACAACAACATCGTTATCATAGTTCTTGCCAGTCTTGCTGTTAATCTCATCGATTATTTCAGACAGTCTCTTTTCTTTATCCTCACTCAAACCAAAGTGTTCCGCCGTTGGCAATTTCATTACCGGCTTTGCAACCAGATCAGATGAAACATGTTCTTCACCCTTTTTCTGAACAAATTGAGAGGCTTTGATCTTTCCATCTAAATTAAAACCACCACCCGGATGCTTAATATTGATATAAGCTAACAGGTATGAAATAAAGTTATATTTCTTGTGCAAATCAGTATCTTCAAAACTAGAAACTTGAAGCAAAAACTCATAATAACGAACAAATCCACGCATATCTGCCACAGCTTGACGCTGTGTTTCATATTCATAATGTTCCAGTAGCTTCTTGCTTTTCTGCAGGAAGAATGTCAATCTTTGCTTCTGTTTTCCTGTTACTTTCTGTGAATACAATATATCATTTGCAGCTTCAATGTCAGCCGGATCAAATAATGCATAGGCATCAATAGTAGCTTCCAAGTCGTAAATTGCATTAGGCGTTACTGAATTTGCCAGTAATGTTGTGGTGTAGTATGGAGCAAATGCAGCTTTGATATCCTCGTATGTATTTACAAAATCCAACACAAATGTCTTTTTATCATATGGAGCACAAATACGATTCAGTCTCGAAAGTGTCTGGACAGCATTAACACCTCTTAGTTTTTTCAGAACATACATTGCGCACAGTTTTGGCTGATCAAAACCTGTCTGATATTTATTAGCAACCAAAAGCACTTGATAATTATCTGTATCAAATTCTTTGGTGAGTCTATCCTCCGGAAAACCATTGATAGATGCCTCTGTATATTCTTTATCATCATCCGGTAGTTTTACTTTTCCAGAAAATGCAACCAGAGCATGAATTCCGTCGTAACCTTTCTTGGTAATGTACTCCTCAAAAGCCTGTCTATATTTAACAGCACCTTGTCTGGACGCGGTAATAACCATTGCCTTAGCCTGGCCACCCAGTTCCTGCATTACCGTTGTTCGGAAATGCTCAACAATTACTTCTACACGCTGTGCAATATTAGTATCATGCAATTCTATAAAGCGTGCAATCTGCCTCTTTGCCGCATTCGTTTTACAACGAGGATCGTCTTCGATTTCCTTGTTAAGCTGGTAAAAAGTTGAATACTCTGTATAGTTCTGCAGAACATCAAGAATAAAGCCCTCTTCTATAGCCTGCTTCATCGAATAAACGTGAAATGCTTCTCTCTGGCCATGCGTATTCAAACGACCAAACAACTGAATTGTTGTCGGCTTAGGTGTAGCTGTAAATGCAAAAATTGATACATTTGCTTGCTTACCGTTTCTTTTGATTTCACTTGAAATCATATCTTCAACATCTGATTCAGTTTGATCACCAGAACCAAGCGACATTGTTACCGCAGCCATATCTTTACCTGCAGTAGAAGAATGTGCCTCATCAATAATTACTGCAAAACTTTTATTCTTAAGGTCCTTTACACTATCAACAATATACGGGAACTTTTGAATTGTGGTTGCAATAATCTTTGTATTACCATTCAATGCAATCGCAAGGTCAGCTGAATTGCACTTATCGTCCATAACACGAATCAATCCGGCCTTATGCTCCATTCCCATGATTGCTTTTTGAAGCTGACGGTCAACAACAACTCGGTCAGTGACAATAATGATGTTGTCAAAAATTATCTTGTTTTCTTCGTCATGAAGAGATGTTAAACGATGTGCCAACCATGCTATAGAATTTGTTTTTCCAGATCCAGCGCTATGCTGAATCAAGTAATTCTGTGCAGTGCGATTTTCTCTAACATCGGCAAGCACTTTTCGAATAACATCCAGCTGGTGATAACGAGGGAATATCAAATTCTCAGAACGTTTGATTTTCCCGGTCTTATCATCTACTTTTTCTTTTGTCTCGACAAAAATAAACTTACTTATTAAGTCCAAAATCGTATCCTTTGTAAGGATATCTTCCCACATATAAGATACGCTATACTTATCTTCAAACGCAGGATTTCCAGCACCAGCAGTTACACCTTCTCCGTTTCCCATATTAAAAGGAAGGAAGAATGTAGCGTCACCTGCGAGTTTTGTTGTCATATACACTTCTTCTAAGTCCATAGCAAAGTTTACCAACGTACCTGCTTTGAACATAAAAAGACGTGTTTTGGGGCTACGGTCGGTTCGGAACTGATAAATTGCATCCTGATAAGACTGCCCAGCTGCATTGCACTTAAGTTCAAATGCAATAATAGCTAGTCCATTCAAAAAGATAACAACATCAATTCGTTCTTTATCGCTGGCCCACACTTCCTCCATTGCAGAGAAAATATTCTGTCCATACTTTCTAGTCAAATCTGGATTGAATGTAGTTGCCGGTTTTGTGTACATGAGTTCCAGCTTCTGATTAGAAATTTCGATTCCATGCTTCAGCACATCAAGAAGGCTGCCACGAGTTTTTGTCGTTTCAGCATTGATAAAACTAACAATCGTCTCTTCCAAATCAGACTTATATATTTTTCTCAGATATTCCATCGTTTCGTGCTGAGTATCTTCTAGAAACTTAAAGAGCATCTCACGGTCAACTGCAAAATAACGATCAAAGTCACTTGCCTTACGAACAACGTAACCATTATCCTTTTCCAGTCTTTCAAGAAGAAATTTCTGATATTCTTTTTCGGAAAGAATTGATGCGTGATGAAGAAGCTTCTCGCTGTATGAAGCAACTCGTTTTGCAGCATTTTCTGCATGTTTTTCCGCATCCAAGTTCGTAATATCAATTATCGTTTTATCATCCATTGATTATCCCTCCTTACTCACTTTTCAGCCGTTTGATTAGTTGACGTGCAAAAAGCAAAGCAATCTGGTCGCAACTATACTTGGATGAGTCAATCGCTTGTATATCCGCTATAGATGGATACTTTTCTTGTAACTGTGAAACCGTAATGTTGTGCAAAATCGGAAGAATCAGCTTCTGTCCATTTCTATTCTGTCGATTTAAAAACTCATTCAATTCACGCTCGGTCCACTCTCGATCAAAGAAGTTTTCCGAAATAACGATAATTGCAAACTCTGCTTTTTTCGTGCCGTTCAGAATACGATCCTTCCAATTATCTCCCCACTCCAAAGACTCTTTATCATAAAAAATCTTAATCCCCAGTTTGTTTAATGACTGATATAATTCTTCAATCAAATCTTCTTTGTCCTTGTTAGCATGGGAAATAAACACATCAAATTCAGGCAAGGTTTTTGCCTGATACTTTGGTACACTAACCATTGAAATTCCGTTCATTTTATTTATAAAATCTTGGTCCTTACTGATGCTCTCCAAACATCCAACGAGATTTTTGTAAGCATCCAGATTTCTATGAAACAGAATTGTTTTCATGCGGTCGCCTAATGGATGTTCTTTAAGATAATTATTGTAAAAAATCTCTACATCATTGATCCATACTTCACTCGGACGATTATATTCGTTTATATCCGTACCGATTGCCGCTGCATTAATTGGGCTTTTAATAGAATGAGTCCTTTCTAGCAGATTATTAAGTTGTTCTTCAAAAGTAGCCATTAGACAACCTCCTTCTTCCCAGTTACATACTCAAAGATGAGTGATTTCTTATATTCGTCAAGTGTTGCAAGCTGCTCTTTCTTATCAGAGATAACATCATCCGCCTTTGCAAGCACTGCATCGACATGTTCAACAATCGCTTTTTGTTCATCCAGCGGTGGAACAGGATATGAAAGATCCGCTAACTTGTTCCAACGCAAATCACAAGAACGAACTCGAATTCCGGTTGCCAGTGCAAGGAATACATCACTGTACGCCATGCTACGAAGATAGTACATAATGTATCGCTTGTTTTGGTTGGTATCTAAAACATTAAGCACAGGTGACGCCTTGCCTCTTGAATCAGAAATGCCAATAGCGCCTGCAAAGCCGTCCATACCATGTACAACCAGATCACCGATATCAATGCCTTGATAACCGATTTCTTTATCAGACATCGTAAAACCATCTTCACGTCGATTGCTTCTCAGGGTTACCTCACCATCGCGGAAACAGGTTATTACACCATCATCATCACGCACCGGCTTCTGCATATATCGTAGAATGTACTTGCCACGAATAACCTCCCAATGTGAAGGCATATTGCCAATCCATTGAATCCCGCTGTCCTTCATCTCGGCATCGGGATTCAGTCCTTTGGTGACAGTTTCGGTGATAACAGACCGCTTGTACTGCTCCAGCGTGTCGATCTGAGTTTGAATGTCGGTGGTCAGCACATCAATTTCAGCGCATTTAGCATCGAGAAAATCGGCAATGCGGTGCTGCTCACCTGTTGGAGCAACCGGTATAAAAAGGCCGCCAAACTTATCCATCGGAATGCGCATTCGAATTGTATTCAATTTTCCATTTCCAGATTCTTTAATAAGAATGCCATTTCCAAGTCCAAACAAACTGCGTTGAAACATCGTTGTCTGAAAGATATAGTTATAGTAGCGTACATCTTCCTTTGCATTCCAAGGGCGAAGCATATAATAAACAGGACTAACACAACCAAAATATTGCGACAGCCCCACAGAGCCAGACAATATATTCATGCTATTCATTACGATATCCCCAGGATAAGCCAGTCTGTATGCACTCACATCCTCTTTAGGTTTGTTTCCTCCACCTTCTTTTTGATCGTATGGAATGACGCCTTGTTTAGCAGTCAACGAAAGAATTTCTGTTGTCCTAACAGGATTATTTTTCTCAACTCGTTCTTGCAAACAGTATTTTATTTTTCTTAGTTCCCAATTGGAGGGAAGCTCTCCCAACCAAGAGATTCCACTCGCTTTCATTTCTCTCATATCAGCACCACCTTACTCAAACAGCTTTGCCACACGCTTTGAAACCGAAAATTCCAGTTCCATAAACTTTGTTTCCAGCTCTTCACTTGGCGTTGATGCCTGATATTTGTAGAAATACCGCGTGAATGGGATTTCAGCACCGGTCTTGATGACAGGTTTTTTCTTTCCAAGATCTTCCTCAAAGAAAGCGGCGGCATCCGGGATATGAGGCAAAACCTCACGTGCCATATAATCTTCGATGCTTTCCTCCCATTTCACCAGTTCGGTGTCCTTGGTTTCTTTGTCGTAAATAATCCTTCCCTTGCGGTCACGTTGAATTTCTGCATTCTTATCCATAATAGAGAGGCCATTAGCAATCTTGTCGAGCAATTTTTTATCAGATGTTGCCGAAGCAAGTGCCTTAGTCAGTACAGGCATAAACTCAGTCGGTGAATTATATACTTGTTCTGAAGTGACAGCTTTCAATGTAGTAATAATCTCATCGTATAAGGCCTGATTGTTTTGGAATGATTCCAATTTTTTCTGTTCTTTGCCAGTTAGTTCTTCAGCATTCTCCAATTCATTAACCTTAGCCTGATCATAGAGAGAAGAAAGCGCACCCTTAGACAGCATAGCTTCGATACGCTCCTCTGTAATGGCATAGCTACGCTGAAGAGGCTGCATAACCGTGTACTCACGGTAAATGAACTCCTCGTTGTCGTAAATCTTGCAGTACTCGTTTTCTGCAAATTCTGCATAGAGCTTCGTTACGGTGCTGCGGTCTTCCGGAGATATTTCATTTTTCTTATCACCCAGAGCCTTGCGCAGTTTGTGGAAGAAGGACGAAGCATCTATCAACTGAATCTTGCCCTTGCGCTCAGCACGTTTATTTTTTGAAAGCACCCAGATATATGTAGCTATGCCCGTGTTGTAAAACAGATCTGTTGGCAATGCAATAATTGCTTCGATTAAATCGTTTTCTAACATCCAACGACGAATTTGGCTTTCGCCAGAAGCTGTACCACCTGAAAATAATGGACTACCATTTTCAATAATAGCAGCACGACCAAAGTTATCATCCATTTTGTCAATAGCAGATTGCAAAAACAGCATCTGCATATCGCCGGAACCAGGGAGCCCAGCACCCCAACGGCCTTCAAATCCCTTTGCATATTCATCATTAACTGCTTTTTCTACACCTTCAGCTGCATCTTTACCTCCCCACGGAGTACCAAATGGCGGATTTTCAATAACAAAGCGCATCTTGGTTTCAGCAAATCGATCTTTCTTCATAGTGTCCTGATAGCAGATATTCTCTGCATTCTGACCTTTGATGAGCATTTCTGCAAGACAGATAGCATAAGATTCCGGATTGATTTCCTGCCCAAAAAGACGAACATCTGCAGTAGGATTATATCTCTTAATGAAGTTATAGCTTGTGGAGAGCATACCACCTGTACCACATGCTTGATCCAAAACTGTAATTACTTTTCCGTCGTCAAAGATATCGTCACAGCCTTCAGCTAACAAAATATTTACCATCAATTTAATGATATCTCGTCCAGTGTAATGATCACCAGCCTCAGCGTTTTCAGAGAATCTACGAATTAAATCCTCGAAAATGTATCCCATCTTTACGTTATCAATCGTGCGAGGATTCAAATCCAATTCTGAAAATGCTTTGACGACACTTAACAGGCGATCGTTTTTATCCATCTTGTCAATTTGCTTATAAAAGTCCAAACCTTTCTCAGCAGACACAATAATCTCCTGCACATTAGGAGAAAAACTCTGAAGATACGCTTTAAAGTTGGCTGCTAAATTGTCGGCATCATTAATCAATTCTGCAAGTGTAAATTCACTAGTATTGTAGAACTGAAACCCCGAAATACGATACATAGCTTTTGCCGGGTAATTTGGGTTTGCTTTAAACTGTGCAACCACCTTGTCTTTGGTAGGTTCCAGCGCACACTCAAAACGTCTGATGATAACCATCGGAATGATTACATCTTTATATTTATCACTCTGGTATGTACCACGCAGCTTATTTGCAATAGACCAGATAAAATTCACCTCTGTTGATACATCGATAGGGCTATCGTCCCACATTGCATCGATAGTCTGCTTTTGTGCCATTATATTTTCCTCCAATCAGACTAAGAGCTTCCTAACCCTAGTCATTGTTAATTTTATATGTTTAAGTGTCCAAAAATCGGGACTTAGTCCTCGATTCCCATCATCATCTTATAGTGCTGTTCCTGATGCATGGCAGTGAAAATCAACTCAAACACTTTTTTGCACTGTTCCACATCACTGCCATCATCAATATAGTTGAAGCCATCACTTATAACAGCTGGGCCGTCGTTCATATATGTGAGCATGCTTGAAGCAAGGTTGTATCGGTCATAATTAGGCTTCTGTCCTTCCACTTCATCCACAAACAACAGCTTATTCTGTTCCAGAACAATCTTGTGAAGGTCGTTTCCTTCGTAGCCACATATCTGAATAAAGTAGTATTCAAGAATATGTCGGATTACATTCTTCACCGTATTTGCTGTTTTCAGTTCCTTATATTCATCCCACAGAGCAGCATACGAGTTTTGAATTGGATTATAGTTCTCTTGCTCGGTAGGTACTCTCTGACTCTGACGCACACAAAGTTTAACTGAAGAAATGTTTTCTATCTTACGAATCATATAGAACGAAACGCTGTGATATCTCTTTGCTTGGTGATGCGTAATTTCCTTATGGAAATAAACATTGTGAGTCAGAATGAAAATCTGCTTAATATAGTCGCCGTCGACTTTATGGCTTCGATAGTCCGTATTGTTGTAACAAACCTCAATCATCTCTCTGACCAGAGCACTGACGATGAACAATGCTCCACTATCCATACTGGATACCGGGTCATCAATAACAACAATTTTATCTTTTACAGCTTCACTATTAAGGCTTCCTTTCACAAGGTGATAGTAATACAAGAATGCAATAAAGTTTCTTTCACCTTCGCTCAGTTTTTCTGCAACAGTTCCATCCGGCCGAATAACCTCATATGTATTTGCTACTCCGTCCTTTGCACGAAGATGGAAACCTTCAAAACCAGAATTATCAAGCAGAACATTGATGCTATCGATAGTGGCCTCAGTATTCACAATCTGTTTGTTTAGTTCATTGGCCTCTTTCTTCTTGGCAGTAGCATCCTTTTTTAACTGTTCCATTTTATCTTTCAATGCTTTTATTTCAGTGTCCAAATCAGACAGTGCTTTGTTGTACGCAGCTACATCAGCTTTCAAAAGCTCTGCAAGATACTCCCACACCTGCTTTTTGCATAGAACCTTCTTTGTTTTGAGGTCTCTGACTATCTCGTTATTTTCTTTGATTTTCTTATTAAAGCCATCAATCAGAGTGCCAATCTCAATGAGCAAACTATCAGTATCTTCTAAGGAAGCAATGGATGTCGGCTCTTTAATCTTTGCTGCAATTCTCTGTTTATTAATGGTTATCGCATCCACAAGAAGCTGAACTTTTACTTCATATTCTGACAAGTCTAATTCCGGCATAGCAGCAGATACATTGCCCTCCAGCGTTGCTACAACGGAATCCATCTCTGATTCATATGTTCTTTGAAAAGCATTAATCGCAGAGATGTCATCTTGATACTGTGCATCAAAGCATGCAGCTATTTCTTTATCAAAGTCAGACGGGAGTTTTTGCTGGCAATATGGGCATTTTCCGTCTGTCTGGCCAGCAAAATGAGTATGACCACTTCGCACCCAATCAGTAGCTTTTAGGGCTTTAATAAATTTTGCAAAGTCCGTATCACTGCTGCTGGAGATTGGTTTTCCCATCAATTCATATCCCGGCAGGGATGCATAGGTAACTTTACCTGCCTTAGACAGCATGTTGTACTGCTGTGCATCGCCAGAAAAAACGGTCCCATATAGAGTTTTTAAATCTTCAACATCATGAGCAACCGGCGTAATTGCTAAAATTTCTTGAGCGAATAATGCAGCTTTTTTCTTACCCTTAATAGCTTCATCGAATAGTGTTCTGGCTTCCGCACTCTTGCTCCAGCAGTCTGATTGAAATGTCGATAAAGCGGTATTCTTATCCGCTGTTTTCTGGTCTATAGCGGCCTTATGTCCGTTATATTCCTCACCCATTTTCTTGCGTTCTGCATTGAGTGTATCAACCTGCTCTTGAATAGCAATATTAGTTTCATTTACGGTGAATACACCAGCAAGATTTCCATAGTTACGCAAGTTAGCATTTATAAAATCTGTATCATACACAAGAACATCATAGTCAGTTGATGCCTTCCCAGCTTGCCACTGTAAACGCTCATCGTTTGCCTTAAACGTTCGTGCAATGGTAGATTTGCCTGCACCATTCTTCCCATAGAAGAAATTTACATACGTCGGTTCTATAACCTCATTGGAAAATGTGGCATCGTTTAACGTTATTTTTTCTATTGCTGATTTCATTTTAGGGTTCATATGCAAATCTACCTCCTGCTTCTATTCTTTAATTTTTCCTTCTCTGACCCATTCGTCAACTTCAGAGATTTTGAATTTATATCGTTTTCCAGCTTTATATACAGGTAATTTTCCTTCTTTTATCCAAGTACGGACTGTATCCTGACTCAAACTTAGGTGTTCTGCTACATCTTCAAGGTTTACCCATTTTTCAACTTGCATGTTTTCATATTCTGCACTCATATTATTCCTCCATGTTCGATTCCAGATGAGTGGTTGCGTATTTATAAAGAAAAGACTTGTATCCCAGCTTCCCTTAATACCTCTACTGCATTTATCTTTTTTATTGCCCAGTGCATACGATTCAATTCATTCGTTCCGCTGCAGCCTTCGATTCCGAGTTCAAACCGAAGTTCATTTATTTTCTGCTGTGGTATCCAGTTAAGTATTTGATAATATACTTTAATGCCATTGTCCTGAATCTTTACATCAACAATCAACCCATACGCAGCATAGTGGTCTTCATCTGTTTTCCCATAAGTGTGGTTCTCAGTCGCAATAATTGCCGGATAGGTTTTCAGCACCGATATTGCATCTTCTGACAAAGCCGCATAAGCTGCTTTCAGTTCTTTTGAGGTACTTTCCGTTATTGCTCTGTCCTTTCGAACAAGGCAATGACAGTACTGAGGATTTAATTCATCATCTCCAACAACCAGAAGGTGATAGAAATCTGTATTTAATGTAATGGTGTGCACTGCGTTAGGGCTTCCCGGCATGGGTGGTGCCCCACCCACCATCATTACGCTATAGGTATTGTTCACAGCGTCTGTATGAGCTACCAATGTATTATTGTTACCGGGCAAATTAAATGTCGTATTCGGTGTTTGCGCTTGCAAAGCTCCCGGTTGTGATGGCTGTAATTTATTCTCCATCTTTTTTCTGCCCTCCATAATAATTGTTCGTAATGCTATCGACATGCTGAATGAAGCTATTGTTATTTCCAGTTACGTTGAAATTAAAAACCATTTGCTGTTTAGATTTTTCTTTGTTCTGATGAGGATCTTCACAGTCCGCTTCAACTATGACATCTTCTGGTGAGCCATTAGCATCATTCTCAGCTATGTCACAATCTTCAAGCTGAATGTATCTGAGTTTGATATCTACTGGCCAATCGGCACCAATATCTCCTTTGTAAGTCCTTTTTGCTCCACCGGCAGACGGACACCAGAAATCGAATGTTTCAGCTCCAACTACATTATCAACACTACATACCGAATAATGAAATATACCTAATAGAAATGACTGCAAAGGAATTTCTTTCATATTTATGAGTTCTTTTTTCTGCGCTGTTGTTCCATCTTCTTTGATATAGAAAGATTGGCTATCATCAATGCAATTATCCAACGATATTAATTCGACGAGTGCTTTCACGAGTAGCTCGTCTTTTTTTATATCTCCTCCAGCATCAATGAAGTCATCCACAAAGCGGCACATTTTTCTCAATGTATCCACATACTCGTTCTTCACTCTTTCGTCAAAAACTCTCAATGCCGTTTTATCACCGAACGGGAAGTAGCCTCCGCCTGCATTCTTACATTTCTTATATTCTGAAGCGTTACCCTGAATTGTTTTAATTTCAGTCGGCATTGGTGTCGCTAAATCAGAACGTATCACTCTGGCCAAACCAATCAAAGTTTCATATTCAGTTAATCCATCTTTTTTTCCTGCGTAGTGTTCATTTGCACCCAGCAGTTGCTTTCTAGCCTCTAAAAGCAAGGTGAAAAACGTACCGCCACACAGTCTTAAATTTTCATTTTTTGTCATTGATTGTCCCTCTAACCAAATTTACCTACTCAACTTACTCAACTGTGAATGGCAGGCCTACTCAACTTACTATTTTCTAGCCCTGTGAAAAGCCACAGGGATTTTTTGATGTTTGTCGGCCGTCGAATCTGATGAATATAAACCAGAGCAACCCCCAACAAACCCTACTAAATCATCATAACACTTTTCGACATTATTTTCAATGTAGCGAGTATGAACGAACAATAAACTCTACAGCGAAATATGCCTGAAATCTCTGTTTCCACCTGTGACTGGTCACAAATCTATGCCAATCACAGGAGGTAAATGTTATGGCAAACAAAGACAATCAGAGCAAACAGTATCGTATCTACATCAAGGAATCCAAAAGCTGGGTAGACGTAAACAAGGAGTTCTACACGAACTACTACCGTGACATCAACGCCTACCGTAAACGCCAGCAGGAACATGGCCGTTGTGTCTGCCCTGCAAGCAAACGCTATTTATGCGACATGGACTGTATGACCTGTCCGTATGTCAAGGCTGGCGATCAGCTTTCTCTCGATAACACCGTAAGCGACGGTGAAGGAAATGAAAAGAGCTGGCTTGATGACATGCCGGATGAATCCGCAGCTATCGCTGAATTAATGGAGGACGCAGAACTTCTTCGTGCCCTCTACGCAAAGCTGAACGAGCTGGACCCGGAAGGCCGTCTTATCTGCCAGCTTATTATGGAAGGAAAATCGGAACGTGACTGCGGCAAGGAAATGGGCCTCTCTCGTAATACATTCGTGTATCGCAGGGACAAGCTGTTCCAGAAGCTCCGCTCCGAGCTTAAGGACTACATCTAATATGAATGGTCGTCCTCTGATTTTTTAGGGGACGATTTTTCTTTTCAAAAACTTTTTTATATTTTTTCGGCCAAACGGCAATCTCACCTCCATTGAGTAGTGTAAGGCGAAACAAAGCGACCTACAGAAAGCGAGGTGAACATCGTGAAACAGACTTTTCACAACCGAAGCGGCACTGACGCAGAAGTGATTGCTACTCTCACTGCAATCAGTCAGGTATCCGCAAGAATGGCGAAGAATCTCAGAATCATCGCCGCACACAGACAATCCGAGGAAGGAGGAACAGAAAATGTCAAAAATGAGCGATATGGCTATGACCATCGAAGAGCTGAGAAATGCCGCCGCTGCTATTAACGATGTAGCAAACTGGCTCGCACAGCAGTTTGGAGGAGCATCCGAAGCTACTGAAAAAGCAGAAGCCCCTGCTGCTCCTGCGAAAACTGCATTGACCCTTGAGGAAGTTCGAGCTGTTCTGGCTGATAAATCTCGTGCCGGGCATACAGCTGAAATTCGAGAGCTTCTTAAAAAGTACGGTGCAAGCAAGTTGTCACTCGTAGACCCGAAACATTATGAAGCCCTGCTTAGGGAAGTGGAGGTGCTCTAATATGCCACCTAAAGGACATTCAATCCTCTCCGCATCATCTTCTGACCGCTGGCTCCACTGCCCACCGTCAGCAAGACTCTGCGAAACCTATGAGGATAAAGGTAGTGATTATGCTGCAGAAGGTACCGACGCACACGCTCTTTGTGAATACAAGCTCCTTAAAGCTCTCGGCATGGAAGCTACTGATCCAACCAAAAGTCTCGACTGGTACAACGCCGAAATGGAAGATTGTGCCACCGGGTACGCCAGCTTTATTATGGAGCTTTTGGAAGATGCCAAGCAGACCTGCTCCGATCCAGTTGTTCTGATTGAACAACGAGTGGACTTCTCCCGTTGGGTAGAACAAGGCTTCGGAACCTCAGATGCTATTCTCATCAGCGATGGAACTATGCATGTGATTGACTACAAACACGGTCTTGGAATCCTTGTTTCCGTTGAAGACAATCCACAGATGAAATGCTACGCTCTTGGCGCTCTGGAACTTTTCGATGATATTTATGACATCGATACGGTCAGCATGACCATCTACCAGCCTAGACGTCAGAACGTTTCTACCTATGAAGTCAGTAAGGATGACCTGTATCAGTGGGCCGATGAAGTTCTGAAACCTACCGCTGACCTCGCCTTTGCCGGTGATGGAAATTTCCTGTGCGGTGAATGGTGCGGATTCTGCAAGGCAAAGCATGAATGCAGGGCCAGAGCGGAAGCCAATCTTCTACTCGCACAGCACGATTTCAAACTACCACCTCTGCTGGAGGATTCGGAAATCGAAGTCATCCTTTCCCGTGTCGACGAACTGGTCTCCTGGGCCAACGACATCAAGGAGTATGCACTTCAGCAGGCAATCAGCGGTAAAGAATGGACAGGCTGGAAACTGGTCGAAGGTCGCTCCAACCGCAGATATACCAACGAAGACGCTGTATCAAAGGCTGTCGAAGCCGCTGGTTTTGACCCTTATGAAAAGAAGCTACTTGGTATCACTGCTATGCAAAAGCTACTCGGCAAATCTCGCTTCGAGGAACTCCTTGCAGCCTATATTGAAAAGCCACAAGGCAAACCTACTCTTGTGCCGGAAAGCGATAAACGCCCGGCAATGAACACAGCAAAAAATGATTTTATGGAGGAATATGACAATGAGTAAAAATGTAAAAATGACAAATCCCATGAAGGTTATCACTGGTCCTAACACACGCTGGAGCTATGCCAACGTCTGGGAACCTAAGTCCATCAACGGTGGCACTCCGAAGTATAGTGTCAGCCTGATTATCCCGAAGTCCGACACAAAGACTGTCGCAAAGATTGAAGCTGCTATCGAGGCTGCATACCGTGAAGGTGAAGCAAAGCTCAAGGGCAATGGTAAGTCCGTACCTGCTCTTTCCGTACTTAAAACGCCACTTCGTGACGGAGATCTTGAAAGGCCGGACGATCCTGCATACGCTGGCAGCTACTTTGTGAATGCAAATGCAACCTCTGCACCTGGTATCGTAGATGCAGACCGCAATCCTATCCTCACTCGTTCTGAGGTTTACTCTGGAGTCTACGGTCGTGCTAGCATCAGTTTTTACGCTTTCAACAGCTCTGGCAATAAAGGCATCGCCTGCGGCCTTAACAATCTGCAGAAGATTCGTGATGGCGAGCCTCTTGGCGGTAAGGCATCTGCTGAATCTGACTTTGCAACTGATGACGACGATGATTTTCTTGACTAATGGAGGTAGCAAACTATGGAGACAATCGTGATTAGCACAATTCTTGTAAACATCTGTATCGGCTGCTTCGCTTGCGTCGGTCTTACTACTGCAATCTCTATGATTCAGAGTATCATCAACGACCATAAACGTGAAAAGCGTGAGCAGGAAAAAGACAAGCGCGACCTCGAATACCACGAAAAGCGCATGAAAGACTTTAAGTAATCTATCAACCTGCTGGCGGTAGGCTCACTGCCGCCAGCACATTTTCTGACAAAAGGAGACAATCTATGAATGAATTTGCAGATATTTTAAATCTATTTATTGCTAATGTCATCTCCTATACCTTTTTTGCGGCGGTATATGGCTTCATCATCTACAACGTAGGAAAAATCATTTTTTACCTTGTTCGTTATGCGGTATACCACATTCGTCGTGACATCAATAAATATAAATCCAATAAAGATAAACAGTAACAAGGCAGGCGGCAGGGATTTCTCTGCTGCCTGTTTTGTAGAAAGGACAATCTCATGAAAACACTTAGTATCGATATTGAAACCTACAGTGATGTGCCACTTCAGAAAACTGGAGTATATCGCTATGTAGAATCACCTGATTTTGAAATCTTACTCTTTGCCTACAGTATAGATAGCCAGCCTGTTCAAGTCATCGATCTTGCCTGCGGAGAACAGATTCCAAAAGAAATCCTTCTTGCCCTTGAGGATGAATGTGTCATCAAGTGGGCCTTCAACGCTACCTTTGAGCGCATCTGTCTTTCTCGTTTCTTAGGTTATCCGACCGGAAAATATCTGAAACCGGAAAGCTGGCGTTACTCTATGATATGGTCCGCCACGATGGACTTCCATTCTCCTTGGAAGGTGTCACGAATCAAAAAGCGCTTTGATGTGAGAGAAATAAAGTCCAGCAAGGACATCACCGACTGGAATGCTGGAAAGATACCAGTCGAAGTCATTCATCCTGCATCTGCTGGTCATGGACTCAAACTACAGGTTGGCGGCTCCACCCTTATCTGGTTTGGGCTGACATGGTCACTGGAATTATATCAGCAGACCAACGCCCGACTTTGGAGACAGGGCCAAGCCTCCGGAACCGTGGTGATAGAGCATATCATCACAAAAAGAAAGTACAAATCAACCACAATCGTTTTCTTGGATACACGAAAGACGCGGACGGCAACCTCATCATCGATCCAGAACAGGCAGAAATCGTAAAGCGCATTTATCGAGAATATTTAGAAGGTCTCAGTATGGACAAGATTGCTGCAGGCCTGGAACGTGACGGTATCCTTACCGGTGCCAGAGGGGAAAAGTGGCACACAAGCACCATCAATAAAATTCTCCGAAACGAGAAATACATCGGTGATGCCCTGCTTCAAAAGACCTACACTACAGACTTTCTAAACAAGACCAGAGTTAAAAATAACGATCTTGTTCCACAATACTATGTAGAAGGCGATCACGAAGCCATTATTCCGAAGGACATTTACCAGCAGGTACAGGAAGAACTTGTCCGCAGACGAGTGGTAAAAACCAGTGCCAATGGCAAAAAACGAAGCTACAGTTGCAATCACTGCTTCTCCCAAATCGTCATTTTCGGCGAATGCGGTGAAATGTTCCGAAGACTCCACTGGAACAATCGAGGCGTCAAATCAATTGTCTGGCGCTGCATCAGCAGGTAATGCTACGCTCGAACCATCAATGAGCTGGTTCTTCAGGATGCCGTTGTCAATGCCATCAATCAATTACTCGGCGACAAAAATAACTATCAGGCACAGCTCCAGCTTAACATTGCCGCAGTCATCCGAGCATCGCAGGCAACGGCCATTGACAACATTGACGAAAAGCTGATGGCGCTGCAACAAGAACTGATCCAGAAAGCCAACAGCAAAGAGGACTACGACGAAATAGCGGATGAAATCTTCAGACTCCGAGAACTCCGTCAGAAAACAACCGTCGATACCGCCGCAAGGGACGAACAGATAAAGCGAATCAATGACCTGCAGGATTACATATCGCAGCAAACCACCTATCTTACAGAATTCGATGAAGTGCTGGTACGACGCTGGATCAAGCAGATTATCATCTGGGATGACCGCATCACCGTCGAGCTGAAATCCGGTGTTAGCATTGATGTGGATGCATAATTTCATAAACGTGCAAAGGCTCCTCACCACTGGAACTAATCCGGTGATGGGGAGACTTTTTTCATTCTGGCATTGAACCAAAGCAAATTGCTGGAATATTGAAAGTAAATCCGCCATACGTTATAGTCTGGTGTGTTATTGATGTATCTTCAGGAAGACTTTCTTCGTACTCATGATTTCGAATAATATGAAATACCGAAGCTGGTGATTTACTGCCAAATAATTCCTTTAATTTTTTTAAATCGATTACTGGAACATACTTATTCTGTGTTCTAATATTATGTCTCGCAACAACGCAACAAAATAAATCTACATCATCACAATCATCAACTTGAAACACATTTTTCATAAATGTTTTTTTATCCTTCATAGCATATGCCATAATTTGTGATGACTGTTCGCAGCCATGAGTAATATCATCTTCTCTTGCATATACTTCTTTAGAAGAATCTGCAGCCATAAACCATTTTAATTCACATAGTAATACTGCATTAGAATTAGGCTCATAAACACCTAAATCTATATCCGGTAATCGTCCTTCTAAATTTCTATGCTTTACGATCACGAGATTTGAATGATTTTTCAATTTCTCTTCAATTTCTTCCACCATTAAATTCTCTAAATCGTTAACTTCCTTGGAATGCTCAAAATCCGTCTTAGAGCTGACTACAGATAATAAATTTCTCTCTGGCCTGGAACCTACAAATAATATTGGAGTTATAACCATAATACTTCCGGGCATAACTACTATCGGCTGATACATAATGTCGACATTCTTTTTTTCAGGTTCAAACGTAATATACTCAAGTATATTTTTGATCACATTTTTATCTATACTCGTCATGGATTCAACATAACTTATAATATTATCCATCGGTTGTATTATCGTACTATTTTTTAGTCTAATCAGGGCATCCTGTATTGTCAAACTACTAAAAAGGTGTATGTATGATAAGGTTGCTAATGCAATCCAAACCTTCCTGTATTCTTCTAACGAAAACAAGTCAAATTTCCATGAAGATGGAAGCGTTTTTGTCACCTCCCATTGCTTTGAAGCAATCTCAGAAAAAGCATCAATTACCTCTCTTGTCAGCTCATAGCATAACTCTTCATCCTGTATCGAAATGCGCTCTTTTAATTTTTCGTACGCTGACGATATTTTTATAGGATTCACAACTTCCATAAATCCTTTAATCCCCATTTGACTTGTTTCTCTCAAAATGTCATTCCACGCGGACTTATTTCCGTTTTCTGGAAAATCAAACGTAACATTATTTTCTTCAACACTAGCTGTTAATCGTTTTCTTGAGTACGAAATATATCCACTGCATATAACTGAATATGGCAATGCATAATCATTTATAAGTGAAGCACAATTTTCATACCTGCTCTCTTCAATTCTCGAATTAATAGGAACTTCCGAAGAACTAAGAGAGCTATTATGCACCCAGTTTAAAGCTTGATTTAATGCATCCATATAATCCGTTATTTTTTTCAAAGAAAATGGATTCAACATACTTCCAATTATCGCTAAAGAACATAAATCTTCAAATGTCGCAAGTAAATCATATGCCATCTGCTGCTTTGTTCCCGTAAACGCCGGATGTTTTTCATGAAACGTATCAATTATTTTTTCTATATTTCTAATATCCATTTGCCACCTAAAACCTCCTCGTCATCTATTCCACTTCCGAGTCTGCCCCTTAGTATTGAGTGGCTTGAACTGCGGTCAGCTCTGACAACAATCCTGGTGCCACAACCTCTGACATCTAATCCACAGCCTAAACCCTACCGCTATTCCCCAGCTACTCAAATTTTCTCCGGTCAAACCGAAAAGTAGATATGTTTCCATACAAGAAAACCGAGCTTTCCGCAAGGCTTCTCTGATGATACCAACCTTACAAAAAGCCCGGAAATACGCCGCTTTTCAGCACTTGATTTTATTTTCTTGACAGCAAACAAACAGTCTCCACATGGACTCCCTGCGGAAACATATCAGTAGTAGAAACCCGCACCAGTTCATAATCCTCCGCACACAGCACCTTCAGATCCCTCGCCAGTGTCGCACTGTCACAGCTCACATACACAACCCTCTCCGGCTTCATTTTAAGGATCGTATTCAGAAGTACCTCATCACAGCCCTTCCGTGGCGGGTCTACCACGATAACGTCTGCATAAACGCCATTCTTCTCATACTCTCTCGGCAGCACTTCCTCTGCTTTTCCGACAAAAAACTCTACATTCTCAATGCCATTGAGCTTCGCATTCTCTCTTGCATTGTCAATGGCCTGTGGTACGATCTCCACGCCGCGGACGAATTTTGCTTTCTGGGCCAGGAATAGGGAGATAGTTCCGATTCCGCAGTACAGATCCCAGACAGTTTCATTTCCCGTAAGGCCGGCGTACTCCAGAGCCTTTCCATACAGTTTTTCGGTCTGGATGGGATTGACCTGGAAAAAGGACAGGGGAGAAATCTGATAGGAAATATCTCCGATGCTGTCCGTTATATAGGACTGTCCCCAGAGGAGGCGAAGCTGATCACCCAGGATCACATTGTTCCGTTTTTTATTAACATTGATGGTAATGCTGGTCATTTCCGGAATTTCACAGAGTGATTCCACAAGAGCCTTTTCTGCAGGGATCTTATCTCCGTTTAAGATCAGACAGACCATCATCTCATCTGTATGGAAGCCGTAACGAATCATAATATGACGTACAAGACCTTTTCCCGTAGTCTCATCGTAAGGCTGTACATGATATTTTTCCATGTGTCCGATCACACGATCCAAAACCTCTTTATTCTGTTTCACTCCCAGAATACATTCCCGGTTATCAATGATGGAGTGGGTTCTTCCTGCATAAAAGCCTGTGATGATCTTTCCGTCTTTATTTTTTCCTACCGGAAACTGTGCCTTGTTTCGATAATGATAGGGTTCTTCCATCCCCATGATCGGTTCCATATCAAGATTCTGAAAACCTCCGATTCTTTCCAGATGTCCACGAACCTTTTTCTCTTTAAATTTCAGCTGCTGCTCGTAGGATAATGCCTGAAGCTGGCATCCTCCGCACTGGCGGGCAATGGAGCAGGCAGGCTTCACACGGTATGGAGACGGCGTGATCACCTCCATCAGGCGGCCATAGCCATAGTTCTTTTTTGCCTTGATGATCTTGGCTTTGATCCGGTCTCCGATCACGGCGTCTTTCACAAAAACGGTGAAGCCATCGGCTTTCCCGATACCTTCACCGTCAACTCCGCAATCCTCTATATCTAAAGTGAGTATATCGTTTTTACGGAATTCCATGTATTAAATATCTCCTGTTCTTCTTAAATTGGACTCAAAAAGCCGGTTGAAACCAAGCCATTCTTTTTTGCCTTTGTCTGCGTGGAAAATTTCTGTCAGCGTCTCCATCCTTGCATCTGTATTGTCTGCCAGATTCAGGGCAACTGCCTCCGCAAGTGCCGGTTTCTTGGGAGAACCGTACTCCAGCTCACCATGATGTGCAAGAATACAGTGGATCACCTGATTCTCAATCTTCTCCGGAAAATCCGGAATCTCTTTTGCAAGATCATGTACCATCTGTGCCCCGATCACAATATGTCCCAGAAGCTGTCCCTCATCTGTATAATCATTCATCGGAAAAGCAGAAAGCTCCTTCGTTTTGCCCACATCATGAAGAAGTGCGGTTGTGATCAGAAGATCACGGTTTAAAACCGGATATGCATTTGCCATGTAATCACAGAGACGTGTCACTCCAAGAGTGTGTTCCATCAGTCCGCCGATAAAGCCGTGATGTACGGTCTTGGCTGCAGAATGTCCCTCAAATATCTTCATAAATTCCTGATCTTCTACAAAAAGCTTCTTCAGAAGCTGGGAAAGATAGGGATTCTTCACACTGTTGATAAGCTCTCGCAGCTGGCTCTGCATATCATCCACACTGTTCTCACTGGTAGGAAGATAATCTGCCGGATCATACTCCCCTTCTCCTGCCTTGCGTGCTCTCTTGATATTCAGCTGCATGGCGCCTGCAAAGCTTGTCACATCTCCCATGATCTCAATGTAATCCAGCGCATCAAACTCATCAATCCCCAAAGAATTGGGATCCCAGATCTTACCATCGATCACACCTGTTTTATCCTGAAGGATCAGATTCTCATAGGGCTTGCCATTCTTCGTTGTAGCTGCCTGTTTCTGTTTGCAGAGATAAATCCCGTTTACTCTGTCTCCCTCATGTAATTCATTTAAAAAACGCATAAAATTCTTGCCTTTCTGTTCTTTTTACTTTCAAAGCAGACATACTCACGAACACATCCGCTTCACACTTTGCATTCATAGCCAGACTTTCTTTATGATCTTTGGCCGCATCCCGGTCCAGGCTTTCTGGCATTTCTGCACAGTTTCCACTTACTTCCGGGCTTTATTCAGTATCATAACACATTTTACTTTCCTTTGCTATGGAAATCATGTAAAATAGGAAACGAAGTGTTTTTTTTGCATATCCTGTGTTACGCAGAAAAACACGGAATCAACAGAAGTAACAAAAAGGAGTAACTATAGCAACAATGAACAAAAAAGCATACAAAGCACTTGAATACTATAAAATCATAGATCTGCTCACAGACAAGGCCTCCTCCCCCATGGGAAAAGATCTCTGCAGGAAGCTTACCCCTTCCACGGACATTGAGGAGATCCGGTCCATGCAGCTGCAGACACACGATGCCCTTGCACGCCTGTTCAAAAAAGGCGGCATTTCCTTCGGCAGCGTCAAGGACATCCGCGGCACATTAAAACGTCTTACTGTTGGCAGCGCCCTGAATGCACCGGAGCTGCTTTCTGTCTGCAGTCTTCTTGAGAATACCGGTCGTGTAAAGGCCTATTCCAGAAGTGACCGTGATGACGGAATGACCGATTCCCTTGACGGAATGTTTGCGGCACTGGAACCTCTGACACCCCTTAGCACAGAGATCCGCCGCTGTATCCTTTCTGAGGATGAGATCAGTGACGATGCCAGCAGCACGCTTCGTCAGATCCGCCGCAGCATCAAGGCCACCAATGACCGGATACACACCCAGCTTTCTTCTCTGGTTGCAGGAAGTGCCAGGAATTATCTTCAGGATTCCGTTATCACCATGCGCGACGGCCGCTACTGTATCCCGGTAAAGGCTGAATATAAAGGCCAGGTTCCCGGTATGATCCACGACCAGTCCGCCACTGGCTCCACTCTTTTCATTGAGCCTATGGCTGTTGTCAAGCTGAACAACGACATCCGCGAGCTGGAGCTGAAAGAGCAGAAAGAGATCGAAGTGATCCTTGCATCCTTAAGCCAGCAGGTAGCTGCTGAACTGGAGGCTATTCACGCAGATCTTTCCATCATGGTACAGCTGGACTTTATTTTTGCCCGCGCCGCACTTGCCATGGATATGAACGCCAGTGAACCTGTTTTCAACACAGAAGGCCGGATCCGGCTTCGCCAGGCCCGTCATCCACTAATCGATAAGAAAAAAGCCGTTCCTATTGACATCCGTCTTGGGGATGATTTTGACCTCCTGGTTGTCACCGGACCAAACACCGGTGGTAAAACTGTTTCTCTGAAAACCGTAGGTCTTCTTACCATGATGGGACAGTCGGGTCTCCATATCCCGGCGCTGGATCGTTCCGAACTTGCACTTTTCCGCGAGGTTTATGCTGATATCGGAGATGAGCAGAGCATTGAACAGTCCTTAAGTACCTTCTCCTCTCATATGACAAACGTGGTTTCCTTCCTGAAATCCGCAGATCAGGATTCCCTGGTCCTCTTCGATGAGCTTGGTGCAGGTACGGACCCTACAGAGGGTGCCGCTCTTGCCATTGCGATCCTGTCACATCTTCACGAGCAGGGTATCCGTACCATGGCAACCACCCATTACAGCGAACTGAAGATCTATGCCCTCTCCACTCCAGGTGTGGAAAATGCCTGCTGTGAATTCGATGTAGAAACCTTACGTCCGACCTACCGCCTTCTGATCGGTGTTCCGGGAAAAAGTAACGCATTTGCTATTTCTTCCAAACTGGGGCTTCCGGATTTCATCATCGCCAAAGCAAAGGAACAGATCAGCGAGCAGGATGAATCTTTCGAAGATGTTCTGACATCCCTGGAGCAGAGCCGTGTCACCATCGAAAACGAGCGTGCTGAAATTGCCCGTTACAAAGAACAGGTAGAAGAGCTGAAAAAATCTCTTCAGGAAAAAGAAGAAAAGCTGGATGAACGTAAAGAGCGGATTCTCAGAGAAGCCAATGAACAGGCACATGCGATCCTCCGCGATACCAAGGAATACGCAGATCAGACCATGAAGCTTTTCCATAAATTCCAGAAGGATCACGTAGATACCGCTTCCGTGGAAAAAGAACGCCAGAACCTGAAAAAACGTATGTCAAAAGCCGAAAATGGAATGTCTTCCAGGCAGCAGAAGCAAAAGCCAAAGAAACAGCTGAAGCCATCCGATCTTTCTCTTGGCGATACCGTAAAGGTGCTCAGCCTGAATCTGAAAGGAACAGTTTCCAGTCATCCGGATTCCAAAGGATATCTCTTTGTGCAGATGGGTATCATCCGTTCCAAGGTTCATATCTCCGATCTGGAGCTTGTGGACGAGCCGGTGATCACCACTCCGTCCATGCAGCGTACCGGCGCCGGAAAGATCCGTATGTCCAAGGCAGCCAGCATTTCCACAGAGATCAATCTTCTCGGAAAAACCGTAGATGAGGCAGTTGCAGAGCTGGATAAATATCTGGATGACGCCTATATCGCACACATGAAATCCGTCCGTATCGTTCACGGAAAAGGTACCGGTGCCCTCCGCAAAGGTGTCCACAATTACCTGAAGCGCCAAAAGCACGTAGCTTCCTTCCGTCTCGGCGAATTCGGAGAAGGCGATGCCGGCGTGACCATTGTAGAATTCAAGAAATAAAAAGGAGCTGAAGCCATGGCTACAAAACAGAAAATCCTCATTGTTGACGATGACAACAACATTGCAGAGCTGGTTGCTCTCTATCTCACAAAAGAATGCTTTGAGACTAAGATCGTAAATGACGGCGAGGAAGCCCTGAAGCAGTTCCATATTTTTCACCCGGATCTGATCCTTCTGGATCTCATGCTTCCGGGCATTGACGGATACCAGGTATGCCGTGAGATCCGTCACACCTCCGATATACCGATCATTATGCTTTCCGCCAAGGGAGAAACCTTTGACAAAGTCCTGGGACTGGAACTTGGAGCGGATGATTACATCATCAAGCCTTTTGACTCCAAAGAGCTGGTGGCACGTGTCCGTGCGGTACTGCGCAGATTTCATGTAAAATCTCCGTCTGCCGCGCCAAAGGAAAAATGTGTTTCCTATCCGGATCTGGTGATCAACCTGACCAACTATTCTGTAACTTATATGGGACACCAGATCGATATGCCGCCAAAGGAGCTGGAGCTTCTCTATTTCCTGGCAGCTTCTCCCAATCAGGTTTTCACAAGAGAACAGCTTCTGGATCACATCTGGGGCTATGAATACATTGGCGATACCAGAACCGTAGACGTTCACATCAAACGTCTCCGTGAAAAAATCAAGGATAATCCAAACTGGGCTCTTTCCACAGTCTGGGGGATCGGCTACAAATTTGAGGTAAAGGATTCATGAAACAGCATCTTTATAATAAACTGCTGATCTTGTACTTTATGCTGGGCGGAATCTGCTTTCTGCTGCTTTCCTCCGGTGGCTCCTACCTGGTAGAAAAAAGGCTGGAGCGCTCTACCGGAGAGTCCCTTTACCGCACTGCCAGCCAGCTGGTTTCCAAAAATGAACTTCGTCAGGCTGTAAAAAGCCCCAAAAACGAATCCCTCACCCTGGCTCTTTCCTCTGCAGCAGCCTTTCAAAATGCAGATTTCTGGGTTATGGATACAGATGGGAACGTTCTGATAAACACAAACCAGCAGTCCTCTGATTCCGGTGATATCACCGTCAGGAACTTCCGACCGGAAGATTACGAAGATACCTGCTATTCCTCCGGTACGTTTTACGGGACATTAAAAACCACACAGCTAAGCACAGTCGTTCCCATAAAAGATACGGATCTGGTGACTGGTTATCTGGTGATCCACTACCCTATGAAAAACCTCTACGAAAGCCGCAGCAATATCGTAGAGGTTATGATCCTGATCTTTATTGTGATCTATGCACTGTTTTTCAGTTTTCTTCTGATCTATTTTTACAGGGTCCACAAACCTCTGAAAGAAATCTTAAAGGGTGCCCTGGAATTTGCCAACGGAAATCTTACCTACACGATCCCCGTAGATTCTGAAGATGAGATGGGATATCTTTCCCACTCCCTGAATTACATGGCAGACAAGCTGAACAAAAACGGAGAGTATCAACGACAATTCATTTCCAATGTGTCCCATGATTTCCGCTCGCCTCTGACCTCCATCAAAGGCTATGTGGAAGCCATGCTGGACGGTACCATCCCACCGGAAATGCAGGAACGTTATCTGAAAGTCATTGCTTTTGAATCCACCCGTCTGGAGAAGCTTACCCGAAGTCTCCTTACCTTAAACGAACTGGATGTCAAAAAGCGTATGATGCATATGCGGCGTTTTGATATCAATGAAACGATCCGTACCACAGCCGCCACCTTTGAGGGAACCTGTTCGGAACGAAACATCCGTCTGGAGCTCCTCCTTGCTGGAAAAGAGCTTTTTGTCCGTGCAGATATGGAACAGATCCAGCAGGTACTGTACAATTTATTGGACAATGCAGTAAAATTCAGCAGCGACAATTCTTCTATCACACTGGAAACCACAGTCAATCATGGCAAGGTTTTTGTCTCAGTCAAAGACCATGGAAGCGGAATTCCAAAGGAAAGTCTTTCCAGGATCTGGGATCGTTTCTATAAGATCGATGCCTCCCGTGGAAAAGACCGCAAGGGTACCGGGCTTGGCCTTGCCATTGTAAAAGAGATCATCAACGCTCATAAGCAGAATATCAATGTGATCAGCACCGTAGGTGTTGGAACAGAATTTATCTTTACACTGGAAAAAGCAAAATAAAACATCAAAAAACCTCTGATCCGGAAGGCTGTAAAAGAAATATCTCTCAATATCTCCTACAGTATTTCCAGATCAGAGGTTTTTATTTACTCTTTGCAGGCTTATTTCCAATCGTAATTTCTCAGATGGCCTTCCAGATTCATATGCGTAAAATTATGCTGTCGCAGCGCCTCATAAAGCACAATGGCAACTGAATTGCTTAAATTCAGGGAACGGATATCTCCGATCATCGGGATCCGCACGCAGGTTTCCTGATTGTTTACCAGGATATCCTCCGGGATTCCCGCACTCTCCTTACCAAACATAATGAAACAGTCATCCTCATACTGCACATCTGTATAAGTCTGAGGTGCCTTGGTGGTTGCGTAATAAATCTTTGCTCCCGGATTCTTTTTGAGAAAATCCTCATAGTCCAGATATCTGGTCACATCCAGATGTTCCCAATAATCCATACCTGCACGCTTGATGGCCTTTTCATTCAGGCGAAAACCAAGCGGTTCGATCAGATGCAGCCTGGTTCCTGTTGCCACACAGGTTCTTCCGATATTTCCTGTATTTGCCGGAATTTCCGGCTCATGGAGCACAATATTCAAAACTCCCATTTATTTTTTTCCTCTTTTCTACATAGCATTAAATATACAAAATATGCATTCGCAATCCGCTTCGCTGCTTGCTCATGAGATCAAAAAGCCAAGCTTTTTGGTCTCATCTTCTGCCGGGCGTTCCAGATATCTGGCATTTCCGCCGCTGTAAAGAAGCCTGTTATTTCCGGAATCGGTCTGCCCGATCACTGCTGCCATGATCCCCTCTCGCCGCAACTGCTGCACAAACGCATCACCGCCATGGATTCCCATAAGAATACTTCCGCCGGAAAGCAGCTTGTACGGATTCACATCAAGGATCTCACAGATCTCTATGGTTTCCTGTCGGATGGGCACACTTCGAAGATCTGCACTAAGACCTACTCCGGATGCCTCCGCCATTTTCCAGAGGGCAGCAAGAAAGCCGCCTTCTCCCATCCGATATCGGGCACTGGCTCCGGATTCTTCCGCCATTTTCCAAATTTTATCATTCTCTGTTCCTGTTCCGTAAACCTCAGGAAGCTTTACAGCATCCTCGAGAAACCGTTCTGCAAAAAACTCCCGCAGCCTGTCATGATAATTCTTTGTGATCCATGCAGTTCCTTCTGCTGCCACAGGGCCTGCCACGATCAGCTCGTCTCCCGGCATAAGTCGTCCGTCTATCTCTGCCTGAAGCGCCTCCAGTGCTTTTTTTCCAAGTTTCATAACTGCCGCCTTAATAAAGGATAAGCGAAAGCACAGTCGGAACTACCATTGCCAGTACCAGAATAACTGCGATGATCGCTGTGATCACTTTTCTTTTTTTCGGATCAAACATTCCCATAATTATCATTCACCTCATCTGTAATATCCGTTAATTGCGCATTGTTAGTCAAAGGATCCCTGTCTGTATAATCAAAAAGAAGCTTCTTTCCGTCCCGGAACACCTCGATATGGGCGGTTTTCGGGATTTTTTTTGCTTTCCGGTAATCCCAGATCAGCCGCTCATACGGCTTCTGGTCTGAAGCAAAGGATGGCCTGCTCTTTAAATTCTCTCGAAGATAAAGATCCAGGAGCATTACATCGGAAAGTGATTCCGACGGGATCTCTTTCTGTTCTCCGGCAAACTCCATAAGGATCTCATAGCGCCTCATCCTGGAATGAGAAATCTCCGAGTATCCTTTTTTCTCATAAAATCTGCCAAGTGCCTCATACATCCGGAAAGGATCGTCAAAATACTTCTCCAGAAATACAAGGGTATTTTTGAACTGCCCACTATTATAATACACTTCCACCATACTTTCCACCATTTTTAGCCTTAAAATCTCCCCGTAGGTCAGCCAGGCTGTGGAAAGTACCTCATAGGGTTCCCGATCCTTGTAAAGAATCTGATATTCCCCTGTCATTTCCATCATGTGTGAGCCCTTCAGCACTTTCAGAAAACCAAGCTGAAACTGTTCCGGACGCAGTGCGTAAACATCGCAGAAGGACTTGTGGAAGCTGTCGTATCCCTCATAGGGAAGTCCTGCGATCAGATCCAGATGCTGGTGGATATTTCCAAAGCTGTGGATCTGCTCTACAATCCCTTTCAGCTTTTCAAAATCCATGGTTCTCCGAATGGCTTTGATGGTCTGAGGATTGGTAGACTGTACACCAATCTCCAGCTGGATCAGGCCCGGACGCATGGTTTTCATCAGCGCCAGCTCCTCCGCACGGAGAAGATCTGCTGAAATCTCAAAATGAAAATTGGTGATCCCGTTATCATGCTCCGTAATATACCTCCAGATCTCCATGGCATGGTCATGCTTGCAGTTGAAGGTACGATCCACAAATTTGACCTGAGGAACTTTATTATCAATAAAAAACTGCAATTCCTTTTTTACAAGCTCAATATCACGGAACCGAAGCTTCTTATCTATGGAAGAAAGGCAGTAGCTGCAGGAAAAGGGGCATCCCCTGCTGCTCTCATAATAAATAATGCGGTTTTTAAACTCTGTAAGATTGCTGTATGCAAACGGAACTTTACTTAAATCCATCAATTCCCGCCAGCCCGTGTGTACAATATCCCTGCCTTTGTTTTCATCACGAAAAGCCACTCCGCGGATCCCGCTCAAAGTTTCCGGTTTTCTTTCTATATAATAACCTGCCAGTTCATGGAAGGTTTCCTCTCCTTCTCCCACCATCACTCCAAAAAACGCAGGGTTCTTTTTCAGAAATTCCACCGCATCGTAGGATACCTCCGGGCCTCCTGCCCAAAACTCCACCTGTGGAAGGATTTTCTTAAGATCCGGCACCAGCTCCCTGACAAAGGAAATATTCCAGATATAGCAGGAAAAGCAGACCACATCCGGCTGCTCCAGATAAATATCTTTTAAAATGTCATCCCTGATCTGATTGATCGTATACTCTTTGACCACAACCCTGGAGCTGTATTCTCCGGAACAGGATTTTAGGTTATATACCGCCAGATTGGAATGGATATATTTTGCATTGC
>ERZ791858.486-NODE-486-length-34352-cov-3.144444_pt1 | contig 34352 bp, 35 predicted proteins | sample MGYA00510284_ERZ791858 | MGnify/ENA primary metagenome ERZ791858 (study PRJEB30046, sample SAMN00792077) | human gut metagenome | study: EMG produced TPA metagenomics assembly of the A metagenome-wide association study of gut microbiota in type 2... | reverse complement strand
TCACGCAAACAACCTATGAACACAGAAAAACGGCGTGACCTTCGGGTCACACCGTCCTCTGCGACAAAATAGTTACTTGTCACTATTAAGCCTTGAGTTTCCAGGGTTTTTGGGCATTTTGAAGTCTCGATCAGCGCTTGCTGAACTGAGGTGCGCGACGAGCTGCTTTGAGACCGTACTGAATCAGTATTATTGCATTTTCCCCAGTGCTTTCAAGGCTTTTCGCAGACTCACTTCCCGTTTTCCCCTATGAGTTAACCCATCTAAGAAGCAGGGTTCTCCCTGTATTCTGTTGAAGGTTGAAAGGCTTCGTTTACTACCGCAGCCAGTTCCCACGGCTTATTATATTTGACCTTTGCGTAAATGTCCATAGTCACCTTGCTGTTCTCGTGCCCAGCCAAATACTGGACAGTCTTTGGATCAACGCCTTCATGAATCAGATTTGTGATATAGGTGTGTCTGAGAAGATGCGGTGTCACATCGAAATCCAAAGTATAGTAAATGCTCTTGTCCGTTCTGCATCTCTCACCAAGCTTAGGTGAAATGGTGTGGTGGATTTTTTCGCCATTGATATACCGATAGATTTTTCTTTCCTTAACCCTGCGGACTGTAATGTAGTGCCATAGTCTGCAGAACTGAGAGTCTGACAGCGGCTCACCATTTGAGTCAGAGATTACATAATCAGAAGACGATTTTTCTTTTTCAGCCTTTAAGCAATCAGCAAGAATCTGCGGGATAGGGATGTCTCTCTTTGCCGCAGGAGTTTTCAGAAGCGTTGTCACTTCAGGGCGGTTTTTAACAGACCTCCATGCTCTGCGAACCGAAATATAGGGGATGTCTTCATCAATATGTACGCAGTCCCACTGCAGACCTAAAATTTCTTCGCGTCTGAGACCAGCATACAGTCCAAGCATTACAAACAGGTAAGGGGGGAGGTCTTTAATTGTATCAAGCAAAGTGCCAATCTGCTTATCTGTGAGAGCCACTTTCTCTTTCTTCGCCTTACCGCCGCGCGGGTTGATACACGCTGCGGGGTTATCCTTAATTACATCACTCTCTACTGCTGAGTAGAAAACGCATTTCAGGAGCATATTGACTGTTCCATAGAGGCCCTTAGACATTTTCGAGACAGGAACCATAAGCATTTTCAAATCATCCGCCGTGATTTCATCAATATACCGATCTCCAATGGGCGCAATAATATGCCTTTCCATAGCCTTTCGGTATCCTTCCAGAGTGTTCGGCCTGACTGTGGCCGATTTCATCTTAAGCCACTTCTCACAGTATTCTCTTACAGTCGGATTATTCTTGCGGAAAATAGCATCTGCTATCGCTCTGGAGGCAGCCTGTGCTCTATCGTAGACCTCTTCACATGTTTTACCGTAGATATCAACTTGCTTTCCGTCTGCGTCCAGAATTCTCGTCCTGTAATACTCGGTTCCGTTCTTCTTGACTTTGCCGTACTCCGGAATAACTTTTTTCTTTGCCATTGTAATTCTCCTTTTACTTCAAGGGGGGGCGGGCTTAAGCAATGCCCGCCCCCGTTCTTTCACTTCGTTGTTGCCTCGTTCCACTGATTAAAAACATGCTCCAGCATAGGTGCAACATCTTTAGGACGGTTGTATTTTGCCTTAGCATAGATATCCATAGTGATCTTGCTGTTTTCATGGCCGGCAAGGTATTGAACTGTCTTGGGGTCTACAGACGCAAAGATCAGGTTTGTGATATAGGTATGCCGAAGCTGATGCGGTGTCACTTCAAAGTCTAAGCTATAGACTACCTTGCCATTGTTGCGCGCCTTTTCTCCCAGAACGGGGTAAATGGTATACTTCACATACTTTCCTCCGACAAGCTTCTTTGCCTTTCGAGGTCTCGCCGTCCGCGTTGTGATATAGGTCCAAAGACGCTTGAACTGCGTATATGTGAGAGGTTGTCCATCCTTATTGGCTATGACATAATCTGATGTAGAAGATTCCTTCGCCTCTTTGAGCGCCTCAAGAAGTCGTGGAGGAAGTGGAATGCTCCTCTTCGCCGCATTCGTCTTCAGCTCTGTTAGGATAACAGGCCGATTATTCTCCGTATGCCACGCTCTGCAAACAGTCAGATATGGTGCGTCCAAATCTAGGTAGACAGAGTCCCATTTCAGGGCAAGAATCTCTTCTCTGCGGAGGCCTGCATACAACCCCAACATGACGAAAAGATAGGGAGGAAGCCCTTTCGTTGCCTGGAGCAACTTCTCAACCTGTTCATCTGTAAGTGGAATTCGGTCCTTTTGAGGAACCCCACCACCTTCCGGTGATAGATAGATCGTGGGGTCTTTGTCGATTACCTTGCTTTCAAGAGCAGAGTGAAAAATGCATTTGTACAGAACATTGACTGACTTAAACACAGAGGATGAAAGCTTCGAGGCCGGTATGATTGCCAGTCGAATATCGTCTGCGGTTACATCTCCCATCTTCATATCGCCAAGCGGTTTTATGATATGGTTCTTTACCTTGGAGCGGTAGTCAATCATCGTAGTTTCCCGAACATTGGCTGATTTCATAAGAAGCCACTTTTCACAGTATTCTCTTACCGTGGGGGTACTTCTCCGGAAGGTCTTGTTTTCGATCTGTTTTTCAACCTCCATGACCTTTTCGTAGAGCTCCTCACGCGAAGCGGCATACAATGAGATTCGATTTCCTTCGTCATCACTGAGGCGGGTTCTAAAATAGATTTTTCCCTTTATCTGCACGGTTCCGTAGTCCGGAAGGAGCGGTTTCCGTTTTGCCATTTAGTGTCCTCCTGTTCTTATTCGCCCCTTCGCTTTCTATACGTGGAGCGTGTCGGCGCAGATGGCTTTGCCCTGTGGGTGCATTTTGCGATATACTCATCAATCGCAGTTTCCGTGAAGTAGACACAGCCGTTTTCAACGAACTGCACATAGGCAATCAGGCCATTGAGCCTTGCTTGATCCAGCGTTTTCACGCTGATTCCCAAAATCTCAGCGGCGTCTTTTCTCGAAATCAGATTCTGCATAATTCCACCTCATTTAGGGAACACACAGTACATAGGGCTGAAAAGAGTCGCTTTTCATTTATAATGCTATTCATTTTCGGCCCCACTTTCCAATGTGCGAATTACGTGCTTTCTGGGCTTTTGCACATTTGCCCGCTTGGAGATTAGGAAGTCATAACCAAAGCGGCTGTTGCAGTAAGTACAGAGATCCTTGTTGACCTGATACGGATCCTTCCTCATGATTTTGTAAGATGGAATATCGTAAAAGGCACTTGCACATTTAGGACAAAGGCAAATCTCTATTTCCTTGCAGTTGCTATCCATCGACTATTTGTTTCCTCGCTTTCTCGTTGTAGGAGATTTACCTCCTCAAGTGGTAGATCACGAGAAAGGGAAAAAATTAAGTCTTATTCGGATTTTCTTAACTTTTTTCGAATCGTCTTCAGCTTCAGACATATTGCGGTGGGACTTTTTCCGGTTCTTTCGCTAATCTTCCTTTGTGAGCAACCGCCGAACGCAAGCATATCAATCAGATCGAGTTCATCATCCGTAAGTCGCATTAGACTTTTTATTAGATCAGCGTCCTCGATCTCATCAAGCCACCAGAGTTTAGCATCCTCAGTCGGCTGCTGATATACAGTCAGAGCATCAATAAATTTATGCAGTAAAGGGTTGTGACCCTCTTCCTCCATGTCAGGCTCTTCAAGGATGCCCAAGCGCTGCGTATGACGTTGGTAGGCAAGATCCCTGTTGAATTGATGCAGATCATACTCATACATCTCAAGAATCTGCTCATCTGTCATCCCCGCAGCTTTGTACTCTTTCCGAAGCTTCTGCTGAGCTTCCGAAAACTTTTTTCTCGCATATGCAAAATTGATTCCCATTTTGTAATCTCCTTTGAATTTTTGAATTTGGGTGAAAGTCAAAAATTCAGAGATCACGGGTATTCAGCGATATAGCAGAGCCACTGGTCGCACATAAAAAGTCCTTTCCGCCTGCTGCGGTCCAAAGGACACAACTACGCTGGCGAAAAGGACTCCCGATGCTGCCTGCCTGAAAAAGGGCGCAGAAATCTAAGGGTACCCATACTGCTTTTTCAAAAGAGTTTGAAATCAGCGTATTTGTATCCTTGGCCCTTGTACTTCAGGCTGCGAATATGTATTTGTGATGTCGGTAAAAAACAAAAAAAGGCCACCGACAAGGCAGACCTATAGATAGAACTATAGTGTCTTACCTTGCCGGTGGCCTCTCACGTATGTCTGGAATAACTACCGGTTCATGTTCGGGCTGCTGCCCACGATCAAGTGACCTGGAAGCGGATTTAATGCGGCCCTGTTTCAGCCCGACCGTTCCGTCGTGATGTCGTTGATTCAGTTGTTATAGGAACTCGCTTCGATGTTCTTCAGGCAGATCAATGGGGGGATTATCATCCCGCCAGATTAGGGCTCATGCCATGCTCGTGCAGCCATGCTGTTACCTTATTCACAATGGCTTCCGGCGCATCCTTGATGCCGCAAATGGCCTTGTACACGGATGCCCAGAAAACGACATCGGGTGTCTGCGCAATTTCCGTTTCTCCATATTTGATCATGTAGGCCTCAATCTTCTTTCGGTCAAGGCTGAACAGCGCCTCGTTGCGCTCTTTTACAAAAGCCTCTAACATCGTCATATCAATGCTCCCTCAATTCCAAGTCACTATGCTCCATTCCAATCGGTGCATATATGTCAATCACATCGTGCCTTCTGCCCACTACCGTGCGGACCATTTCGGCACTGCATTTCGTGCAAATAACTCTGATTTGATTTTTCTTGTTTTTTAGCCCCGCTACCTGCGTCTTACAGTTTGGGCAATACCAAGAGTAAATCGTCCAATCCTCCAGCATCGCCATTCTCCTTCTATCTTTTCTTATTCAACGGAACAAGGAGATTGCAATCTGCCATCTGATATACTGGAACACGCCTGCTTTTAGCGTACTTCAATATTTGAACAGCGTTATGGCAACTCTCGCATTCCATCCATCCGTCGGTCTCATCTAAATCGAGACTCCTGTTGACTGTGCCGCAAATCGGGCATTTCACATCTTTTGCATTCAAAACAACACATCTCCCATCGAATCAAGATTATTGTTTAGAGTGATTTGATTACGTGCCGAGCAACACCTTGTACCTGAAAGCTCCGCACCTTTATTGTTTTGCCAGGGTATCGAGCCTCGTTTTCGTATTCGAGGATGTAATACCCGCTGTCCTCGTCGTAGCCGGCATATCGCTTCAGCGTATTCTGGTTGTCCTCGTCCAGCGCAACGACTATATCCCCTTCGAGAGCAGGGCAATTGCGTTCGATAACAAGCAGATCGTCCTCGTCGATTCCGGCATCCACCATGGAATCGCCTTTGGCACGGAGAATGTAGAAATCTCCTTTGCCAAACATAGAGACCGGGAGGCTGACATACTCCTCAATCGACTCTTCCTCATCCTCCGGATTGCCGCAGCGAATAGAGCCTACTAACGGGGCGGATACATAGGCCGTTTTCATTTTGGCGCTCTGGGGAGCAGACAAGATACCTCTGCTGTAGTCAATCAGGTTGCGATCACTCAGCTCCTGAAGGTAGCGATGTGTAGTGGATCTGGCAACGCCGACACCTTCAGCAACATCGTTGATCGTAGGAGAGCTGTGGTGCTCCTGATAATACTTGTTGACGAACTTCAATATCCTGTCCAGAGTTTCTTGATTCTTCGTTCTCATATCAGCACCTCTGTTTTTATGCGGGATTTCAAATCCCATAATGCTATTATACTCATTTCTAAGGTAATTACAAGAGGATATCCACAAGGCAAAGATGAGGTGCAATCAATTAATCGCACCTCATCTTTGCAAATTATCTAATTATGGAGATACTTGCTGGCGCACGATACCCATAAATTAGAGAGGATATACATGCATTATCGAAATCAATAGTACTTCCATCCCTCAAATCCGGCATTGCCGGGATGCCCGTAAGCCTTCGTCATGCGCCCGCTGTCATCGTTGTAGAGGTCATAGGTGTCGTGCCCCTTAGCAGCAGAGGACGGGAACATAAGCTGGACATAGTCACCGTGGTTTTTCATGATGCTGTAGTCATCCCACGTAATGTCACATCCGTAACGAATCCACTCCTGCAGAGTCGGGAAATAGTCCCTAGGATTAAAATAGGCCATAGTTTGAACTCCTTTCATTTTTGCTTTATTTTTATGTCGGTTGATCCGGCAACTCTCATATACGGTAAAGTGTTCTTTTTCTCCAGCGCTTGCGCTTTACGCCGCTGTCTTCAGTTTTTCTTCATGTTGAGCAAGTGACTCGATTTTGGCTTGAAGAATATCCTCAATAGTAAGTTGCCACGGATACTCCTCTGTGTTTACTTTACTTTTCTCGATCTCACGCAGTTCAGCTTCTTCGGCTTCCATTTCGGCCAGGCTTTCTTCGGCAATAGCAAGGGCATCCATTATATCGGATTCTCTGGAAAAGTATTCGGGCGGAGTGTACGCCAGATCATCTCTGGAGGACCGACAACCCATAAAGCTATGTGCGGTAATTCCGTAATTTCCTGTGGAGATGTCCTCCAATCTGCTCCGCAGATCTTCAATTCTCCATTTCAGCTGCAATTCGGGTGATGGGTAGCTATGACCTTCGTGATAGGTGCCTTCTATCGATAGTTCAGAATAGTAACCCATAGATGTCAACCTCATCTCGAATATTGTCTTTTGTCAGTTGGTCTTCAGATATGAACAAATCTGCTCGTAGTAATCAACGACGGACGCATTACTGTATTTTTCAGCATCACGTTCAAGTCTTTGTGAGTTGTACATATAGTACGAAATGGCAGAGTCGTCGTCAGGAGAGATGTAGTTGCTATATTCATCCTCGTATATTCCGGCGGTATCAAGAAGCAGAAGATTGGCGTACTTTGCAGTATCACTATTGTCCCTGATGGCTTGAAGGAGATTCACCTGATAGTGTTGGTATCTGTGATAAAGCTCATGGCAAAGAACCTGTATCACGGAGTAGCCTGCCGCTTCGGAATCAACAACATAGTTATACGAAAGAGTAACCTCATCTTTTTCGCTATCGTACTGCCCAAGTAGACCTTCTTCCAAGTAGGCCAGCTCTAATGCTGGAGCGGAGTTCTGCATTCCCAGGTATCTGCACTCAATACAGATTATCGTTTCCAGCACCTCGATTTTTTCTTCAAGAGGCAGAGCTCCCCATCCTCCATCGGGATCAAGCTTCGCTACGGTTGCAATGTTAGCAGAAAGGGAGTTCTCGTAGTCTGGAATGTCGTTATAAGATTCGGACTGGCTATACGCGATATCGCTGTAACTGATTGTATAGTGTGAGGAGATCAAGACTTTTCCGCAAACACAAGCGCCTAACAGCACCAGGCAACAGATAATTCGAGATACACGGGCGGCCTTTATAACAAACACTTCACGTCTGCTGCGAATATGCTTGATCCGGTTCACGTTCTTTACGGCCCAGAAGAATCCGACGGCAACCGAAACGAAGCACCCTGCAAGAACTATTATTCGTATCACCACAGAGTATTTCCACATACTTATTGCTTCGTATACCAGCACCGGCATCAAAGTTCCGCTTATCAGACTGACCCAGTTTCTTTCAGCCTTCCATGAAAGGACAAGACTGCCCACGGCAAGGATGGAAACAATAATCACTAATACCCAAATACGGCTTCCATATACAGAGAATGTTGCAAAATACTTTGCATAGAGAAATGTAAGCACTATTTCTATCATGGCGAACAATCGGACAAATCGCTCAAACGGAATCCGATTGTTTACGATTCTATTCTGCCTACTCTTTCCTTCCATCTATCTCACACCTTTCTCACGCTTATGAATACTCAGAAGATATTGAAGAAGACCAATACAACATCAAGGCCAATAAGCAGCCAAAGGATGACTTTTGAAATCATCGTAACGGAGAAGAAGCAGAAGCAAGCGTATCCTGGCAAACCGGCACGAAGGAGCTTTTTGCGGCACTTTTTATTGGTGAGCCATTTTCTTGCCACTTCGCTGATGCTGTCAACTCCACACATTGCACTCAACGATGATTCACCATCAAGCCCCGATGCTGGCAGCAGGTTTACACCGGCAAGGATGACGTTGACATTTGCGACGGAGAACATAGTCCGCGACCACTGATAAGACTGCATCGCTAAAATGAGACAAATCCCGGCCATAAGGAGATTGACTTCAACCCCAGCCAACGCAAACTGTATCTTCTCAGCTTTCGTTGCATCTTTCTTATCCTCGTGGGCTACATATGCTCCGAACGGAATAATACCGAGGAGAAGGATTCCAGTATCGCTGATTTTATACCCATACGCAACTCCCGCAACAAGGTGTCCCAACTCATGAAGTGCAAGGGATAAAACTATGAGAGCATAATAAAGCCACCAGCTGAAGTTGTCCCCACTCTCTGCACCTTCCGATGCCGTTACATATACGCCAATCGCAAAGGCGAGAATGGATACTGCGGGAAGGACGGCGTTTAGTGCTTTGAAAAACAGCCTTCCGGCTTGTAGTCTATTGCCAATGGGAAACAGGATAAAGCGGTTAAAGAGGCCGTCATCGTGAACAAATCTGGAAGTCCGCACCATCCCATGTCGCTTCAGTTTGGGAAGTATCTGGCGTCCGTTGTCTGGCAGATCCAAAGGACGGGTACCATCTGCCTTTAGGAGAGCATCCCATAGTCTGCGGCTGATTTCAAATTCCTCTCCATCAGCATTTTCGATGTAATAGTGGATGGTGTCGGAACCTTCGTAGTGGAAGGTTCCGATCGACACGCCCTCTTTGAGTACTGGATACATGTCACAGTCCCCCCTCGTTAAGTGCTTAGTTAACCTTTCTGAATATAGAATATCAAAAAAGAATTCCAGTTTTTTTAAGGAGTAATATATTGAGATCCGAAATAGAGAAAAACAGGCAGGTGACTCGAAGTGATTGCGAGTTAACTGCCTGTTTCTGCTTCATCTGGGGTCCCAACTATACGACTTCTCTCAGATTACCACCACGGAAGAGAAGAGTTGCTGCGGTTCTGGAATCAAGAAATTCGTAAATTTCGAGCATATGTCCATAGTTAATCCGTTCAGTAAAACCTGTAGCAGTGAACAGTCGTGATCCCCCAGATCGCTCAATTAAGGACACAACGGCATCTGGGCTGTCACAGGTTGAACAGGTTAGTCCTCCCAACAGTGTAGTTCCACCATAAAAGACACCGTTCATGGTGCGCTTATGTGCTGCGGAAAGAACCGCGATAAACACCGGAAAACCTAGTTGTCCCACCGAGCTTCCAGCGTTGATGCCATATACCTGAATCTTGACATCGAGACATTCAGTATGCAGACAATTACAAGCACAAATCGCGGCTGCTTCCAGTTCCTGCTGTACCAAAGTGTCAGAAACGCCAAACAGATGAAATCTCCACTCTTTAGAAGGTGTCACTATACACTGAACATCGACATTTGTTGCCCTACCATCAGACAAGAGCACAGCTCGAATGCTTCCGGGCTGCTTAACAAGAGTTGTTCTCCGAATTGCCTGCATAGGGAGAAAGGCCTTAACCATTTCAGGCGTATAGTGAACTCTGCTCTTGCATCCAGAATGATTCAGCAGGTAGTTACAAATAATCCTGTCTGAAACCTGCTTCATTTCGCGTATGCCGGCGGTTTGCGAAGTCGAAACAATCAATGAGATTGCTTCTTTTATAACGGTTACTTTAGAACGATCAACATTTCGTTCCTTAAGGGCTTTTGGGAATGTATATCTGCGGAATATTTCAGCCTTTTCTTCATCGATATATGGGGGAATCTCAATTACCTCGAAAAGGTCAAGAACAGCTTTTTGTATCCTTGAACTATCGTTTGCATCTGCCACAATTACCACATTGCTCAAATCGATATGTGCCTGATGATAGACATCAAAGAAACTGCGGTTATCATCTGCCATCCGAAGAACTGCTGACTGCACACTTCCATGGTGCCCTTTTTCTGCATCAGTCTTATCAAGTTCGTTAAGGAACAAGACCTGAGCTATCTGATGTACTATTTTACGAGTTCCGTTAGGCAAATCAAGAACCGGAGACATGAGTGCGGTAGTAGCTAACCCTTCTTGTGCTCCAGAATAAGTTCGTGCGAACCCTACAAATGTTTCCAAATCAGCGTAGGCACTCATTGGAACCACGCTCATGGGCAGCCTCAGCATTTTGGCCACAGCCTTCATAAGAGTGGTTTTTCCGGTCCCGGGAGGATCAACAAGAAGAAGGTTTTTCGCCAGGCTTCCACTCCTCCGAATTCCCTCTAAGAATTCCAGAAGCCTCTCTTTTGCGGGTTCCATGCCGTATACAGTTTGATCCAGAATCTCTTTTGCTTCCTTTACGGTTGGCAATTCAAGGACAGGTGAACTCCAATCCATCATGATAAAGCGACGGACACTATCCCGATAACTTTGATCTTCCAGGTGAACATCAAGGTACCGCTGAATACCTTTGGGATATCGATCTCTGAAGATTTTATAAAAGAGATCATAATTGTCTTCCGCATCTTCGGAGCATCCTTCTGCCTTAACCCACGGCGGATATTGAAACGTAATACCAATCTTGGAAAGGAAGTAAAAGAAAGCTTCTTTGCTCAGTGCATTATTTTTTTCTCGGGTAAAACGATCTCACAAAGAAGCGGTTGTCATACTGACGTCCGTACATATCCACCCGCAGGTTATGTTCGGACATAACCTGAATTATCTTGAGCAGTTCGCGGTTTCTAGGATGAGATTCCAGATTAATCGTAAAGAATCCTTTTGAATTCGGATTACCCGTTTTGCGTTTTCCGTTTTTGATCTCCGGGTACAAAGACTCAACATCAAAAGTCACAGATTCATCAGGCCGAGGTGTATAAACCTCATGAATTCTATCGAGTTCAACAGCAATGTTCTCAGGATGATCGTTGATATACCGCTCCGGCAAACCGGTCACAGTGATTCCTGTTGCTGCAAACGCCTCTCGGTTCCGATCAAGCGCATTCAAATCACATTCCTCCTTTGCAATGCCCCATTTATAGGTTTGGTAATGTAATTGTACCATCTATAGCTTGAACGTTTTTTTAGTGCGATGGCTTTTAGGCGTATAAAAAAGAAGAGGCTCTTAGATGTTAATCACACCACGAGCCCCTTCTGGTACAGTTGTCAAATAGTTACGAATATTGCTGTCTTCGCTCCTTCATTCTTTGTTGCCGTCAGCCTTTGCTAAACCTTTATAATGCAAAATACCAGTCACCATCTTCATCCACTCCGTCAAATACAGTGTAATATTGACACCTCCTGATATAAAATGCTGTCATCCCGCAGAAATAATAGATTATTGAAGATAATGTACTCTCCCACCATGGTTTAAGTGGAAAATACTCTTCTATTCTATTTGTACCATCATAGTAACGGTACAGGAACTTTCTAATATCTTCGGTTCCGTTATAACCATTCTCATCACAGAATTTATCCCTCAACTCCATGGATTGGTCAAAGATATAAGACATTATAACAGTATCCAGGAATTCGATCGCGGACTCGAGTGTATCTGCCCCTATTGCTTTTTTATAGGCGTCGGGAAAGATGGCTTCTCTATCGATCGACTTAAACCAGCTAAACCATTTAATTACTTCGGGGGTTCGCTTTACACTCATTGCAACAGATTTTGTGAGATATGCTTCTACTTCGTCGTAAGGCACATGTACATCTGACAATGATCGTTTTGTATTCGTTGAGAACCTAATTCCTACAACTCCATGTTGTCGCTGCTTTTCTTCTGAGTAATACTGATTCATATCAAGATGATTTGACCCGGTAATATCTTTCTCCTCGTATCCGCAGTCAACCAGAGAAATATGTTTAAATAGAGACTCAAATGACGCAGCAGTGATCACAGAATCAACGATTACGCTGATACTGCGATAGGGATTGTGAATATGGGTAAAAATGATTTCGTCACCCGGCAAAACTGTTTTGCGTTTTTCATCATATAAGCGTAGTTCTATTGTTTTTTTGCCAGAAGCAATTTTATCAAACGGCTCCGGATTGAGTTTCATGTAATGAGTCATGTAATGCTCCTTCCAAATCAAAGCAACATGTGGTCGATATTTCTAACTAGTTCTTTGCCCAATACATATCATGAACCTTAACCAGAACGTCAATCAATTCTGACGATAATGCAATCCGCGATCTATAATGGCCATCATAATACAAATCTATTTTCTCATCGTTTTTCAGGTTTCGTAATCTGATCATGGGATTCCTTGAAAAAATTTCATATACATCATATCCGCTCTCCAAGAGCATCTCATTGATGTCTGTTATAACATTTCTACAAAGCGATATGTACTGCGGAGGAATATTATCGACAAAGAAATGTCCATCTACGCAATCCTGGTAAAACTCGCAAGCGCCATCGGAATCTGCGCGGTCAACGTGTATTCTTACAGCAATGCACGGTCTGCTATAATGTTCAATGTGATATTGGAAGCCACCCTGTCTTCCGCAGCGCAATTCGAATTTAACACCGGGTCTATAGGTATGTAATCCGTTTTCACTGATTTCTTGCCATTTCTGAGCAGCGCTTATTTTTTACCATTTATATCGACAGCGGGAATCACCAACGACCAAATAGAACCATCAGAAGCTTGATTGCTGAAAGATACTTTCTTTATGGAAACAATACCGGCAACATCATTGGACGGAGTATAGGCATCAGCCAACCCTCTTGCGTAAAGCCACTCCCCGATGGCCGTCTGCAGGCAGTCCCAATTTGTATAGTATGCACCACCTTGATCACCGCCGTGGTTTATGGCAGTTCTTATTATTTCATTAACTAGGTCGATTTCCTTTTGTATAGATATTTCCATTCCTGTCATCGCTCCAGTACTTATCTATTATACTGCTACCCTCATACTATTTTTTTAGCGGAGGGATAATGGTTCGCAGCAGCTACCACTGGCTTTCCTTTACACTTTAAGCATTTCCAAGAGTATTCACTTGACTGTTACCTGCTTTACCACCTGATATTGCTCATCATAAAACATCAGTAATGTTCCGTTTTTATTAAATGGTGTTTTTCCCATAAATAGATTTCTTGCAATAGGATAATCCATTTCCTCGATCCAATCAATCGGTTCACAACTTCCAGATGACCCAAACCAATGCCGTTTCGCTTTTTCTTCTACTATATATTCTAATGAGCATGGAAGCGCAACTCGCAAGTCATGCAAGTAGAACGCATAATTACCTATCTCTTTCACTGTTTTAGCGATTACAACTCTTTCTATACCACTACCAATGAATGCCTTATACCCAATTTTCTCGCAGCCTTCCGGGACAATAAATTCTTTAAGCGACCGACAACGATAAAATGTGTGGGATCTGATTTCTTTAATAGTCCCTGGAAGGATCATGGAGGACAACTTTTCACAGCAACCGAATGCATGTCTGCCAATATCATTAATGCTATTTGGAATATTTATTCTTTCCAAAGACACACATCCATCAAATGCAAAAGATCCTATGCTATTCACTCCTTCTGGGATAGTAACGGAAACAAGATTTTTGCAATTATAAAAGCACCTTTTCCCGATACGAGATACGCTTTTCCCATTGATCATCAAAGGTATAGTCACTTCGGTTTTATACTTTGTGATATATTTGGTCAGCCATATGCCCCCGTCTGGTTGGACTTCATATAAAAACGAATCCAGATCTTTTTTCATTTATCTTCTCCAATTATTGTCAATCCTACCGAACCGCCTTTAGTGATAGCAGAAATCGCATTTGAGAAGCTCGAAGAGAACTAGTGATTCCATACACACTCCGGCAACGCTAATCGGTTCTGTTTCTATTATACCGTCTTCCCAATTCCGTTTTTTTAGAGGAGGGGCAGCTGCGTCCCGAAGGCTGTCGCTGTCCCTCCTCTAAAGCCGAGTCATTATTCATCATGTACGATGGATTTCCCTATTTCTGTTGTGTACAGATCACGCTTTACAAGCGGTTCAAAATGTTTCGCATAAGGCCTGAGCACAGCGTATCTTTGTTCAATAGTTCTGCTGTACTGCCGATCTTGATTCAAGTCATATGCAGCCTGATAAAACTTCAAAGCGTCTGTTACTGTATCGGGCACTCTGAAGTTCTCTGTATGGGCCTTAGCATCAAGCGCAAGCGCTTTCCGGTACATGAAAAAGCCAATTGCTGCCGAGGGTTGCTCTTGTGTCGTGTTACGCAGCCCCTTTTCACATATTTGAATGATGAAGTCATAATTATTACTGTCATCAAGAATGCTCAAAAGTGTGACACAGCATTGAGCAGTAATCAACTCTGATATACTGTCCTTTTCATCAGGCTGCGTCTCAAAAATGTATTGCTTCAATTCGGAGATTGCCTGTTCTCTTTGATTCATAAGAATCAAAAGTTCCGCTTTTTGATTGTATCCATGTTCATCAAACGGGAGGTATCGGATATAGTCGTCAGCCAAAGAAAGGGCGCGCTGATAAAGATCATCATCCAAAGGATACGCGTTAAGTTTTGTTTTCAAAAAATCAATGCTATAGAGAAAGAGTCTAAAACTCCAGCGTTCGCGGGGAATCTGCATAGCGCGTTCAAGATATGCGTCACCTTTTTCGAATTGACTGCTGTCGCCACAAGCCTTAATAGCATCACCCAGAATATCGCGGTTGTACGGAGCGTATTCAAGAGCATATTCACAGACCTGAATAGCAAGATCATAGTCGCCGACCCTGAAGAGGTCCATAATGAAGTTGTGGTATACATCACATTCGCTCAGCACACGGTTCTCGGGATCTGTGATAAACTCCACCAGCCGTCTGCGATAATGAGCGCCACCAGGAGTCATATGTTGTTGAAGAAGAATGGTAGCGTCGTGAATAGATGATACGAAGAAATCTGAATTATCCGAATCATCCGTATCGCTCTGCCCGTGGAGTGCACTCAAAAGTGCCAATTTTTTCATCATTTCGTCATCCATTTTGTTGTCTTCCTTTCTCAAAGTAGTTTGGATTATTGTACTTGTCGATTGAATAACGGCGTTCATTTCTACTGGACATTGAGTCATCCTCGTCACCTTGGCCGTGCCGGATTAGCTGTTGAATCAGGAAATCCTTCTGATGATTAAAGAATGCAATGTCTTCCTTGTCCTCAGATTCCAGAAAGCCCTTAGCAACCACTTGATAGACCTTTTGTTGATCACCGGAATAATCCTTGAACTCTGTCATCCACAATCTACAGCATTTGGGGCACCGCAAATCCCTTGATGAATCTTTTTTAGGATCGTATGGGTTAAAAATCAGGTCTTCCAGCCGCAGTCTCGCTTCATCCCTCCTACCAACAAGAATGAGGAGTCTTGCCTCTGCAAGATACCCGTCTTCTCTGCCGTAAAAGCTTTTCTGCATCCCTATAGCCGCTTCTTTAGCATTGTCGTAATACTCGACATCAATCCCACCAATAAGTTTATTGGCCACCAGCATATAAAAGCATGTGTATACTGCCCAAAACAGCCTCAAATCCCAATGTGTTCTGTCTGAACGGAGTACCCTCCCTAAATGGGTTCCGCAATATCGGATTGGGTTCTCAAAATGCATCCCAATTTCGATAATGTCTGTATACAAGATGAGAGAATCAATTCTTGATAGTGCGAACCTACAAAGTTTGAGCGCTTCTTCATAATCTCTACGCTCTTTGCATAGATTTATCAACAAATGAAATGAGTTGGGGCTTCCGTGAATTCCTTTGCTAACAACGTAATCAACAATTTGCTTTAGCTGATACGGTCTTAATATCACTTTGTAAATAGCAGCTTCGACAGAATAAACAGTATCCAGAGAGTCTTCATTATAATAGTTTTCTGATAGACCCTGCAGGTCAAAATAAGGATCCTGTTCATACATTTGATTGCACCTTCAAACTGCTATCATAAAGCGAAGAACAATTTACCTGCCTTTGACGGGCTGGGCAACAGCACCTCAAATCCATCTGGTCCTAATAGTGCGAATAATGTAAACATTGCTAGCCCAACATAAGGCGCTTTTCTTATGTCGCTATTGCAATTATAGTAGCACTCTCTAAGTCGTTCTCCTTCATCACCAAGCAGTTGAAAAAGGAGTCGTTGACTGACAAAGAAAGTTTTTTCGTCGTTCAGTAAAGAACGACTGGTTTCAAGGAGACGTCTCGTGCCATATTTCTGTACCCTCCTGCAAATCTCTCTTTTCCAAGCAAAATCATAATTGCACGAGAGAATACCTTTTAGGGCATTTTCTCTATTTGGCTGCTTAGCAATTCTATCCATTAGGATAGCATAGATTTCTTCTGGTAGAACAGAGCGCAAAAAACAATAATCGTCATCTAATGTTTTCCACGATAGTCCAGAATAAATACTATCGGGAAGCACAGTTGGATCAACACCCATCCTATCTTGCAGTTCATCAGCCCAACTGTAATGGCTATCTTCGCTGCCTATGAGCATGGATTTTAATGAGTATAAAGTGAACGCCTTTGTATTGTCGGGATTTAGCGGGTGAACTGGAATAATGTTCCTTAAAGTGCGAACATCTTTAAGCATGCTGCTAACGGTTTGATAGCGATCAGGCATTGTACCGGTCGCATTGATAATAATTCTTTGTAAATCCCTCAGAATTCTCTTGGGGATAGAAAGATATGCTGATTCTCTCTGGATTTGGCGTTTTCTGTTACGGGTAATCTCAAGAGCATTTTCCCCCACACAAAGATAAAAAAGGAGAATACCGACAGAGTATAAATCTGTAGCCGGAGTGAGGCAGTTGCAGCCTCGCTGGACTTCTGGAGCTGCAAACCCAGGACTATATGAAAGTTGGTATTCTGGATGGTACTCTCCAGAGTCCATTCTGACAGAGCAACCGAAATCCGCAAGGAACGCTTCACAGTTTTCGCCAGTTGCGACATCACGGCCTGCCCATATTACATTCCGGCTACTGATATCAAGATGAAGATATCCGTTTCCATGAACACTTTCCAGTGCCGCGAGAACGCTTTCGATAATTCGAAGAGCATAACGGACACGAATCACATCTTGAAAAACAGGATCACGATCCACGGCGTTTCCTGTAAATGGCATTGGCGGCTGTTTCTTCCACATTTCAACCAAATCAGAAAGGGGACGCATATCCGCACTTTCCCGCTTCATTACAGCGTAACCAGCGCTGCTTTTCAGAAAAGGAATCGCTTGAAAACTGACTTCTGATACTTTCCCTCCAATTGACCCTTCGTTTTCAAATCGAATTAGATTTCTCTGAAAACTATCTTCATTACCAACACCCGGAACCACTATCCCATCTTTATTACGAAAAGCCCCTTCAGAAGGAAAGAACTCTTTTATGACAACGGAAGATGTTCCTCCTGCAGTGTCAGCCGAATAAATCAGCGAAAATCCACCTTCGCCAATAAGTTGTCTGATTGTATCTGATTGTATATGTACCACCATTGGCCATTGATAAACTGTAGCCACGGGGAAGAGGCTGTCGGATCACTTTAAAAGCACCTCCTTAAGCATCAGTTATCCTTTTCTTTCTTTTTATTCGTGTGAGATGCCCTTCGCTCAATCACAGATGAACAAACTAATTCATATGTCTCTGCCGGATCACACTTGTCAGGCCCACTAAAAGCATAGACGACCGACAGCATCATGCTTTGCTCGACCAAGTGGGGCGGATAAAACTCGGGCAGCCCAGCAACATCCAAGCACAACTCCGAAGCATCAATGAAATCATTCAACCTGTCAGTAATATTCTCGGAGCTCAGTCTGCTTTTACCATCAAACCAGCAAAGATTTGACGTAAACCAAAGAAGATAGAGCATGTCACTTTTTTCGATACGATCTACCTTCCCGGAGAGGATATCCCTCACTCTCGTTCTGCTTTGGTTAATTCCTCCGCTAACTGTCATTCGCCCGTCTGTCATTACCTGTATAACATGCCAGGCTTTTGTTTTATCGGTCTGATTGGAGAATGAGAAGTCCATGTTCTCCAATAAAAGAGTGTCAGCAACGTGTTTGCATTTGGCTAAGGAGATTACACCATTCTCAAATAAAGCCTCAAGCGTTTGGTCGGCGTAGTCCTCCACTTGAGCGATTTCTCTCACGCATCGAACAAAATCCGTTTCACGCCGACCATTTCTGAGTTTCTTAACATCAACATTCGGGGCGTCTTCGACTTGAGTTGCCAAATTATGGGCAAATACAGCCAAGTTTCGATAGACTCGTAGTGCAGTTTTGGAGGGAACATCAAGATTTGTCGCTCTCTCGTTCAGCCATTGGAGAAATAATTTATCCTGGTTATCTCTGTCATAAATTGACCATGTTCGGACTTTTTCTGGCAAAGATCCTCCTACATCTTTAGTCCAATCACCGTTCTTCTCTTCCGCGTCTGCTTTTGGCGTGTCACCATAAGCTTTAGCAAAGTTGTCCTTTAATCTCAAAACCGCTTTGCTACTGATTCCAGATAAAAAGCCATACGCCTCTATCAGGTCATTTGATGTATTGTAACTGAAGCTGTTTTCAACATCAAAAACTCTAAGGAGGAACCACTCCATTTCTTGTAAAGAAAACTGCAGAGTATGCCCGAGCTGAAAGGCTTCTTGCCGAGTCAATAACGTTGTTTTTTTTCGGACAGGAAATAGCGCTTTTTTGATGATTAAAGAATCGGCTAAAATGTCAAAGTCACTTTGCATAGAGGCCTGATCCAAAAGGAGTTTCTCAAACTGAAGAATCTCTCCCTCTGTACAACTCTCAGCGTGTTCTATGGTTATATCCCTCAAAGTACATTCAGTACCATCAGATAGTACAGCTACAAAACCACAGGAAGGGTCATTCATGTCAATAAGTTGGTCTGCAGCGGCTCTATCAAGAAAAATACGCATGAGCGCAAATCGACTGGAAAAAGTGTACTCTTTGGCAATCGATTTGAGTTTCTTCTTCCACTTCTGCGAATCTGTATCTGTAGGCATTTGCTCAATGCTATTCCAAATGCTTTCAATGTCAGAATCTATCAAAGCTAGGCAACGCCGCTTTGCGTCTTGAGTGTAGTTCTTAATCATATCTGCACCAAACCCCTCATTTGCATACAATTATTCAATTTATTATATCACATTAATTCCGGTAATTCAATGATTTCGGGAAAATCTAACACGGTCTATTTGCAAATATTTTAGTCAGCGTGTAACAACTTTGCAATTTACGCGAAATCTATGATGACACAACTGGCATCATCAGTAGGATTGCTTTCAACTAGGCTAGCAACAATGTCAGTTCTACTGCCGCACCCGATCAGCTTTCGAGTTTTTTCAGAGATATTTTTGCCATGTGCTAAAGCAGTCGCTCCATCCGTGATCATCACGATACGCTTAAAATCTTGAATGCAGCCAAATCCAATCCTTAAATGAAGTAGTGCTTCTTGGGAAGTTGTCAGCCATGTGTAGCCTGTTGTAAGTCCATTTTCCGGAGAACTGAGCATACTAATGCCACCGTCTTTTTTTCGACCAATAATGCTTCCATCGCCCAAATGAATTATTGCGTAATTGCCGGTATATGTATCATATGCCAATACCACTAGTGTTGAAGCATATTCTGCTTTTTCAACTTGCTTGTTTGATGCCATTTTAGAAATGGTCTCACGAACAACTCTAATGAGTTCATATTGCAACTCGTCTATGTGTTCGTATTGGGACATCTGAGTGATGCCTTTATCTGATATAAAGTGGAACACTGCTTCTAGAACTTCCTTTCCACCTTCACGACAATACTTTTTCCCCGTTTGACCGTCAGCAAGACCCCAAAACTTTATCTCAGGTGTTTCATCAATAAAAATGACATCCTCGCATTCTGCATCTCTTTCCATATTATTTTTGCCGATTGTGGAATAAGCAACGCTTAGTTCCTCAAAACACTTCGCATAGCCCATGGCAACTATCTCCTCTTATCTTTCTTGTGGTTAGGCACATTAAAATATACCACATTGAAAACCAATTATTTTTTAGTTTGTTGATTAGACCGTGGAGTCTAGTTTCCCCACAAGGCATTCCCACCTGTATGCCCAACAGAATGATCATCTTGTGATACTAGATAAAAACTACCTGTTTCGGGATTGTGCTGCTAGGTGTATCCTTCAGGCGTATAGCCTTGCGGCAAATCCATCCGTTCCATAGCACCGAATGTTATGCCCTGCAGTTTTTCGGAACTATCATACATGTGATCCCGAAAATCCTCTCTGCAGGCACTGAACTGTTGGTGAAGGCTCATATCATTTGCGGCACTTCCAAGTTCAACATGATGCTTGCTATCAAATTTTGGAAAAACCCCCTCGACAGATAATCCATCAGCAAGTTCCGCTGTTCGTCTTTCAAACGAGACGCCATTTTGGGATTCGAGACCATCAAGAGCCATGTTGCGGGTAGTTATTGGAATAGGGTTGCCTGGAATGAATTCGCCCCCATCATAATGGCGCTCTATGTAGTCAGCAGCTTTATCAAACCCGTAAGAGCGAGCATAATCTGCTGCTCTTTCTGCTTCGGATTGAATATCACTGTCATCGAACGCTGCACCCAATGAAGGGCCTGGAATATCTCCCAAGCCGATACTTTCACCCGTATCAACGCCGATATTATCCGTTTCAGAGAAGTCAAAGCCAGCCCAATCACTCGTTTCAGGCACATCAATCCCATCAGTTTCAGAAAATTCTGTCAAAGTATCATTGAATTCATTCATCGCTGTTTTCATCCTTCCATCGTTTATTCATATCCGCCAATAGCTTTGAGGCAGCTTGCACACCGAATGATATGCCATTTCCCATAGAGCATTTTCTTAGGAGGTGTACGGCAGTACAATCGCACTTCTTTCTGAACATATCCGCATTTTCCGCGTTAATGCGAAATGATAATACAGTTGGAATGCGAACAATATGAGCGGCAACCTCTTCCGGTGTACTCAGCTTAAGCTGCCGCTTGGCAAAAATCTGCTCTGCAAACATATTTGCTTCTTCTCGAACAGCAGCTGAGCAATGGTTACACCCTGCTTTTTCACAGAAGGCGAACGGACAATAGTCCTTGGCATGGGCAGTCAAATACTTTGTGTGGGTTTTGACTATATGCTCATCCGAAACATGCTTCATATGTTCATTTTCGGGCGAGTAATCCATTCTAGTGGGCAGAGCCGATCTAAGAAAACGGTTCTTAAGCACAAACTCTCCAGCGGACATCAGCGGGAGAACGTCACGGAGGTTGATATCCGCTCCGATGTGTTCTCTCAGCATTTCCGCCTCCTCGCCACTTAACCTAAAGGAGATAATATTGTCGACATTATCGAGCATTCGCCCGCCGACACGCGAGGGGGATTGATCCGAAAAGATAACACCGACTCCGTATGCTCTGATTTCAGTAATAATGTTGATCATTAACTGTGTCATAGTGCTGTTCAGAGCTTTTTCCTCCTGCGTTGCCCCCTCTCCTTGGTCCAGCAAAGCGTGAGCTTCATCGATTAAAATGATATTTCTAAGCTGGTGATCGCTCTGCCTTGTGGATTTTAAATAGGCCAGTATGCTAATGAGAGTCAACGCCGAAACTAACGATTTTTGCTCCGGTTCGAGACTTCCCATTTCGAGGACTGAGCATCCGTTCAAAAAATCCTCCACAGATGTAGAGTGTATCGTGTCAAACGTGCGTGGGCATCTATCAATCAGACTCTGAAGCCTAAAAGCTCCTCCGGACATCATATTGCCTTTTACCTCATTGCTGTAACTGGATCTGGCAATAACGCGCTTAAAGACCCGAACAAAGTCAGCCATATCAAAAATGGAGACATTGCTGTCCTCGCTCGTGCTTATGTCAGTCCAGCCGCTCAGAGTATATGCTTCTGAAATTGCCTTTTCAAAAAGCGACGGCAATGGATCAGGCAAAGAAAAGGCAGCCTTAAACGCAGACAACAAACTGCTTCTGTATTCCCCGAGAGGTACATCCTTTGGAACATAAAACGGGTTGATAAGCAACGGAACTACCGGGCGTTCCACCGTAAAGACCCGGCCACTTTTCATGCCTGCGACCAAATCGCGGTATTCACGCTTGACTGGCTCCAGTATCAAAACAGGAATACCGCGACTTTGGAAATGTGTTATCAGTTGCTTCAAGAGAGTGGTTTTGCCAACACCCGATTTTCCCATTACAGCGGTATGGAGTAACAGTTGCTCAAGGGAAACAAATAACCGCTGTGAAGAATATACAGATCTACCCAGATACAGACTTTCTTTATCGCTGCAAGTCAGTTGTTCGGGTAAAAGATCAACTTCGGGCATTAAAGAAAATGCGTTTCTATCAATGCCAATGAAGTAGCTGCCTTGCACCGGCATCTGAAAGATTTGTGAAATCTCATCCGATGTCCACTTGCTTAAACTTGCTGCATCCGATTTCTTAAGATCGTGAGAGATTTTCCAAGGTTGGTTATAAATGCTGTACATCTGGTACTCTGAAACGGCAACGGTTCGAAAGGTTGTCTCCTGTACAGACTGCTTTAATCTGGCAGTAACCAGTGCGGCATCGGCTACTGGTCCGGCAACCAAAATGTTTACTTCCGCAAAAGGATGCATGATTTCTTTAGCGTAGTATTTCCAACATTCTGCTGACGCTGCAGCAAGGCCGTCACGCATATTGGGAACTACGCCATCCATGGCCTGTACGCAGCGAGCAGTGTTCTTTGCGATTAGTCGACGTTCGTTATCAGACAACAGTGCAGGAATAATCTGAATACATAAACCACAGCCGGATCCGTCCAAAACGGAGTAGATCCGCTTCCAGTCAACACTTTCGACCACAGACGGCGATTTATATGTTTCCTGTATGCCGTATTCCTGGATATCCTGTTTCATTAATGCCCAGACCGAGTCTGCTTCCATCACAGAAATATGCTTCCTGTAGCCATCAAAGGGCACTTCCTCAGCTTTAAAACCAGACTGATGAAGAAGTGAAAGGATGCCTTTTTCGAGTGCTTCCTGACGAACAACGCAATCCTGTTCAGAACTGTCATGGGTTCTGATTGTAAGTAAATGATGAATACGGCTGCCTGCTTTTCTTCCCGCGATTCGGAGAATCTCAATTGCCGTTTGCCCATTTCCTGCAGAGGATAGATAGCAAGCATCTTCGCAAATCGTTTTTGCAAGCGTTAAGCTGACTGCATTATCATCTGAGATAGGAACTGCCTTAATGCGATATGAAGTCAGGACAAAGTATTCTCCTCCATCATAAAACTTCTTCATAAAACGCCTCTATATACTTGGACTATGTTTGCCATTGTGTTTATCTTTTTATGGTGCTTTATTTACTCACCAAAGGAAAAAGAATCCAAATGCATACCTGAGACATCATTGTCTTCGAGAATCACAAACAATCGCCCAGGTTCTGTTTCGCTACCAACAAAGTCCGAGATAAGAGTATCGAATTCTGATGGCAATGCACATTTGCCGGTTCTTTCGTTCACTATAAGCACAGCTTTTTTACCGTCAGTGAATGAATTTGTATTGCCAATATAATCCGGCATCCAAAACCATGGTTCTACGATATCGCGCAGATTAGAGTAGCCCAAATAGAATGTTACACTATGTCCCCACAAACTATTCGAGAATGCAAGTGATAACTCATGAAAGTTTTTTCTTCCTTTTGAACACTCTTTACTTATTCGGTAAAGAGTGTTATTAACTAACCAAAAATAAGACACGATAGTCGCATCTGGAGAAGCATCATCTATCATCAAAGTGTCGCCATCAATTAAACCCAGTTCTTCAACCGTGATGGTCCGATCCCTTGACATATCAGAGGTTCGTACATTGATGAATTTGATTTGGGACGATAAACTGTCAAGACGGAGATTATCCGCAAGTTCTACAAGTATTTGCTCCATAGTGTTTTCACGGAAAACATCTAGTTCTTCTGTAAATAATCCATGGTTTACGATAAGATGGATAATATCATTTGAAGAAAAATTATGTTCCGTCCGTTGTGTAGTCATTATACTTCTCCTTTGCGTATTCCTGTGGTAATAATCACAATATAACCATTTCTTTATACAAACGGATTGTGTTGATAGTTCGGCACGGCACTCATAAGCTGTTTAACCACCTTGATGGGACGCGAGCTGAACACCTTGTACAGGCAGCCAACTAGACCACCTATACAAAGTACCGCAACAAAATAGCTCTCTGCGCCCAAAAGTATCCCAGCAATGATAGCACAGAACGCGGCGGCAAAGATCCATGCGAGGATTCTTGCCCTTTGTTTGTTGAGTTCCTCTCTGTGTTTCTCATAGCGCCGGCTGCCGTATCTGATCATTTCACCGCTTACGCCATTGAGTCTTACCAGTTTGTCCCACGCTTCAGAGGCGATGGTTCTATTGGTGGTATTATCCATGTCTATGTCCCCGAAGTTCTGAGTCGCTGCCCGTAAGACAGCGAGATACAGTTTCTTTTCTGTGGGGTACTGGCTCATTAACGGTCTCAGAAGGACGATAGTCTGTTCCCAGTTGCCGGCAGCAAGGTGACTCATGGCTTGAGAATATGTCCTGTCATACTGCATGAGTTGTTGATCTTGTTGCGGATCATACACCGGAGTTCCACATAAGTCACACGCCATTCTCATTTTGCTGCGATTATAGTGAAAACTGGAGCATCCACAGCGACTGCAGACGCGATCCATAGAATCACCACCTTTCTAACGGTATGATGCGATTATCGATTTCTGGGAGGCAAAGGCTTGCTGGCTGTAGTCTGGTGCGGCATACGCGCGGGAATGGGATTATGAGACTGGAGGCTAGCTGCGCGATCGCTGTGATCCTGAACTTCACGAGCCGGCTGATTGCTCGGTTCCACAGGAAGGGAAGCAGAATATACGCCCTGTCTCTGCTGCTTCAGTGCAGCGTTGATCAAGGGGATCAAGGCAATCAAGCAAACCAGCGTTGTGATTATGAAGGCGAAGACCGCCGACCTTACAGATACATCAATTCCCAAAAGCAAGACGGAGATAGCAATCACAGCGGTTTCGAGGATGCAACAAACGACTGAGAGGCCAGCTGCTTTGCGAAGGTTGCTGTTCCAGTACGTTACGAGGTATGCCACCGGGATTCCAACAGTGAGAAGTGTGCCGCCAATGTACACTGCGAGACGAGCGGCTGCTGCCGCTGGAGCAAGCCACCAGAATAGAGCCTGTGGGATCAAAACGATAGCTGCAAGGACGGGGATTAGAGAGTAGTTTTTGCGTGTCATTTTCATCATTCCTTTCACTTAAAATCTATAACCGCAGATGGGGCAAACGCTATTGCCGCGCATCACGCTTCCGTTACACGATGGGCAGCGCTTGTACCGATCGGGCATGGGCGGAGGCGATTCCGCAGACGAGGTGTTTCCCTGGGCGTCAGACGATGCACCGCCAAACATATCCGTGTGCCGAGTCATTTCGGTCAGCGGTTCCCGCAGCGCCGGAAGCATCTGTGAGAGCATCATCATCTGCATCATCATGGGAGCCATTCCGCCAGAGTTCCCGTTGGAATTACATGCAGCGCCACCAGTAGGAGCCTGCCCTCGAGAAGGAATTCCCGTCATCATTTCACCAAGAGTGCGGTTATTGACGTTACCGTTCCATACTCTTTGTAGGTTATCCAGTTCGAGGTCGGTTCTGGTTTTCCCGCCGGCATACTCCTGCTCCAGGCTATAAAGTCTCTGCATCTCTGAATTGGGAACATTGATGGCCACAAGGTCAAATCGCTCCAGCTTGATACCGTACTCAGACATGCCAGACCGAATTGCAGTCGTTGCCATGTTTCCAATATGGGAAAGCTGGCTGTTAAACTCCGGGATTTCCAGCTTACTGATCTCCCTGGAGATGGCTTCCCTAATGGGGGCAAGGACCATCTGTTCCATACACGGATCAATATCCTCATCCGAAAACGCAGAGCTGTAACTTCCGACCAGCTTTGTGAGAACCTTCAGAGGGTCGGAGATTGAGAAGGAAAGGTTGCAAGATGCAAGCGCTTTCATTGTGAGACGGAAGCGATGCTCCCGGAAAGGAAACTCTCCAGTGCCGAGCTTGATAAACTTTGCCCTTTCAGTCGACACAAAAAATACAGACACGGTGGTTCCAGTATCTCCACGGGTCAGGATGTTGCGAAGCCTTACAAAGAAGGGATCAACGCCTGTGAAGATTTCGTATCTGCCGGGGCCATAGGGTCGCGAAAGCGTACCGTTGATAGCAACGAACGCAGTGGTTCCCGGAGGGACAACCAGAATACTCCCGTTGACAATCACGGAGTATTGTCCGCATACATCCGGCTGAATTCGGATTAAACCGTTCCCGCCCGGATCTCTGATGATTGATTGGTACATAGTCTCATCTCCTTGTACTTATGATATCTATTTTACGGCCAGGTTTTTCAGAGTTGGATGATAATAGAGCCGATGATTTCCACTTATCCGTTCTTCTGAGAAGGCCCTTTGAGCTTCTTTCAGGCAATCTCCAGACGCGGGACGGTAACTAAAGTGGATTAGTATCGGCGATATGCCCCTCTGCGAATCCTTTTTGAGCCGCGTCTTAAGATCGTTAAAGGAATGAACGCACAGACCACGATAGTTATAGTAGCTCAGTGTTTCCGATGTGCATTCGGGAACGCGGGCGCATTTGAAGTCGTAATGATCGCCTGAAATCTGATTATCTGACAGGTTCAGGTAATCGAAGCGTACAAGTCCTTCCTCAGTTCCGTCCCAAGTGACATCACAGTGAACGGGAATGCCGTTGATCCACGCAATCGTCCAGCAGTGCCATCCGTCTGTCTTGGTTCTGCCATAAATCTTGATACAGGGGATTCCGATTCGTCTGAAACATAAGAGCAATAGCGCGTTCTGGCCCTCACATACGCCCTCAGATTGTAGGATCGGCCCCACGATGCTGTGGTCTCTGACATCTCCGTTGTTGGTGTACGCGAGTTTTTTAGCAATACGCTCGTAAACGAGCACCTCGCGCTCTAGCATGGAAAGGCCAGCAGTCCCACGAACAATGCGGTAAATGCTCTTGCGCATCTGCTGCTGGATTCGATTTATGATATCCGGAGTGTACAGAATCGGGTATTCTAGCGTCCCGGTTCGGTCTCTACGGGTGAATTCACTCTGATACCCTAGAAAGAAGAATTCTGGGCGATCATCTCTGATGGCTTTGTAAGCAGCAAAGCCATCTGACGCAGATGTTTCGGGATTGCTTAAGGAGAAAGTCGTCTTACCTGAGTAATCCCCCCGGAGAAGTTGGGTATTGATTCGGTCATAGAACGCCTGTCCCTGTCGAGTGAGGAATCCTCTATAGTATTCTGAACCCAACTTCTCCGGCGCCTTCATCATTATGAATCACTCCCTTCTGCCCTTAGGAATTACCAGCTTGATCTTCAAGCACCCCTTACCATCAATACGGGTGTGCAGTCTGATATCTCCAGCATAACCGCGTGTACGAAGGCACTGACTGGCAAGACGAACGATTTCATCGGTAGGAGGAATCAGGCGCTTGTCTTCGCTAAGATCCTCCTGAGGAGCCGTGCCACGCGAAAACACAATGATTTCCGCCTCGGCAAAGTCCTTCCCGATGCTGCCCAGCATCTTCTTCCGAATCGGGTCACACACGAAGATACAGACGGGAGATGATGCCGCACGTGCAGCGCCACTCACCTTGTCGGTTCCGCTGTAAAACACACCGAGATCGGGGTGAGTATGCCCTTCCAAAACGAACTCCGAGGGGCCGCAGAGCTTGAGGAAAGGATCAACCTGGTAGCCGAAGGCATCCGTGTTGAATTTGGCTTCATTTCTCAGAAACTCCAAACGATGATATTCGAGAAAATCGAGTCCCGGATTGTATTCACCGTTGGGGCCAAGGTTTGATGCACCGACTGGGTTGCGATTCATAGTTTGAATTTCAATGATATGACTGATAATTGTGATCACATTACCATCATCATCGACCAAGAAATGCCCCATCCCGTAGAGTTTCTGCTCATAGACATTCATCGGGGACCGTCTCCCATATGAGATGATTGAGCTGAGTTCCTGCTCGGGTTCGGGAAGGATGATTACTTTGTTGCGTCCTTTGCCGTGCCTCTCCTTGACAAAAACATCGCCGCACTTGCTTTTGATGATGTCTTCGGCCTTCTTAAAGCTGCACACCGGATAGGTTCTGGGCTCCGGAGGGCGTCTGGCAGGCATGGGGGTATGGTTGGTCACGATATTTCATCTCCTCTCAGTGATGTCTGCCGGGAAGGGGCGGAGGTGCGGTCACAGGCTTGGCTGCCACCTTGCGAGGCGGAAGGGTCGTCAGTTCAGGGGCATAAAGCAGTTTGGGATGAATCGTGGGGAAACGTTTGGAAGCAACGCCATCCTTATGCCACTGTGCCACGCTGCTGTTTGCCATGCTTTCATATCGAGTCACACCGGGATCGTGAATCATATCGCGCACGAGCTTGTCCACGACCGTAGTCAGAGAACTCGTGAAGGGAATCCAGGTGTCAATGCAGGCGTTCCCGGAACGAAAAACGTTAGGACTCGCAAGATAATGATCTGAGGCATACGAGGCCGATATGGATTTCAGCGGATATCCGGGATAGCAAATGATATCAACCGTCATAGATTCACAGGCTTTAGGCGTGGAGTCCTCGTTTGTGGTGAGGTAATGCGAAGGGGCCTTAACCGTCACCTTAAGGTGCATCGCCTCGCCAGCTTTCGTCTGAACCCTCTGGGTCGTCACATACTTAGGGTTGTATTTCCGGACGATTTCCTGGTAATCGTTCTTCAAAGCCTCGGCAGAGTCTTCTTCGGTGATCGAGACTTCTCTCGTGTGACCGTATTCATCGGTATAGTTGGTTGAGTAACTCATGTTGAACCTCCTTTTAGAGCTTATGGATTTCGTGGATTTTCAGGTGATCCTCATCAAGCGCAAAGACTGTCCTAGTGATCTTCTCGGTATCCAAAAAGTCAAGAGCTCCGTTACGCTGAATCACCTCGATATGAGCGCCAAGCGGATACCCCAGGTCGTACAGTGTCATGTTCTGGATTTCTTCACTGCAACCGAGGTCAAAAGCATGCAAGATTTCGCCATGAGAGAAAGTTGCACTGTTATGAGCGCGTTTCCCGTGGGTGCTACACTTATCGCACAGAAGATCGTCAAGAAAGACCCGGCCCTCATGCTGCATCACCTGAATAGGCGCTCCGCACGAACGGCAGACATCCTCCACAATAAAGCCAGCGTGGACGATCTTCCTGTAATTCAGGCGATGAACGGACATCTCAAAATCCGTCGTACCAAGGTTTACGGCGATCTGCTCCATCGCCTCTTTCAGTGTAACATTCATGACACTGCCATGCAGCCACTCAATCTTTGTGGGCGGATGGATTGCACATCCAGGACAATTACGTTTCCGCAAGGGATGAGAGGAACTCAATTCCAGGTGGGGATAAGCTGTATAGGTCAGTCTGCGATTCATAACATCATCAAAACCAAGAACGCTTCCTCTGAGTTGTTCAGTACTCAGATAAGCTGCCATCGAACTAGCCCGGTTAGTGGTGCGAACTACTTCACTAACACCGTTGTACTGCCTGATTTGTGGTCCTGTGCATGACGTTCTGATACTGCTGTCCTTCATCCAACTTTCGTCAATCAAACAGCGAAGGCAAAATTCGGTATTGTCAAGGATCACGCTTTGAGCCATTTCATCGTATGTTCCTGACATAAGCACGATAGGACGTCGGTCTTCAGGAATCTGGCGAATCAGTTCGTTCAGAAGTATCTTGGCGTCGAAATTATCAACAGCTGCAATTACATATTTATAGTCAGCGAACGCTTCTGGTCCAAGCGAGCAAAGATCTCCATCAATGCCGTTTGACGTGCATCCTTCGTCCAAAAGAGGTTGCACACGCTCTGCGACACATTTAGCCTTGTTTCGTCCTGCATCATCGGGCGTACGAACCAAGCAGCTATGTTTTGCAGCATTTTCAAGAGTTAATCGGTCAAAATCCACTTCGTCAGGGGAAAGCCCCATTTTGGCACAGAACTCTGTCTCGTAACTTCCTACGGCACCAGCACCGATAATCAGTACGCGCAGGGCATGGAACAAAGGGCGATATTCCGAGAGTTTCAAAGCGTTATAAATGACTTTGTTCATATTAGATCATCCTTCCTTTCTGGGCTGTCATAGCAGCTTCCCGTTGCTCTTAAACCGGTGACCTCTGGAACAGCGGTAACAGTTTTCTCCGCTGTCCCAGAAGATCACCTGACGCTCACCGGGGACATTCCTTTGCTTATCAATAGGGCAGCACGGGAACTGAGTGGGTTTGATTCCACGGGGTCCATAGCCAGCCCCAGCCGTCCTTCGGGCTGCATTGGCGATTGCCGACGCGGAAGAACGGCGGGGCGGCAGTGCTCTTGCAGCAGAAGAACTGCGTGTTCTGGTTTGAGCATGGCTGACTGTTGGTGAGGGTATGCCTACATTGACCCGAGGCGGGAGCGGAGGAGGTGTATTGGCAGTTTTTTCTTTGCGTCCCTTTTTCGTAATGCAAGCGATGATGACTCCACAGGCAATCAATCCCAAACCGACAAGGATGCATATTGTCACCATCATGTCAGCCCCCTTGTATTTACGCTACGCCGGCATTGTCGCTGATTGCCAGGACATCACCCGCCTGAAGGCCAAGGCGTTCAACGGTTTCACTGGTGTCACTGGTGGATGCTCCGGTACGTTTGTTCTCGAAGAGAATTTTACTGTCATTGGGATTCACACCAATGTCAACAGCATACTCCTGGAGAACCTGTCCGAGAGTATTCGTGCCGTACACAGCGGCCTGAGGATAAGTCGTGCCGGTTACCTTGTTGAGGAGATCAATCTCAAAGGCCTCCTCATCGGCAGCCACGCCTGCGTTGTCGCTGATTGCCAGGACATCGCCTTCCTGAAGGCCAAGCCCCTCAACGGTTTCATTGGTGTCGCTGGTAGATACCCCGGTGCGCTTGTTCTCGAAGAGAATTTTGCTGTCATTGGGATTCACGCCAATGTCAACCGAATACTCCTGAAGAACCTGCCCGAGAGTGTTCGTGCCGTACACGGCAGCCTGAGGGTATGTAGTGCCGGTCACCTTGTTGAGCAGATCAATCTCAAAGGCATCTTCGGTGGCGGCAAGAGCGCCGTCAATGGGATAGTTCGTCATGGTATTTATCTCCTTTGTTCAGTATTAGTGGCTTCCCGCGACTACAGTAGCGTTAATTGCTGCTGTAGTTTCGGCCGGTTGCCATCCGGCTCGCATTCAGGTGGGATTAAAGCTCCTCTGTACTTGCGTATCTAAGGTATCACACTCCCAACCGAAACATTTTTAAGACATTCGTGGATGCTGTATTTACCGCAAAATAAAAGAAAGGGCTTGTAGTAATCGGGTTATGTATTAAACCCAACTTTCCTTTTTACCGTACCGAGAATTGCCTGCTCGGCATCCGCAAACATGTTTTCCGTTACGGGAACAGGCGTGTTGTCCTCTTGAGCCAATGCCATATCGAGTGCGTTTTCAAGCACGGTTTCAATCATCTGTTGATGCTTTCGTAGGGATGTAATGTTTCGCCCCACGAGGTGATCAATAGATTTGAATAAAAGCTCGTAGTTGAAATCAATCATGCTATACAGGTCGCTCGCCAGTTTTTTCTGGGCATATTTCTTACTAATAGATTTGATACGGGATGCACTTGCCTCAGGAAATGGAATGACCATGCAGCGGTCTGCCAAAATAGGGTTAATCTTCTGCAGGTCGTTTGCGGTAAAGAACATGGGACAGTGTTCCAACCCAACAAGCGTGGTCTCAAGATAATTATCGAAAACGTCGATGTTTGATTCATCCGTAATGGAAAGCAACTCATCATCGACACTGGCACGATTACGATCGTGGGTTACCTTATCAATCTCGTCGAAAACATAAGCTACAAGCAGAGAGTTCGAGCGTAGTCGTGCTTTTGCGATACACCCGACATCGGAAGACTGATAGGTTCCACAATCTCCCGTCATTCCGTGTCCGCCGTCGGTCTGGGGAACTTTTATTACTTCGGTGGGAATCTGAAGCGCTTCCTCTACAAGTAAGCGAACGGCAGTTGTCTTGCCGCAGCCTTTTTCACCAACGAAGATAATCGGTCTCATATGCCCTGTTTCAATGTATGTGACAAGAGGGGGGACGACCCTGCTAATTATCTCGTCAGGGATGTCGTGGCTAATGCAGAAAGACTTTAAATGACTATATAATTTCCTCGGATCTACGGATTCACGGAAGAAACGAGGAACCTCAAGTTTCATTTTCTTAAGCGCACGCAAATAACGAACCTGCTTTTTATCAACATAATGGGCCGTGGAGATGTCCCTTAACTGCGCCTCAAGTTCCTTTAGGCGAGACATTCCTTCACTGTTAAGGCCAGAAAGCTGCTTGTCAATCCAACGGCAGGAATTTCCTGCGAGAGCAACAGGTTTTTCCCCGTTCGTGTTGTAATGCAAACCAAGCAGTGCCATGATTTCACGATCACTGAGGCTCAGCACCAGCTTTTTTACTTCACTAAGCTCTGCCATACTAACACCTCCGTATAGCTACATTTGTTGCGATGTCTCCCGGCGGACTACCGGCATTTGCAATCCGCCGGGAATATAGTCGCTTACTCTGCTTTGACGAACTTCAGCATCTTCGCACGCATTTTAATCGTGTGAGCGTGACGCATAAGTTCGGGGAATTCATCGAGAATGAGGTCATATTCCTCTTTCAGGGCTTCCAGTTCTTCCTTGGTGACAGGTTCGCCAGCGTAAACCTTCTTATGAAGAAGGTGATCCTTTGCGAGGGCGCGGATGTAGTAAAGATAGGGAATGTTGATCGAAGGCTGAACTTCTGCAGATGCGGCAATTCCGTAATTAGTAGTCGTCAACACATCCCCAAAAAGGCCTCGCTCCATCTGCATGTCAGCCAGCCGCAAAGCGCACTGACTTGCATTGGTATGAGTGCTGATTGCCTCCTTGAGGACACTCATGCTACCTTCAGCATTACCAAGAGCCGCTTCGAGCTCACTCTCGGCCATGCTTGCCTTTTCTTCATAAGGAAGGTATTTCTTATAATGCTCGACGATGCTTCTGCATTCGTTCTCGTTCGCAATTGGGTCTTCTTTGAGAAGATAGTCGAACGAGAATGTGAATGCGCGCCAATTCCAGCGCTGGAAGGGGACATTTGCTTTCAAGATGGAGTAATGATCTGCAGCTGTCTGCATATCTCCGGCTTCGGAACTATACTTAATAGTGTCCGCAAGAAGATCCACATTGAGTGGGAATTTTTTAAGCCCTTCCATACAGATGTCCGTTGCCTCACGGTTCCTGCCACGGCGTGCGCGATCCACAGCCTTGTTGTGGTAATCATCCGAATCCATGTCGTTATCGTCCATGTCTTCATCACCGTCCGAGTTAGGCATTAGCCCCCTCATACGCGAGAGCAACTCGAGAATATTACCACCGGGTGTATCGCCTTCGGAAGAGGACTCATCATCTGCTTCGGGAATGTCGATGAATTCTTCCACATCCTCGTCAGCGGGAGTTCCGGCAATGCTACCATTTCCAAAGAGGTTTCCTTCAAAAATAGACTCGTTCATAGCAATTCTCCTTTTTCTTTTATTGACTGGTGCCAGTCAGTTTTCAGATTTTGTGTTCCTGTGATGCTATAGTACAACAACTTTGAACGCCGGTTTTTTAAGAATAAAGACAGGCACCCCCAAGCTCCTGGTTTGAAGCTTGGGGGTGCCTGTTAATTATATCTCACATGGTAACATGTCGTATATAAGCATATACAACATTTAATGATGCGTTGTATAGTAACGTGGGTTCTCAACATTCATCGTTAGCATTGTCTTTCTAGTCCATTACAATGTTCTTTTTACCGCTTCTGCTGCCCTAAATACAAGATTAACATATTCTTCTTTTACGTCTTCGGGTGCCTTGATTGAAACACTGCCACTAAATCCAAATACCCAGCTATAGAAAACAGGGCCAGTTGCAGTTGAAACAATCGCTCGGAAGGATTTCATATCATTGGCCAGTACATGAACATCTTTGCCGAACTTATCTATGATTGCATCCATAACATCGTTGCTGCACACCAGTTCGATCTGCTTTCTCTGGCCGTTGTACATCCGGAACATTGAGTTCAGGTAGACATTCAGGTCAAAGTTCTTCGGAG